>SMVB01135611.1_pt1 | contig 16505 bp, 12 predicted proteins | sample 2456461 | NCBI WGS metagenome assembly SMVB01 (sample SAMN11095934, study PRJNA526329) | marine sediment metagenome | biome: Marine sediment; feature: Surficial sediment; material: Deep marine sediment; isolation source: Hadal surficial sediment | place: Pacific Ocean | collected 2014-05 | depth...
GCCCGGCTGCACATTCTTGGCGAGATGGCTGCGGTCCTCGACGCGCCGCGTGAAGAAATGTCGGAGTGGGCACCGACCATTATTACGTTCAAGATTGATCCCGAGAAGATTCGGGACGTCATCGGCAAGGGTGGCTCCGTTATCCGGGCGATGACCGAGGAAACCGGCGCCACGATCGATATCGACAATGACGGTACGGTGAGGATCGCATCCGTCGACGGTGAGTCTGGCCGCGAAGCGAAGCGTCGCATCGACCTGATTACTGCTGATGTCGAAGTCGGACGTATCTATGAGGGCAAGGTCGCTCGTCTCATGGACTTTGGTGCGTTCGTTACGATTCTGCCGGGCAAGGACGGCCTCGTGCACATCTCGCAGATCTCTAACGAGCGTGTTGAGAAAGTCAGCGACAAGCTCGCCGAGGGCGATATGGTCAGGGTCAAAGTGCTTGAAGTTGACCGCCAGGGCCGGGTACGGCTGAGCATGAAGGAAGTCGAAGCCGCCTGACACATCGACTGCGAATTAACTCGTGGGAGCCCGCCCCAGCGGGCGATCTGTTATCGAATGGCGCGGCGAATGATTCATCGCGCCATTTTTTTGCGTATTACTTTATCTACAGTATCGCAGAAGTTGCCTGTCGTAAGATGCTCGCGAGATCTCGCCAGAGCCGATGTCATCGACTACCAAGTGCCAGATTCATCTTACAGGTAATTCGGGCCCATTTTGAGTGAGACTCGAATCGCCTGCTCCGGTGGGCTCCTACGGTTAGCACATCACGTCTCCAAGATTTCGCGATGCTACACTAACTGCGTGAATTTCCGTCATCAAGAACTTGTCGTCACTACAGCGCTACTGTTGGTTTTGCTGTTGCTACCCCATCACGCCGCGAGAGCGGAGGAGCCAGCTGCAAATCTCGTTCTGGTCACGCTCGATGGCGTCCGCTGGCAGGAGGTCTTCGGTGGCATTGACCTGGATCTGATCGAGGATGAGCGCTATGCGAATTCGCCGGCATTTTTAAAGGAGAATTACTGGCGTGAGCAACGCAACGAGCGGCGGCAACTACTGTTCCCCTTTTTGTGGTCGGTGGTCGCCTCACAGGGTGTGTTGATTGGTGACCGGGAGCAGGAAAGTTTTATCGACGTGAGCAATTCCTGGTGGTTTTCCTACCCGGGCTACAATGAGATCCTGACCGGCAGCGCAGATCCGGCCATCGACTCTAACGCCCGGAACTGGAACCGGAATGTCACTTTCCTGGAAATTCTAAACGGTATTAAGGAATTCAAAAACCACGTGCTGGCCTTCGGGTCCTGGGATGTATTTCCTTATATCATCAACAGCCAACGCAGTGGGGTCCCAGTCAACTCGGGTTTCACCATCGCATCGCCTGTTAACACGGCAAAGTCCCTTTGGTTAAACGAGATATCTGCTGATGCTCCGATGCTCTGGCGATCAGTGCGGCTTGACCTTATCACCAACGGATATGCGATGGACGCTCTTGAGAATCGGCATCCACGGGTCATCTACATCGCATACGGTGAAACCGATGACTTTGCCCACGATGGCAGTTACGACCGTTACATTGATGCGGCACATCGTACAGATCTGATGTTGTCGAAACTCTGGAACTGGCTGCAGGCGGATCCCTTCTATCGCGACTGCACTACGCTAATGATTAGCACCGATCATGGCAGAGGGAATACACCGGATGTCTGGACACGTCATGCGAGTGCCGCTGGTGCCGTCAAACTGGGCATTGCGGATGCTCCCGATGGTGTGCCGGGATCTGATCAGATCTGGTTCGCCGCCATCGGGCCCCATATCAAGGCCCAGGGGATTTTACGCGGGCATTGGAAACAATCGCAGATTGCCGCAACGGCACTCGCGAGTCTGCAGCTCGACCCCACCCGATTAATGCCGCAGGCAGATCGCGCCATGGACGAATTGCTGCACTGAATCAGGCGTACAGCTTCTTGTAGGTTTGTACGAAATAGCGTATCTCGTCCGGCTTTGCCATGCTGACGCGCAGCCAGTCCAGCATCGGCGGGAACGGACGTCCGACTATAATGCCTTCCTTTCTGAATGCAGCGTTGACTTCGCGAACATCGCGGCCGGTTTCAAAGAAAGTGAAATTAGCCTTCGATTTCACGTAGCGGTGGCCGAGTTCTTTGTGCATTCCCTCGACGATCGCCAGCGATTCCTTATTCTTGCGAAGCGTGAATTTCTGAAATTCTTCGTCCTGATAACTGGCGTACGCAGCGTCGAGACCAAGCACGTTGATATTGCCGGTCTTTCTGTTGTTGATTTCAGTAATCAGGTCAGGATGGGCAAAACCAAAGCCAATGCGCAGTCCTGCGAGGCCGTGGATCTTGGATGCCGTTCTGGCAACAATGATGTTCTGATGCCCGTCGCGGACCAGGTCCATCATCGTGGCGTAGTCGGGATCCTCAACGAACTCGAAATAGGCCTCGTCAATGAACACCATGCGGTCCTGCGATACCTCGAGTACAAATTCACGCAGGGCGTTTTTCTCGATGATCGACGGAATCGGGTTGTTGGGATTGACCAGGTACACACACCGGGTATCTGCCCTGATGGCCCTGCGCATCGCGTTGAGGTCGGTCCGCAATCCGTCGTCCACCGGCACGCGAATAATCTCGGCGCCTGCCCGTTCAGCGTAGCGGATGAGGTCATGATAAGTCGGGTCGGCGCAAACGATGGAGCCCCGGTTCAGCGTGGCAATCAATGCCGCGGTCTTGAGGATCTCGCCCGAACCGGTGCCGAGCGCGACGTGATCCGAACTTACGTCGTTGATGCCGGCGACCAGGCCGAGCAACCTGCGGCGATCGCCGCCGTATTGATTAGACAGGTGCAAGGAGCGGTTGATGGCCTGGATCGCAAGCCGTGATGGTCCCCACGGGTTCTCGTTGGTGCCGGCGCGGATCATGTATGCCGGCCGCGGCATCTCTTCGCCGAAGGCACTGCTTATCAGGTTTACGCCTGGAACCAGCCCTGCACCCATCAGGGCGCCGCCGCCGAACAATACCTGTCGTCTGGAGATACCTGCCATCTTAATTCCCCTGCTGATCCTCCGCCGGAGCGCGGACCTTAGCGAGCTATTTCAGTTCGATTTCAAGAATACTGCATTCCTGTACAACCCTGCTGGTCTTACCGCCGTGAGTGATTCGGCCTGCCCAGAGCACATCACCCAGCTTGTATGACTGCATGATCGTACGACCGTCGTCAGCGGTCTCCATCCAGGCGCAGGGACTTAAGAAAATGACAACCCGATCCGGATGCGCATGCAGCGGGGGCGTCTCGCCGCTTCTTTCGGTTACCTTGAGGACCCTGACCCGCTCATTATCCAGCACCGACTCATATATATGCGGTGCCACCCGGACGGGATCCAGGGCAGGTGATTGCGCCAGGGCCGTCGCCAGCCCAAGCGCTGTAAAGAGTCCAGTGGCGGTTCCAATTCGTGATTTGCTGGTCAAGACGAGAATCCTTGTGTGGCTGGTATGAACTTACATGCTGGGCAGGGGGCGGCCAACCTGGGCTGAATCGCTGATGCAGGAATCCAGGAAGGCGATAATTCGGGAGGGCAAATAGTACTCGGCGCGCCAGGGCAGTCCACCGCTGACGAAGCCGACATGGCCGCCGGCAGAGCTGACCTCGATGCGGACATCCTCTGACAGCCGTTCTTCACCCGGAATGGACGCGGGTGTCATGAACGGGTCATCCAGCGCATTAATAATAAGGGTGGGGCGCCTGATTTCGGCCAGGAAGCCGATTGAGCTGCAGCGGTCATAGTACTCATCCTTGCCAGAAAAGCCGTGCAGCGGCGCCGTCACCGCGTCGTCGAATTCCGAGAACGACCTGGCGCTCATCGCCCGGTCCCAGTCGAATGCTGCCGTGTGCTGATCAAACTTTCGACGAATAGCCTTCTTCATGCGTTTTAAGAGGTAATACTGATAAATATTTGAAAAACCATTAGATAATGCGACAGAAGAATCATGCAGACTGAAGGGTACGCTGATGGCGGCCGCAGCGTGCAAGGGCGTTGAGACCCCGTTTTCGCCAAGATATTTGAGCAATACACTGCCACCGAGGGAAAAGCCGGCCGCCATCAGCGGCCCTTCATGGCCCGCGGTCCGCAGGCTTTCTACGAAAAACCGAATGTCGTTGGTTTCACCGGCGTGATAGCGCCGCGGCAGCCGATTGCGGTAGTCGCCACAATCCCGGAAATGCAGTACCGCCGCCCGCCAGCCCATGTCGGCCGCAGCATGCAGCAATGACCTTGCATAAGAGGAATTTGCCGATCCTTCCAGACCGTGCAGGATGATCAGGAGGGGTGCGCCTGTGTCGACTGGCGGCCCCCCAACCATCCAGTCGACCATCGTGACATCGCCATCGGGCAATTCCAGAGGCTCGCTTTTCAGTTTCACCTTGGGGATGCCGGACCACGGCAACGACGGAAAAATCGTCTGGGCATGACGATTGCTGAGCCACCAGGCTGGCCTGAACGGGCTCGAAAATATGCGGTTTTCCGGTAAATGCTGTGCCACTAGCGATGTTCTCCGGTGCTGATTCATCCGTCCGGATTCTCGAACAAAAAAAGCCCCCCGTTTGCACGGGGGGCCAGCCGTGGAGTAAACACTCCTTCAGGCATTCGCAGCAGGGGGCGGGGGAGCGTATCCCTGCTGCAACGCACAAAGTAGGATAATATCCACCCGGATGTCAAGTAAATATGCACGGAGTTGATGCAAGAAAAAAGCGGTCTGTCAGCCGTTGCGGTCTAACTCACTTTCTTTTGATCGCCGGAAAGCCGAGTGCGTGGCCCTTCTTCATCCCGGGATATGTAGGAAAATCGACGGAATACTTCGTCCTGCAATGATTTCCAGCGGTTGAAGTTCTTTTGTGCTGCATCAGCGACGGCGACCACCGGGTCGATGCCAACCACTCTCTTTAGCTGGCCACGAAGGTTCTGCTGTTGGGTCAGGATGAGTTTCATGCTCTGCTCTAAGTACCTGGCGAGGAACCCTGGCACGGACTTTCCGTAGGAACGAATCACCTGCGACAGGAAGTCCTGACTCATGATGGCTTCGCCCTGTTGTTCCTGCTCGCTGATCACCTGTAACAGAATTGAACGCGAAATATCGTCGCCGCTCTGCTTGTCGAGGACCACGAAATCGATTTTCCGGACGACCAGATCCCTGACGTCGGCCAACGTGATATAGCGGCTCTCGTTGGTGTCGTACAGGCGGCGATTCGGGTATTTCTTGATGATGCGTGCGGTGTTCATTAACACTTTCTTGTCACCCTGTGCGGCTGCCGGGAATTGCGTAAGTATATGAGTCTAAAGCTAAAATTAATAGCTCAATGTAACGCGATTGATTGACTGTGCGACTGCTTGATGAATGGTCCGCAGACCGGCAAGGCGCCTAAGATAGCGGATTTTTGGCCTCAGCCATAGTGTATTGATCAACTGGAATACTTTTCTGGTTGATCATGGTGCCAGGCTGCCAGTGCTCCACCGCCCAGTCCCATATCGAATCGAGACTGGAATCCGCCAGATCCCTGGCCGGGCGCTGCCCCAGCGCGGCTAGCGCGCGAACCAGCACCGGCCGGACCGCGATCCTGTCGATTTCAGTTGCCCCGGTGAGTTTGCTCAGCTTCTGGCCATCCGCGTTTTCTGCAACCGGAATATGTAAAAAGCCTGGGCTTGCAAACCCGAGGAGACGTTGCAGGTGAATGTGGCGCGGCGTGGATTCCAGCAAGTCGATGCCCCGAACAACCTCCGTGATGCCCTGGTCATGGTCATCAGCAACCACGGCCAGGTGGTAGGCGATAAGTCCGTCGCGACGTTTGATGACGAAGTCTCCGGACTCGGACTCGAGCCGTTGGCTTTGCTTACCCTGCAGCGCGTCGAGGAAACGGATCGGCTCATCGTCTGTGCGGACGCGGATCGCTACCTCTGTGGCGCGGCTGCCCTTGCGGCAGGTTCCCGGATAGATTGCCCCCAGTGCGCCGCGCCTGGCACCGGCAAGGTCGCGGCGCGAGCAGGAGCAAGGGTAGGCCTGCCCATCGTCCAGCAGGCGCTGTACAAGCGCTCTGTGACGTTCTTCGAATTGGTTTTGATAGGTAACCGGACCATCCCATTCAAAGCCATAGGCTTCCAGGGCATCGATAATGCGACGATCCACCCCGGGCTGCTCACGCGGCGGATCGATATTCTCGACCCGCAGCAACCATTTGCCCTGCTTGACCCTTGCCTGCAAAAAGCTTGCGACAGCCGCCAGTAGAGAGCCGAAGTGCAGGGGTCCGGTAGGAGAGGGTGCGAACCGACCGACATAGGGTGCAGGTTCGGGCATTGTCATCGGGGGCCGCCGGCTCTGCAATTACCGGTAATGATCATCCCGATCGCGGAACTGGCGCTCAGCCATTTCACGGCGTTCCTGAGCTTCGACATTCATGGTCGCCACAGGCCGGGCTTCCAGGCGCTTCAGGCCAATCTCTTCGCCTGTTTCGTCACAATAGCCGTAACTGCCGTCCTCGATACGCGCCAGCGCCGCATTGATCTTGCGCAGGAGTTTCCGTTCCCGGTCTCGCGTGCGCAATTCAAGCCCAAATTCCGATTCCTGGGTCGCGCGATCATTGGGATCCGGGAAATTGGCGGCTTCGTCCTGCATATGATGAACGGTGCGGTCGACCTCCTTCATGAGTTCGCTCTTCCATGACCCAAGAATTCTGTCGAAATGCGCGAGTTGTCCCGAGCTCATATATTCCTCACCGCGCCTGATGACATACGGTTCGATGCCATGGATCGGCCCGGATAGCAGGTCACGGCGGGCTGCCGTGCTTCTTACCGGTACCCTGCGCATGGCAGGTGTTCTGGTGGCCGCTGGCTTGCGGCCTGGCGCCTTTTTGGCGGCTTTTTTGGTACTAACCGCCTTCTTTTTGCTAACTTTTTTCCCGGCTGCCGGTTTCTTCTGCGCAATCATTTTCTTTCTGACAGCTTTTTTCACCGCCGGCTTTTTGGCCGCACGCTTTTTGCTCGCGCGCCTTTTGGCAGCAGACTTTCTGGCGTTAGCCTTCCTCTTTGCAACTTTCTTTTTACCGGCGGATTTCTTCGCCGCCGGTTTTTTTCGAGCAATCGCTTTGTTCGCCGATGTCTTTTTCTTTGTCACTTCAGGTTTCTTTCCTGCGGTCTTCTTTCTGGTCGATGGTCTGCTTTTCGAAGCCTTTTTACGGGACGCTCTGGCGGGCTTGCGTTTATTGCTCGCGGTCTTCTTTGCGGGCATTTTCAACTCCTACCGGTCCGAGAAAAACGCGCAATTATACATTGCTTACTGGCACATGGAAGCACGAATTTCGAGGTTTTTTTGCAGGCGAGTTTCAGTGTCGTATGGCCGACTTTCAATGGCATTTCTGCGGCTCCCGGATGGGCCCCGAAGTGGCACTCTTAGCGGCTCTCAGCGCAATTTCTACGCAGCTCGCGACCATCGTTTTATGCTACGAATTACATTACACTACCCGGAATTCACGGGCATGGGCGTAACACCAGCAGATGCGACTTAGCAAGATCAAGCTTGCCGGCTTCAAATCTTTCGTAGACCCCACCACCATTTCCTTCCCCAGCAACCTGGTTGGCGTTGTCGGCCCGAATGGATGTGGCAAATCAAACGTCATTGATGCCGTCCGCTGGGTCATGGGCGAGAGTTCGGCCAGCCGCCTGCGTGGTGATTCCATCACGGACGTCATTTTCAATGGTTCGAGTTCCAGGCAGCCCATTGGCGCCGCATCAGTGGAGCTCATGTTCGATAATTCCGAGACGACCCTGGAAGGCCAGTACGCAAAGTACGCCGAGATTTCGATACGACGTGAGGTATCCAGGGACGGCATCTCGATTTACTATCTGAATGGCACGCGTTGTCGCCGCAAAGACATCACGGGCATTTTCCTTGGCACGGGCTTGGGCCCGCGAAGTTATTCGATTATCGAGCAAGGGGTAATTTCCCGGATGATCGAGGCGAAGCCGGAGGAAATGCGCGCGTTTCTTGAGGAAGCGGCTGGCATTTCAAAATACAAAGAACGCCGCCGTGAAACCACTAATCGAATCCGGCGTACGAGAGACAACCTCGATCGGCTCAACGATGTTCTGGAAGAGGTTGAAAAACAAATCAAGCATCTGGATCGGCAGGCAAAAACCGCCGGCGGTTACGAACGCCTCAAAGAAAACGAACGGAAGACCGTGGCGGAGCTGCTTGCACTCAGGCTGCGTGATCTCGACGACCGCGCGAATCAGTCCGGCGCCACCTTGCGAGACAAAGAAACGGCGCTGGAGGCTCTGGTTGCGGAGCAGCGCAAGATCGAAGCTCACATCGAGGAAGTGCGGGTCAGCCAGGGTGAGCGTTCCGATGAGTTCAACAAGGTACAGGGACGATTCTACAAGTCCGGTGCCGAGATCGCCCGGATCGAACAATCCATCGAGCACGCGCACGAGCTGCGGGAGCGACAGCGAAACGACCTGGAACAGGCGATCCAGGGAGCCACTGAAATTGCTGCACACATCAATTCCGATCAGAGTCAGATTGCACAGCTCGACTTGCACCTTAGCGAGTTGGCACCCGGACTTGAGCAAGCGAAAGAGAGTGAGTCGCGTGCACTCGAATCGCTCTGGCAGGCGGAGCAGGCGCTTACCGATTGGCAGCAAAGATGGGACCAGTCGACGCTTGCGTGGAACGAGGCATCGCAAACACGCAACGTCGAAGAGACCAGGACAGAGCAGATTCAGTCGCGAATCGGCAGCCTGACGGAACGACGAAAGAAGCTGGATGAGTCAAAACGGAACGCGAAGCCACAGGATCTCAAGAATAAATTCGAGAAACTGTCGGCGATGGAGCAAAGAAAACGTCAGGCGCGGGAAGAATTCGACCTTTCCATTGCAGATATTGGCGACAAGATTCTGAAGCTTCGGGAACAGGATACGAAACTCAACAAGCTGCTCGATGAGCGCCGCGCAACTTTACAGGCGGCACAGGCCAGGTATGGGTCACTCGAGGCGGTACAACAGGCGGCGCTGGGTGCTGGCGATGAGGCGATCCAGAGTTGGCTAAAATCGGCCGGCCTCAAAGATAACGAACGCGTCGCGCAATCGCTAGCCGTAGAAAGCGGTTGGGAAACTGCGGTCGAAACAGTACTTGGAGATTACTTGCAGGCAGTTTGTGTCAATGACGTTAATACTGCGGCGGCGAGTCTTGCGCAATTGCGTGGCGGCAACATGACATTGCTGATTGACATATCCAGCGTCGAGCTGGTCGATGACGGCGCGTTGACACTGGCCTCCAAAGTCGCCACGGCGCCGGCCGTGGTACTGGAAGTTTTGCGTACGGTACGAATCACCGAATCGCTGGATAAGGCGTTAGCGATCCGCGAACAACTTAGTACAATCGATGCGGACGCCTCCGTGATCACTAAAGACGGGGTGTGGTTGAGCAGGAACTGGTTGCGCGTTTGTCGCGATAAAAATGCAAAAGCCGGTGTGCTTGGGCGAGAACACGATATGCGTCGGTTGGAGGGAGAAATCCGCGAGCTGAAGGCCAGAAGCGACAGTGCAAGAAAACTGGTTAGCGATGGGCGCCTCCGGCTGACGCAACTCGAGGAACATCGCGACAAACTCCAGCGCAATGCATCGACGGTGCTCAGCGAGTATTCCGAAGTCAAGGCGGAACTGGACGCGGTACGCTTCCGGACGGACCAGGCCAAAGCGCGGCAGGCGGCGATCATCGAAGAATCCAGCGACATCGAGAAAGAGCATTTTGCCGCCGAAGAGCAGATTCGCGAGTCGCGTTCGGAATTCGCGCGTGCAACAGATCGGCTGGCGGAACTGGAAAAGCAGCGCGCAGCGCTCGAATCTCAACGTGAGGAACTGAGGGCCGAATTGCAAAGGGTCAGGGCGCAGGCCGATGAGGATCGGATGCAGGCGCATGATCTTGCCATACAATTTGAAACGCGACGCTCCAGCAAGGATTCGGCGGCACAAAGTCTTGCGCGCATGGAATCCCAGCGTCGGCACTTCGGTGATCGCGAGCTGGAAATTCGCCAGCAGTTGCAGCAAAGCGAAGCGCCGCTGGAGTCCAACAAGCAGCAACTGGAGATTTTGCTCGAGACTCGGGTGACCGTCGAGTCCGAGCTTGGCGAGTCCAGAAGGCGTGTCGAGGAAGTCGAAGGCCTGTTACGCGATCTCGATCAGAGTCGCATGTCGGCAATGCTGTCGGTTGAAGAATCTCAGGTATTTGTCAATGAGGCACGCATGGCTGTGCAGGAAATTCGGGTCCGACGGGAAGGATTTTCAGAGCAACTGGGCCAGACCGGTTTCGAACTGGGCGAACTGCTCGACGGCCTCGATGAAGAGACAGATCCCGATTCCTGGGACGAGAAGCTTGAGAAGATTCGCCGGCGTATCGATCGGCTTGGTCCCATCAACCTTGCTGCCATCGATGAATTCGAAGAACAATCGGAGCGTAAGGAATATCTCGATTCGCAACTCACCGACTTGAATGATGCACTGGCAACGCTCGAGGGCGCCATGCACAAAATCGATCGCGAAACCCGGACCAGATTCCGTGAAACCTTCGCTAACGTTGATGCCGGATTCAAGCGACTGTTCCCGAAATTGTTTGGCGGTGGCCACGCCTACCTGGAGCTCACTGGCGACGATTTGCTGACGGCGGGCGTAACTGTAATGGCAAGGCCGCCGGGCAAGCGAAACAGCACGATTCACCTGCTGTCAGGCGGTGAGAAAGCGTTGACTGCGTTGGCGCTCGTGTTCGCAATATTCGAGTTGAATCCTGCGCCTTTCTGTTTGCTGGACGAAGTCGATGCGCCGTTGGACGACGCAAATATCGTGCGTTTTTGCCGTATCGTCGAAGACATGGCCGACAGGGTTCAATTTGTGTTTATCACGCACAACAAAGTCACGATGGAAATGGCGCGGCAACTAACGGGTGTCACGATGCAGGAGCCGGGCGTATCTCGCGTGGTAGCCGTGGATCTTGACGAAGCTGTGAAAATGGCGGCAAGCTGAGTTGAGGGGATCAGAGAAGCCTTATGGACGGTCTGCGCTGGTTGCTGTTGTTATTCGGAGTGTTGGTCGTAGTCGGCATCTATCTTCATAGCCGGTACCAACGCACAAAGACTGACGAAGCTGCTTCACCACCGGTAAATAACGATCGCGTCGACCCTGCTCCCGGTGAGCAGGCTCATGCCGGCAATTACACGGATGATGAACCGGCAGGCAGCCTGGCGGCCCCCGATCCTGATGTTGAGACAGGCGATGTCGAGCAAAAAATCGTCACGCTACGCATCGTTGCCAAAAATCAGGGCACAATTGATGGAGAAGAATTGGTCTTGAATCTTCGTGGTATCGGAATGCGCCATGGCAAATTCGGCATATACCATCGCTACGAGGGATTGGACGAAGACGAAGCGATATTTAGTGCCGCCAGTCTTGTCGAGCCCGGCACATTCGACTTGGCGACAATCGCCGAGCAGGAAATTCCCGGCATCAGCCTGTTCATGGTGCTGCCGGGTCCGGTCGATGGCGCAGAGGCATTTGATCTGATGATTGCCGCTGCCCGGGCGCTGACACAATCACTCGATGCCGAGCTTGTGGACGAGTCCGGGAGTACGCTGAGTATTCAGCGTGAGCGCTATCTGCGGGAAGAAATCATTCAATTTCAGCACAGCATCCTGGTCGCCTGACCTAAGGCATCCGTGTCCTGCCAATGACCGCCTCAGCCGCGACGAAAAAGAAAGTCGAATCACTTCGTAGCCGCATAAGGAATCACAACTATCAATATCACGTGCTCGACGAGCCGGAAGTGCCGGACGCAGAGTACGACCGGCTGGTTCGCGAACTGCAGGATCTTGAAAAAGAACACCCGGAGCTGATAACCGCTGATTCGCCGACGCAACGTGTCGGTGCCGAGCCCATCAAGGCGTTTGGAACCATTCGCCATATCATCCCGATGCTGTCGCTGGAAAACGCTTTTTCCGAAGATGAACTGAATGATTTTCATCGCCGGGTGACGGAGCGACTGGAAATAGAGATTGATGCTGGCCTTAAATACGCTGCCGAGCCGAAACTGGACGGTGTAGCAGTCAGCCTGCTGTACGAGAAGGGGCAACTGGTTCGTGGGGCCACCCGGGGCGACGGAACGACGGGGGAGGACATCACACACAATGTCAGAACAATCGACGCCGTGCCCCTTAAGCTCCTGGACAAGGGATACCCGAGCACACTCGAGGTGCGCGGCGAGGTATTCATGCCACGCGAGGGGTTCATAGCGTACAACCAGCAGGCATTGCAGAAGGGCGAAAAGACCTTCGTCAATCCTCGCAATGCTGCGGCTGGCAGTCTGCGGCAATTGGACCCGCGCCTGACAGCCGAGCGGCCGCTGGATATTTACGTCTATTCAGTCGGCTTGACCATTGGTGGTGCACTCCCGGATTGCCACAGCGAGATTCTGGATCGACTGCAGGAATGGGGCCTCAAGATTTGTCCGGACCGCAAGGTCGTCTCGGGGATCAAGGGCTGCCTGGAATTCTACGCAGATATCGGCAGGCGGCGGGATTCGTTGCGTTACGACATCGATGGTGTCGTCTACAAGGTGAACCGGCTCGACTATCAGAAAGAGCTGGGTTTCGTCTCCAGGGCCCCACGCTGGGCTACTGCGCACAAGTTTCCGGCTCAGGAGGAGATCACGATCGTCCGCGACATCGAATTCCAGGTTGGTAGAACAGGGGCCCTCACGCCTGTGGCGAGGCTCGAGCCGGTGTTCGTCGGCGGGGTCACGGTTAGCAACGCGACGCTGCATAACATGGACGAGTTGCAGAGGAAGGACGTACGTATCGGCGATACCGTCGTTGTCCGCCGGGCTGGCGATGTCATCCCGGAGGTCGTCAAGATCATTCCCGAACGGCGCCCCAAAGGCTTGAGGATCGTCAAGGTGCCGGCCAAATGCCCTGTCTGTCACTCTGCAGTGGTAAGAGAAAAAGGCGAGGCCGCAGCACGCTGTACTGGAGGTCTCATTTGTGCCGCACAGCGGGCAGAGGCGTTGAAGCATTTCGTGTCACGACGAGCGCTGGATGTTAACGGCCTTGGTAGCAAGCTCATCGAGCAGTTGGTCGCAATCGACCGAATCAAGACGCCTGCCGATCTCTATCGCCTCGACCGGGACGAACTGGCCGGCATGGATCGGATGGGCGAGAAGTCGGCAGAAAACCTGCTTGCCGCAATAGAGCAGAGCAAAGATACAACGCTTGCCAGGTTCCTCTACGGCCTGGGAATTCGCGAAGTGGGGGAGGCGACCGCCAGTTCGATTGCGGCTCACTACGGCAAGCTTACGCGCATCATGGAAGCTGACGAGCAGGGCTTGCAGACAGTGTCGGATGTGGGCCCGGTTGTTGCCTCCAGAATTCACTCGTTCTTTGCTGAAAAACATAATCAAGAGGTCATCAAGAGCCTGATCGACTCCGGATTGACCTGGAAAGAAACGAAACCGAGCCCGAACACAGCAGACGGACCGCTGTCCGGCAAGACGTTCGTCCTGACTGGAATGTTGAGCAGCATGACCCGGGATGAAGCGAAAGAAAAAATTCAGGCAGCAGGCGGCAAAGTTACGGGTACTGTGTCGAAGAAAACCGATTATGTGGTCTACGGCGACAAAGCTGGTTCGAAACTAACAAAAGCGCAAAACCTCGGAATTGAGACCATCGATGATGCTTCCTTCCAAAAAATCCTGTCTGATCAATAATTAATCAACACTTGGGAAAATAGGATCAAGAATTTCCAATTAAATCAATTCCTAAAATTCAACAAGACCTCCAGAAATAACAATGGTTTTTGATGTTCTCCACACGCAAGACTTGGGCTATTTTTCCCAAGTCGCTTATTTCGTTGACGATAAACCAGCACGTTCCTATATTTCGCGACCATGCAAGACAACTCAAAAAATGTCGTCCTGTTAGCTCTCCTAAAGGCACTTCGGCCGATTGCAAGATTCTTGATGAAGTTTGGCATCGGATACCGGGAATTCGCTGAAATCTCCAAGAGCGCATTTGTTGATGTTGCAACATCAGACTATGGCCTTCGTGGTCGTCCAACAAACATATCGCGGGTCGCGGTGATGACCGGACTGACTCGAAAAGAAGTGAAAAGACTGCGAGACAAGATTTCAGCTGGAAATCAAGTTGACATGCAAAGGGTTGTTCCTCCTGCAGAAATTATCGAAAAATGGCATAGCGATTCACAATTTTTGGATTCTTCCGGCAGACCGAAAACTCTTAATTTCGACGGGCCTTTGCCGTCATTTTCTGCTTTGGTCAAAAAGTACGGTGGAGATATTCCACCTGGCGCGATGAGGACTGAACTCAAGCGGGTTGGCGCAATTCGTGAAGGCGATTCTGGCCAGCTAACTGTTCAGATGAAATTCTTTCGACCGTTTGAGCTTGATGAGCAATTGCAGAGGGCGCTTAGTCAAGCCATGTACGGACTTGCTCTAAATATTGATCATAATATTGCGCGTGACAGAACTGAAACTTGGGTAGAGCGTACTGCTTTTTCGACACGCATCCGGCGCGGGGATAATGCAAGAGTGCGGCGCATATCTCAGGACCGTGCCATTGAATTCGTAGAATCCGTAAACGATCTATTTTCGGCCTACGAAACGATCTACAGCGAAGACGAACCGGGGGTTGAGTCAACTACTGTGGGAGTGGGTGTCTATTATTTTGAAGCAGATGAACATGATGCTGCGTTTTCGAAGACATGAAACGAGAGCAGTCGTTTGGATAAGATATTTATCCGCGCAGGAAAGTCATTTGGCCACTCATTATCATTGCTCTAACTTCTGCTAAATCGCTAGCATTTTGTCGCTGTTGACCTGGGTCGAAATCAGGCTGCGCAAACTGTTGATCAATCTCCTTTAATTTCCAATTCGTGAAGTAATTCGTTTAGCTTTGGTGTCGGATTTTGTCCGCTAGCTGTCGGATGATGCGAATTGCCAATTCAAATAGGAATTCGATATATATTTCACATCAAGTAAGAACGATAATTATTTGTTATTTATATAATAAATATTAAATTATTATCGTATTCAATGGCCAATCATCGCGTAATTTCTCTCTAAATTGCTGCGTTCCACGGCTCGTTTCGCGCGTATCACCAAATTCCCATCAATTTCTATCTTACATAAGGGGTTCATACGGTTAACTTAATGTTGACTGTGATGTACTTCGGGAATAAATTCCCATGAAAAGCTATTATGTACAAATGCCAGATTCGGTTAAAGCGGGGCTGCTGTCAGCTTTCAGAGTGGTGGTACGACCCTTGGTCCGGATTTTGCTTCGGCAGGGAATTTCGTTCGCTGAATTTGCAGACGTTTTAAAAGCAGTATATGTGGAGGTCGCGGTTTCGGACTTCAAAGTTGAGGGAAAGAGAGGCACAAAATCTAGAATTGCCGTAATTACTGGACTGACTCGAAAGGAGGTAAGTCGGGTAATTGAGATGGCCGGCACTGAAAAGGAAGGTGCTCGAAGCAATCTCAATCGAGTGGCTCGAGTCTTGGCTGGATGGCACACAGATCCGGACTTTGTCGGGCCGTACGGTATGCCACTGGAAATTAGGTACGAAGAGGAGGGTTTGAGCGCAGTCACTTTTTCGAAACTTGTTAGACGGTACAGCGGGGATATGTCCCCACGATCAATGCTCGATGAACTGATGCGAGTAGGTGTCGTGGTCGAAACGGAGCCAGGTTGGTTGAAAGTATTGCGGCGGGATTACGAACCACAATCACTCGCGCAGGATAGTTTTGAAAGAGTAGGCGAAGTCGTTAAAAACTTCATAGATACGGTCGATTTCAATTTGCAGAAGGAGGAAACAGGTCATAGTCGATTTGAGCGAGTTGTTTACTCGCCGGAGGGAATACGAAATGCAGATTTGGATCGATTTGGTAGATACGTAAATGAGCGATGCCAAGCACTTTTAGAAGAGATAGATAACTGGATCGCGCAGCTTGATTTGCCAGACAAGAACTACAAAGGGGGCGTTACGTATACGGGCGTTGGGATCTATCACTACATCGAGCGTCCAGACGAGAAAAGGAGTTTCAAGGAGAAACTGTCCGATGAAGGACTTTTGAAGGACTAGTTTCAGGTTCGAACCGACTTAAATGCCGAACGGACAAGGATTAAGAGCGAGTTGGAGAAAAGTAGGACCAATTTTTCTGTGTAATTTTAAAAAATTTGGTTACAGCGAACTACTAAACTGAGCGAAACAAATGAGCGATTATAGTTGTCGAATGACATGCTTTCAGAGTTGCCTGTACGGGCTACTGATTTGTGCTTTACCGAGTCTGGTTTATGGGACAAGTAATTCCAGTAGTGAAGTAAACGCAATCACCAGCGGCGGCAGCCGGGCAATCACCAGCGGCGGCAGCCGGGCAATCACC
>SMVB01223294.1_pt1 | contig 16504 bp, 17 predicted proteins | sample 2456461 | NCBI WGS metagenome assembly SMVB01 (sample SAMN11095934, study PRJNA526329) | marine sediment metagenome | biome: Marine sediment; feature: Surficial sediment; material: Deep marine sediment; isolation source: Hadal surficial sediment | place: Pacific Ocean | collected 2014-05 | depth...
CGACTGGTCGTGTTCCTCGGCACCCTGCAACCGTACAAGGGCGTCGACGACCTCATCGCGGCGCTTGCCGGGATGGGGGAAACGGCACCGTCCCTGCTTCTCGTAGGCATCGGCGACGATCCCGTCAGCCGCGCCACGCTTGAGACCGCGCAACGACGTCTGAATGGCCGCGTGCATTGTTTCGGCCGCCAGCGATTCGACCGCGTACCCGAGTTCCTGTCGCTCGCCGACTTGGTGGTCGTGCCGCAGCGAGAGTCCCGCGCAACGCTGGGCCAGATGCCGGCCAAGCTGTTCGACGCGATGGCTCTCGGCGTCCCCGCGATCTCCACGGCAGTGTCGGACATCCCCACCGTGCTCGAGGGCGCGGGCTGGGTCGTTCCGCCGAACTCGCCTGACGCGTTGCGTGATGCGATCCGCGAACGTTTCGCCGATCCCGTAGAAGCGGCGCGTCGTGCGGCGGTGGCCCGGCAACGCTGCATCGAACGCTACAGCTGGGACGCGATGGCGCGTGATCTCCAGGACGTTTTCGAGCGCTTGGAGCTTCAGCCCCGCTGATGCGCCACGGAGCGCCCACGCGTCCAGCGGTACGCCGCGCGGTACAACGGTGGAGCCAGCGACAGCACGCCCATGCCGACCCAGTCCCACCGAAACTGCACTCGCAGCGCGCGGCGCAGCTCTCTCCGGCCATCGGCCGCTGCGCCTTGCATGATGGAGACGTGCGCCAGATGCCACAGCCGGTACGCCCATACATCGTTCCCGGCTTGTCGCAGGGACTCAGCGTGCTTTTCGACGAGTCGGCGTTCGGCGGCGACGAGGGCAGCGGTGTGGCCGCCGCTGATGTTGTCGCCGACGAGGCCCGCTCGGACAAGCGGTTCCTCGATGAACCCTACCTGCCAGTCCCGGGACACGCGGATCATCCAGTCCCAGTCCTGGAAGCGCGGCAGTGCCTCGTCGAATCCTCCGACGCTCTCGTAGCAGGAACGGCGTGCGACGATCGTCGGTGTTCCGATGAAGTTCGCCCACAGCAGCGCACGATGGATCTCGCCCCGCGGGGCCGACGCCGGGTCGGCGGGATGGCTCTCGCTGCTCCCGTCGGGGAAGCTTCGCCGGTACGTGCAGTAGACCACACCCGTTGTTTCGCCGGCCTCCCGAAGCAGTGCGACCTGCCGTTCGAGCTTGTGCGGGAGCCACTCGTCGTCGCTGTCCTGGAACGCGATCAACTGGCCCCGCGCTGCAGCGAGACCGGTGTTGCGTGCGGCGCTGCCGCCGCGGTTGTTCTCGTGCCGGAGGTAGCTTATTCTCGTGTCGCTGAGCTGACGCACGAGCTGTTCGGTGCCGTCGGTCGACCCATCGTCGACCACGATCAGTTCCAGGGTGGCGTAGGTCTGCTGCAGCACACTTTGAATCGCTTTGCCGACGGACTGTCGGCGGTTGTAGGTCGGTAGCACGACGCTGACCAATGGATCGGATGCAGCCAACAAAGGACTCCACGCGCCGGCCCGTGCGGCGTGAACCGCAGTCTGACATACCGCGTGGCGATTCGGGACCGTGCGATGGTGGGGACGTCGAGCCGGTGGCCGTGGTGATCGTGAGTTGGAACTCGCGGGAGTACCTCGAAGGTTGCCTGTCGAGCCTGCGGAACCTGGAACGGCCGGTGCAGCAAATCGTCGTCGTCGACAATGCCTCGACGGATGGAACTCCGGGCTGGTTGGCCGAGCGTTTCCCCGAAGTCGAGCTCCTCGCCCTCCCCGCGAACGAAGGGTTCTGCCGAGCCAACAATCTGGGCATCGCCGGAACCCACACACCGTTCGTGCTCGTCCTCAACCCCGATACCGAACTGGAACCGGGTTTCCTCCGCCGCCTGCTGCCGGCGTTCGACGACCCCCGTGTCGGGATCGGCTGTGGGAAGCTCCTGCGCTTCGACCGCAAGACCCTCGATTCGGCGGGCCAGCAATTGGCACGCTCGAGGCAACCGCTTGACCGTGGATACGGGAAAACGGACGAGGGCCAGTACGACCTCGACGAATCGGTGTTCGGCGCTTGTGGTGCGGCCGCGCTGTATCGTCGTGCGATGCTCGACTCGATTGCCGACGAGCGCGGGCGGTTCTTCGACGAGGCGTTTTTCGCCTTCGTCGAGGATCTCGACCTCGCGTGGCGGGCGCGCAAGCTCGGTTGGCGCAGCGTCTATCGCTTCAGGGCGGTCGGCTATCATGCGCGCGGCGGCTCGGCCTCGGGGCCGCTGTGGAAGCGGCGCGTGGCCGCGATGCTGGGACGCAGCGCCGAAGTTCGTTTTCACGTCGTCAAGAACCGCTATCTCACCATCATACGCAACGATTCTGTTGCAGGGTATTGCGCCAACATCCCGTTCATCTGGGCACGGGATCTGGGCACTCTTGCCCTCCTGGTCGTAACAAGCCCCGAAGTCTTGCTTCGGCTGTGGCGGTCACGTCATCTGTTTGCGCAGGCGAGAAGCAAGCGGAGACTGGACGCCGGACGCGCAAGGGATCAGGTTTGAATCGGAGAGCCGGGGCCCTGTGGGGGGACCGGGTGCCGAGGAGTGATGGAATTTTTGCAAGACGGAGGAGCGGCCGCCCGTTGGCTGTCCTACCTGCTGACTTTCGCGCTATCCGCCGTGCTGTCGGCAGTGATCACGCCGCGTGTGCGAGAGGCGGCGATTCGTTTCGGGATCGTCGACAGGCCCGACGGCCGGCTCAAGAATCACCGCGAACCGATCCCCTATCTCGGGGGCTTGGCGATCTGTCTCTCGTTCCTGCTGGCCGTGGCATTGACGTTTTCGTTCAGCGAGGAAGTCTTGGGGCTGTTGCTGGCCGGTTCGATCGTCGTGATCCTCGGCCTCATCGACGATCTCGGACAACTGGGCCCGTGGACCAAGTTCTCCGGCCAGTTGGTCGCGATCCTCGTGCTGATCAAGTCCGGCATCTATATCAAACTGACGTTCCTGCCCGAACCTCTGGCAATCTTGTTGTCGATCGTCTGGCTCCTGGCGATCACCAACGCGTTCAATCTGATCGACATCATGGACGGTCTGTCCGCGGGAACCGCGATGATTGCGGCGGTCGTGCTCGCCGTCGTCTCGGACCTCAACGCCGGAACCGTATCGGCGACGCTGCTGGTGGCGCTGGCCGGTTCGTGTCTCGGGTTTCTCAAATACAATTTCGAACCGGCGCGCATTTTCATGGGCGACACCGGAAGCATGTTCCTGGGCCTGTTACTGGGGGCGCTGGCGATGAGTAACTCGTACACCGAGCGCAATCCCGTCGCGGCCTTGGCCCCGCTGCTGATCCTGGGCGTTCCGATTTTCGATATGGTGTTCGTTATGATGATTCGTCGCCTGCGGGGCTTACCGGTCATGCTGGGCAGTCCCGATCACGTCGCCCTGCGGATGCGCAAGTGGCGCTGGAGCACGCGGCAAACGGTCGTGGCTTCCTATGGGGCGACGGCGGCCCTTGGCGTCGCGGCGATCATGATGACATTGGTCTCGCTGAACGGGGCGTTGATCGTGCTGGGCTCGGTGAGTCTGGCCGCGCTTGTTTTCGGTGCATTCTTGAAACGAATCGATATGAGCCTGTGAGGAAGCCATGATTCTGATTCTCGGCGGCGGTTTGGCCGGCATGTCCACGGCAATGCACCTCGGGGAGCGCGAACACCTCGTGCTCGAGGCGGACGCTACTCCGGGTGGCCTCTGCCGCACACGCAAAGTGAACGGTTTTCTGTTCGATTACACCGGTCACCTGCTGCACTTGCGGGACGAGCGCATCATCCGGCTCGTCGACGAACTGCTCCCCGACGCCTTCGAGACGATCGAACGTAACGCACGTATCCGGACGCATGGCGTCACCTTGCCGTTCCCGTTTCAGGCCAACCTCCATGGCCTGCCGCAGAAGGTCGTCTCGGACTGTGTCGTCGGATTCGCGGAGAGCCTTGCCGAGCCGATCCCCGACGATCCGGCAACATCGTTTGAAGATTGGTCGCTCGCCGTTTTCGGCCGCGGGATCAGCGACGCGTTCATGCTTCCTTACAACTGCAAGCTGTTCTGCCGTTCGCCGTCCGAGATGACGGCCGACTGGGTCTCCTGGGCCGTGCCCAAGCCGACGCTTCGCGAGGTCGTCGATGGCGCGCTGGGCGTACACAACGAAGGGATGGGCTACAACTCGACGTTCCGGTACCCGAAACAGGGGGGCATCGGCGCGCTACCCGAGGCCGTCGCGCGCCGCGTGGAGCACATGCGGCTCGGGCAGCGCGTCACCGCGATCGACCTCGATCGCCGGCAGGTCACCAGCGAAACCGGTGAGTGCTACGACTACGACGAGTTGGTGATGACGTTACCGCTGCCCAACTTCCTGCAGATGGCCCGCGGAGGGCCCAAGGGACTCGTCGAGAAGGCGGCGCAGCTCGATTGGTCCGTGGTCGCCTGCTGGAACCTCGGAATCGACCGGCCCGGCATCGCCGACGGCGCGCACTGGATCTACTTTCCGGACGCGGACGTGCCGTTCTATCGTGCCGGGATCCCGACCAACTTCTCGAGGACCGTCGCCCCCGAGGGTGCGTCGTCCTTCTATGTTGAATTCGGCTTGCGTCGCGGCGAGCGTCCGGACAAGCAACGCCTCGAACGCGAGGCGCGCGCGGCACTCGAACGCGAGGGCATCTTGCGGCCGGACGATCGGGTCCTGGCGTCCGACTGGGTCGTCATCGATCCGGGCTACGTGATCTTCGACCGGGCCCGCCAACAGGTCATGGAAGAAATCGTTCCGGAACTCGAGCGATTCGGGGTGCACCTGATCGGACGCTACGGCGCGTGGACGTACTCCTACATGGAGCGAGCGTTGCTGGACGGTCTGGAGGTGGCGCAGCGGATCGAGCAGGGAGTCGACTGTGGCATCTGAGGGCCATCCCGCGCTCGAGATCGTGGATCTGCACAAGGCCTTCAGCGGCCACCTGGGGATCGGCCGCCACACGGCGGTCGAAGGCATCGACCTGACGATCCGTCCCGGAGAGATCTTCGGCTTGCTGGGTCCGAACGGCGCGGGCAAGACGACGACGATCAAGCTGATCCTGGGACTCCTGCGATCCGATGTGGGCGAGATCCGTATCTTCGGCCTGCCGTCCACCGACCGCGCGGCGCGCGCGCGTCTCGGCTACCTGCCGGAGAATCCGTATTTCTACGACTACCTGACCGCGCGGGAGTTCCTCGACTTCTACGCGCGGCTTCAGGGCATCTCGAAATCCGAGCGCGGCGATCGGGTCCAGCAGACGCTCGAACGCGTCGGGCTTCAGGGTCGCGCCGACACGGCGTTGCGCAAGTTCTCGAAGGGCATGACGCAACGCTTGGGTTTGGCGCAGGCGATCCAACATGAGCCGGACCTGATCATCCTCGACGAGCCGATGTCCGGTTTGGACCCGCTGGGACGCCGTGAGGTTCGCGATCTGATCCTGGGTCTCCGTCAGGCGGGTAAGACCGTTTTCTTTTCCAGCCATATCCTGCAAGACGCCGAGATGATCTGCGACCGTGTGGCGATCCTGAAGTCCGGGCGGCTGCTTTCGGTCGGTAGCCTCGACGAGTTGGTCTCGAGCCGTGTCCGCTGGTTCGAGGTCACCGTCCGGGGGGCGCTGCCCCCGGGGACTGAGGCTGGCCGTCGTGCGGGGCGTGAGGACGAGAATCTCGTCCGCGTCTCGGACATCGAAGAATTGGGGCGGCTGTTCGAACGCTTGCGCGAAAGCGGGGGACAGGTGGTCTCGGTGTGGCCGCGCCGCGACACGCTGGAAGATCTCTTCATGGAGCAAATCGGCGCGCCGACAACGCCGGAGAGGTCGCATGCTTAAGCGACATCCGAACGGGTTCGGCGCCATTGTCGCGATCGGTCTGAACACGTTCCGCGAGGCTATCCGTGATCGCGTGCTCTACCTGTTGCTGGTGTTCGCGCTGATCATGATCGGCGTCTCGCGCCTGCTGTCACTGCTGACCGTGGGCGACGAGGAAAAGATCATCAAGGACGTCGGGCTTTCCGCGATCTCGCTGTTCGGAGTAATGACCGCGGTGTTCGTTGGCGTCTCGCTCGTCTTCAAGGAGATCGAGCGGCGCACGGTCTACACGCTGCTGGCTCAACCCGTGCTGCGCTCGCATTTCCTGCTCGGCAAATTCCTCGGTTTGTTCGCGGTGCTCCTGCTCAACGTGAGTTTGATGACCGGAGCGTTGTTCGCGCTGCTCCTATTCCATGGTGAGTCGCCGTGGCCGTTGCTACCCGCGGTGATGCTGATCGTCGTCGAACTCGCGATCGTGACGGCGTTCGCGCTGCTGTTCTCCAGCCTGACCAACCCGGTGCTGTCCTCGGTGTGGACGTTCGTCGTGTACGTTGCTGGGCACCTCTCCTGGTCGCTCCTGGTGTTGCGCGAAAAGGTCCCCGAGGGACTCGCCCGCTGGATCTGTGACGGCCTGTACTGGGTCTTGCCGAACCTGGAGCGACTGAATCTCAAAGCCCAGGTCGTTCACGGGATCGAGATGCCGGACGGCTACGTCGGCTTCGCCGCAATCTACGGTCTGGGCTATGGCGCGGTGATCGTCGCGTTGGCCTGCTGGGCCTTTTCGCGCAAAGAGTTCACCTGATGCCTGCCAAGGCGATCGTCACGGCCGTGGTCGTTTTCTGTGTCGTCGCGACGACCTGGTCGGGGATCCATCTCGAAAGAATGGTCGGCAACGAACACCGGTCGAAGTCGCTCCTGCTGCTGCCCAACGGGAAGCACCTGAAGATCGCGAGCCTGGGCCAGGCACCGCTGCTTGCCGATCTGATGTACCTCTGGGCCATCCAGTACTACTCGGAATACGAACGTGAGGATCGCTTCCGGTACGTCCAGCACATTTTCGGCAACGTGATCGCGGAACTCGACCCGCACTACATCGACGCTTACTGGATGGGAGCGCTGATCCTGATCGTGGAAGCCAAGGATCTCGAAGCGGGGCTGCAACTGCTCGATCAGGGGATCGAGGCCAACCCCGAGAACTGGATTTTGCCCTACCTGGCCGGCTGGGAGTGTTATTACGCCGACCGGTTCGAGTGCGCCGAAGCCTACTTCGCCCACGCCGAGGCGCTTCCCGAGGTGCCGATCTACGTCAAGCGCACACGCATCGGGATGGCCGCTGCGAAGGGAGATCTACGGCGGGCCCATGCGATGTGGCTCGACATCCTGCAGGATCCCGGCGTGGACGCGGGCACGATCGACATTGCCGAGCGACAGCTCCGCCACCTCAAGGTCAAGATCGATGTTCAAGAGATTCAAGCCTGGGTCGCGCAGTTCCGACTCGAAAACGAACGTTGGCCCGGTTCGCTCTCCGAATTGCTCCAAAGAGACTATGTTGACGCTCTGCCGTTCGATCCCTTCGGCCAGCCTTACGCCTACGACCCGGTGTCGGGGATCGTCGCCGCCTCGGCCGACCGGATCCTGCCGGAGGGGTCGTGAGTCTCGTCCCGGAACCGTGGGCAGGTCTGTATTTTGCGTTGATCGGTCTGGTCGTCGGTAGCTTCCTCAACGTTTGTATTCACCGCCTCCCGCTGGGTCAAAGCGTAGTCCGGCCGCGCTCTCGCTGCCCCCGTTGCGGGGTGGAGATTCTTTGGTACCACAACATTCCAGTGATCTCGTGGCTGGCCCTGCGCGGCCGCTGCGCAAGCTGTGCGCAGCCGATCGCATTCCGTTACCCGTTCGTCGAGATGCTTTCCGGCGTCATCGTTTTCGCGGCGTGGAGGCTGTTCGGATTCACTCCCGCGTTCCCGATCGCCGCCGCGTTCGCGCTCGCGATGCTCGTCCTCTTCTTGACCGACTACGACCATCAGTTGCTTCCCGACGCGATTACGTTGACCGGTCTGGTGACCGGTCTGGCGGTGGCCTGGTTCAATCCGTTCCTCCACGGCGAGGGCTGGGAGGCCGTCTGGTCGGCGATCTCCGGGGCGGGCGTCGGCGCCGGCCTGTTGTGGGGTTTCGGCGCGGCCTACGAGAAACTCCGTGGGGTCGAGGCGATGGGGCTCGGAGACGTCAAGATGATGGCGATGGTCGGAGCGTTCACCGGACCGGTTGGCGTCTTGTTCACGATCTTTGGGGGGTCACTGGTTGGCGCGATCGTAGGCATCGCGATGGTTCCGCTCAAGGGCCGCTCCCTCCAGGACACCCTGCCGTTCGGCTGTTTCTTGGCCCCCGTCGCGCTCCTGGCCCTGTTCTTTGCCCGCCAGGTTGCGGAGTTTTACTTGGGCATCGTTATTCCGGCGCATTAGGCTGTCCTTTCCCGGCCCTGAGTCCGGGTGTGACACGGGTGATCGGACTGATGCGCCCGGCGTCGACGGCTGAGGCTGGTTTCAGCCTCATCGAGGTGCTCGTGGCCTTGGGTCTGCTGGCCGGTGTCCTGCTCTCCGTCGCAGGTCTGTTCGTGGTCGGAGAACGACAGCTGGCGCGTGGCCGTCATCAATCCACGGCGCTGGCCATGGCGCAGACGATCCTCGAAGAGATTGGGGTGTGGAACCACACAGCGACCTGGGAACGGTTCGATTCGAGCGGAGACGTTGCGACCCTGAACGTGACCACCACCGACACGAACCCAGCCAACATCGCTTCCAAATGGCAGCCGTTGCTGCAGGAGACGCTGGCCAACGGGCGCGCCGAGATTCGTGTCGAGAGTTGCGACGGCGCCAATATGAACGTCAGCGCGGCCGTTCGTGTCGTGGTGACGGTGTTATGGGACGAAAAGACGCAGACGCGCCGGACGAAACTGGCGATGGTGAGGTTGTGATGCACCCACGGGGTCTGAGCCTGGTGGAACTCCTGGTCTCGGTCACGATCCTCGCCCTGGCGACAACCGTCGCCCTGGTCGTTTACGACCAGTTGCGTCTGGCGTACAAACGCGGCGAGAACATCAGCGAGCAGCAGCAGGCTGCGCGCATCGCCTTCGACCTCATCACTTCCGACATCCGCATGGCCGGGTTCAACACCAACCCCGACGCGAACCGGGCCCGTCCCGATGAACAACTGGAGGCGGCCTACGCGACGGCGATCACGGTACGCGCCGACTTCGACGCGGACGATCCGATCGATGCCAACGTCCCGGAGCAAACGCTTGCCGGCACGGGGTCGGCGTTCCCGGCCGTTTCAACGGGCAACGATGAGATCGTTAGCTACGTCCTCGCCAAGCCCGACGGGAGCAGTCCCGACACGTTGACGTTCAGCGCCGACGTCGGCGACGCGGTGCGCGACGCCTCGATCGAGGACATCACGGTCGGCCGAGTCGACCTGACGCAGTCCGACCCACCGTACACGTTGTACCGCATCGTGCTCGAAAACGATCCCAGCGGTTGCTGCGGGACGAGTTTCGCCCGGCGCATCCCGATCGTCGACAACGTGAGGTTCCTGCGGTTCCGTTACTTCGATCGTTCCGGCAACGAGCTGACCCCTCCGGGCGGGGAGGAGACCCCGGCGGCCATCACCGCGCGGGCCTCGATCCGCCGCATCGGCGTCGAGATCGAGGTGTTGACGCGAGACGCGGATCCGCACTGGGTCGACGCAGACGACCCGGACCCGGAGACTCGACGGTTCCGAAAATTCAAGCTCGAAGGAGAGGTCGCGCCGCCGAACCTCGGTATCGGGGCCCTCAGGGACCTCCACGCCTGCACCGCTGCGGCTGTGGGATCCGTATCAAGCAGCAGAGTCAGCGCCCCTCGGGAGCCTCCAAGGACATCATCTTGAAATCAAACCTCAAACCACGTTCTGCCGAACGCGGCTCGGCCCTCGTGATTGCATTGCTGGTGACGGTCGTGCTCGGGCTGCTGGGGGTCTCGTTTCTGTGGATGGCCGAAACCGAAAACCGCATTGCGCAGAACGAACGACGATCGAAGCAGGCGTTCTACGCAGCGCAATCGACCGTGCGCGTGGTCAAACGATGGTTCGATTTTCCCGGCAGCGGGTTGGCTCTTCCGGCGGTCGCCGACGTCGACCGGACGCAACGCCGTATCCTCGACGAAATGGACCCCTACGACCCGAACGACGTGACCGCCGCTGACGGTGTGCTCGGATCGGCGCCCTACTACAAGCAGGGGGTGGATCTGGACTCGAACGCGTTGGACGATCTGTTCGACCGCCCCTATCGTGGCGGAGTGCTGCACGCATTCCTCGGCACCGAGGACGGGCCGGACATCGTCATCGACGAGACCAACGCGGCCTCGGCCGCTTATCTGAGAGCGCTGGAGCAAACGATCCTCCCCGGGTATCCCGGCGACAACTTGGCCGTTCGGATCGCTCGTATCGATCTGTTCGCCCCGCCGTACATCCGGTCGGGTTCGGGCTGGCGCCGCTACGGGGTGGCCACGGTGCGCGTCGTGGCGCGTTTGTTCAACGTGGCCACCCAGCGCGTTGTCGCCGAACGCGAGATCCGCGCGGTGGTCAGCGAGATCCCGTATCGGGGCGCCTACGGGCCGCTGCACTCGTGCGCCGGTCTCACGTTGACCGGCGCTCCGATGACCGTGCACTGGGGCGCCATAACCTCCGAGCAGGACATGCGGCTGGCCGTCACGCTCGACGATCTTCCCCGCGGGCTGCCGCGCCAACTCGCCGCTGCGCCGCGTAGCGACCCGCTGCTGACGACGATTGACTGGGCCGACTGGGCCGACGAGGTCGTGGATGAACGGGTCGACGATCCCTGGATCCGATTCCACGCGAGAGCCTCGATCGTGGCACCGGCGGGGCCCAACGACCCGCAGCCTTACCCGTCCCCCTGGAACGGCTGGGCCGCCGGGGATCCCGCACCCGGACTTTGCTGCGACGCGCACTCGCACCTGTTCCAGGACCAGCCTCTCGTGGGCTGCCCGACCTACGACTACGACGACTGGAAGGCCGTGGCCAGTTCGAGCGAACGTGGAGTGCACTACTTCGCCTGGGACGAGATCCAGTCCCATTTCGTGGAGGACGGGACGGGCGACTTCGGAACACTGCAGACGTTGACCGACGGCCGCGAGGGGATTTTCTTCTTCGACACCCAAGACGCCCTCCCACCGCGCGACGACGACGGCGACACGGTCTTCGACAACCTGACGCCCGCGGTCACGATCAGCGGGAACTGGAGCTTCCGTGGCGTGCTCTACCTCAACGCCACGGGCTTCAGGTTCGACGGCGCCTTGGGGGTCGGTCGCCAAGTTCGCGCACCCGGGGAGCCGTTCCTCGACGCGAATCAGGACGGCGCCTTCGACGCGGGCGAATCGTTCGTGAACCTGGACTACCCCACGACCGTGGCCACGGCGTTCGGCGCGCTGACGATCGAGGCCTCCGGCGTGCGTGACGCCCGCGGGCCGGCGATCACGATGCCCGTCTCGTTGCACGGGTTGTTGATCAACCAGGGTACGTTCGAGGCGACCGGAACTGGGACGCTCTACGGCAGCGTTGTGGCGGTCAGCGGAGTCACGCAGTCGGTGGCCGACGGTTCGCAGCCGACCCCGCGGCTGATCTTCGACGTCTCGATCTTGGACGGCTTCCCGCCCGTGGGGTGGAATCTTCCACGGGTGACCGTGACCGGGTGGGTCACGGAAAGGGAGTGAACGTGGAAGGGCACCGACCAGGCCTGCCGTCTTGACAGCTTACAGGGGCACTCCTAGACTCGCGCCGGTTTGATTCCACGCACCAGGAGGGTCCGATGAGCGGCAAGAGTTTGACCGGACGCGACCTGATCTCCCTACTCGATTTCACGCCGGGCGAACTGCGGCGGCTTCTTTCGCTCGCCGCGGAGGTCAAGGCCAACCCCGGCCATTACCGCGATGCACTCGCTGGACGCACGCTGTTCATGTATTTCGAGAAGCCGTCGCTACGCACGCGTGTGACCTTCGAAGCGGGGATGACGCAGCTTGGCGGACACGCGATCTACTACAGTGCCAACGACGGGAAGATCGGCGTGCGCGAATCGGTCGAGGATGTCGCCCGCAATCTCGAGCGCTGGGTTGACGGGGCGATGTGCCGGACCTTTAGCCACTCGATGGTCCAGGACCTCGCGCGGTTCAGTTCGATCCCGATCATCAACGGGTTGACCGACCTCCTGCATCCCTGCCAGGCCCTCGCGGATTACCTCACGCTGCGGGAAGTGCGTTCCGACCTCAAGGGAACGAAGCTGACGTACCTCGGCGACGGGAACAACGTGGCGCACTCACTGATGTTCGGCGGCGCAAGACTCGGGGTGAACGTGACCGTGATCACGCCCGCGGGTTACGAAGTCGACCCGGACGTGCTCGACATGGCGCGCGCGGCGGCGAACGAGACGGGAGCGACGATCGAGTGCGGGACGGATCCGGCGGCGGTCGAAGGATCCGACGCGGTGTACACGGACGTTTGGGCCTCGATGGGTCAGGAGGCCGAGGCCGCCGACCGTGACGAGATCTTCCGGCCGTACCAGGTCAACGAGGCGCTGATGGAGTGCGCCGGCAAAGACACGGTGTTCATGCACTGCCTGCCCATGCACCGCGGCGATGAGGTCACCGATGGCGTGGCCGACTCGGCGAGTTCAGTCGTTTTTCAGCAAGCCGAGAACCGGCTCCACGCCCAAAAGGCGGTCATGCTCGCTGTGATGAATGGCGCTTGACGGCCGTGTGCACGGCGACGACGCCGCCGGTCATCGTCGACCACTCGCACGCAGCGAATCCGGCCTCGCGAATGCGGCCGGCCAGGGCGGCGGCCTCGGGGAAATCGGCAATGGTACGAGCCAGGTAGCGGTACGGTCCGGCCCTCCCGGATACGCCGTCACCGATTTTCGGCAAGATCCGGCGGAGGTAGAAGCGGTACAGGGTGGAAAGGACCGGAGCCGTCGGCCGACTGAACTCCAGCACGACGAGTTTCCCTCCCGGTAAGAGGACGCGCAGCATCTCGCGAAAGCCGCGGTCCATGTCGCTCAGGTTTCGCACGCCGAAGGCGACGGTCACGGCGTCGAAGCTTGCGTCGGGAAACGGTAGCTTCAACGCGTCGGCCTCGACGCGGTCGATGCGCTCCGCCAGCGCCCCCAGCCGGGCGAATTTCGGAGCGGCGCAAAGTAGCATCGCGTGGCTGAAATCGCAGCACACCACCCGGCCCGCGCGGCGCCCACGGGCCAGTTCGATGGACAGGTCTCCGGTCCCCCCGCAGAGGTCCAGGACCCGTGCTGAATCGTCCTCGGCGAGCCGGTCCAGCGCCCCTTTTCTCCAGCGCCGGTCAAGGTTGGCGGACAGAACATGGTTCAGCAGGTCGTAGTGCCTGGCAATCCCGTCGAACATCCTGCGAACGCGTGCGGGTTCCTTGCTTTCGGCGGGTGGCAACGGCTTCCTCCGCGACCGTTCGAACGGCTGCAGGGGATAGTTATAGCAAGCCCCGGCTTGCCGGGCCGCGGGCGCCGCATCAACTCCGTCGCCTTGACAACCCCCGGACCGGGTGCTACAAAGCGCCTTTCTTTCAAGGGTTTCCGAGCGCTCGAGGGTGCCGAGGGTACTCGCGGATGAAGACGTACGTCCCAAAGCTAGCAGAGATCAGTCGCGACTGGTGGCTCGTGGACGCCCAGGGTCTGACGCTGGGCCGTTTGGCAACCGAGGTGGCCAGACGCCTGCGGGGCAAGCACAAGCCGACCTTTACGCCGTTCCTGGACATGGGGGATCATATCGTCGTGGTCAATGCCGAGAAGGTCGTGCTGACCGGGCGCAAACTCGAATTCAAGATGTACCGGCGCCACAGCGGGTACCCCGGTGGGTTGCACGAGATCTCCGCGGGCAAGTTGCTCGACAAGCAACCGGTCCGCCTCGTCGAGTCCGCGGTGCGGGGCATGCTGCCCAAAGGTCCGCTGGGCCGGCAGATGGCGCGCAAACTGAAAGTCTACGCGGGGCCGAAGCACCCCCATGAGGCACAGCAGCCGCAGGCCCTCGAACTGCCCGGCGCCGTGCGACACGGTTAGGAGGTTCCGACGTTGAGCGACCAACTCCAGAATTACGGCACGGGCCGCCGCAAGACCGCCGCCGCGCGCGTTTATCTACGGCCCGGAACCGGCAAGTTCACCGTCAACAAACGCCCCTTCGAAACATACTTCCCGAACGACATGGTCAAGATGATCATTCGCCAGCCCTTCGTGATTACCGAGACCTCCGACAAGTTCGACGTGATCGTCAACGTGAAGGGGGGCGGTTACACGGGCCAGGCCGGCGCGCTTCGTCACGGAATCTCCCGGGCGTTGCTTCAACACAACCCCGAACTCCGTCCGACTCTGAAAGCCGCTGGTTTCCTGACTCGCGATTCGCGCGAGGTCGAGCGCAAGAAGTGCGGCCAACCCGGAGCGCGTAAGCGCTTCCAGTTCTCGAAACGTTAACGGATCGATTCGTCAGGCCCTCGAGCTGCGATCAGGAGAAGTCGTTGGTTTCGGTTAAGATGAAAGAGTTGCTCCAGGCGGGTGTGCATTTTGGGCACCAAACCCGTCGCTGGAACCCGAAGATGAAGCAGTTTATTTTCGGGGCACGTAACGGAATCTACATCATCGACCTCCAGAAGACCTCCAGGCGGCTGAGTGAAGCCTTGAACTTCATTTCGCGAGTCGCCTCTCGCGGTGGTTCGGTCCTGTTCGTCGGGACCAAACGCCAGGCGCAGGAAGTCGTGGTCGAGGAGGCCCGGCGCAGCAACCAGCACTACATTGACCAGCGCTGGCTCGGCGGCACGCTGACCAACTTCGCGACGATCCGCCGCAGCATCAACCGGCTCAAGACCCTGGAAGAGATGTCCGAGGATGAGTCCGCCAAGTTGACCAAGAAAGAGCGCTCGAAGATCGACAAGGAACTTGGCCGGCTGAACAAGACGCTGGGGGGGATCAAGAACATGGAGCGGCTGCCTCAAGCCGTCTTCGTCGTCGATCCGCAGAAAGAGAAAATCGCGGTTGCCGAGGCGAACAAGCTCGGGATCCCCGTGGTCGCGGTCGTCGACACGAACTGCGATCCGGATCCGATCGATTACCCGATCCCCGGCAACGACGACGCGATCCGCGCGATCAAACTGTTCGCCGGCTGCTTCGCCGACGCGATCATCGAAGGCTCCGCCGCATGGGCGGCGGCTCCCAAGACCCAACAAAGGGAAGGCGCTGACCCCCTGGAGTCGGCCTCGCCGCGGAGCATCGGCGATCGCGTTCGCGCCCGCGAGGCTCGTCGTTTGCGCGTGCGTAAGACGGTCCGGCCGCATGGAGACGGACCGGCGAAAGAGGAGGCGCAAGCCGTCCCGGCCGTGGCGGAAAAAACGACGGCCAAGGAGTAGGCCCTCGTTATCCAACGAAGTTCGAAAGCCCCGCCGTGGACTCGCGCCGGGGCTTTTTGATGGCCGGTCCCGAAGGTGTCGACCGGTTCAGGAGTCCAAAAGCGAATGACGATCACGGCTGGAATGGTGAAAGAACTCCGGGAGAAGACCGGGGTCGGCATGATGAAGTGCAAACGAGCCTTGCAGGAGGTCGACGGCGATCTCGGGGCGGCAGAGAAACTGCTTCGTACGCAAGGCGAAGCCAATGCGGCCAGGAAGGCCGACCGCGCCACCGGCGAAGGCCTGGTCAGCTGCTACATCCATACGGGAGGCAAACTCGGCGTGATGATCGAGGTGAACTGCGAAACCGATTTCGCGGCTCGCAGCGACGACTTCCAGACGTTGGTGCGGAACATCGCGCTGCACGTTGCCGCGGCGGCGCCGCGTTTCCTGTCGCGCGACGACGTCACCGAATCGGACCTCTCCGAGGAGCGCGAGATTGCACGCGATCAGGCACTCAAGGCTGGCAAGCCCGAGGCGATCGTGGAGAAGATCGTCACAGGCAAGATGGAAAAGTTTTTCTCGCTGCACTGCCTCCTCGAGCAACCCTACGTCAAGGATCCCGACCAGACCGTGAACGAACTGCTGAACGAAGCGATCGGCCGCATCGGCGAGAACCTGCAGATCAAACGGTTCACGCGCTACGTACTCGGCGAGGACAACTGACCGCCATCTGAACGATCGGAGGCGTGATGGCCGCAGCGAAATTCAAGCGAGTCCTGCTCAAGCTTTCCGGCGAAGCCCTGATGGGCAAGCAGGATTTCGGGATCTGCCCCAAGATGCTCGGGCGTCTATCCGACGAACTGGTCGAAGCCAAGGATCTCGGGGTCGAGTTGGCGATTGTCGTCGGCGGAGGGAACTTCTTTCGCGGCTCGCGCGCGGCGGCCGGCGAGGGCATGGACCGCGTCAGCGCGGACCACATGGGCATGCTCGCTACCTTGATCAACTCGCTTGCGCTCCAGGATGCCCTCGAACGCCGCGGCCTGGCGACGCGCGTACTTTCTGCGCTCGAGATCCCGCAGGTCGCCGAACCGTTCCTGCGCCGTCGCGCGCTGCGTCACCTGGAAAAGGGCCGCGCGATCATCCTCGCCGCGGGCACCGGGAACCCGTACTTCACGACTGACAGCGCTGCCGCCCTGCGAGCGATGGAGGTCAAGGCCGAGATCCTGATCAAGGGCACCAA
>SMVB01100061.1_pt1 | contig 16501 bp, 15 predicted proteins | sample 2456461 | NCBI WGS metagenome assembly SMVB01 (sample SAMN11095934, study PRJNA526329) | marine sediment metagenome | biome: Marine sediment; feature: Surficial sediment; material: Deep marine sediment; isolation source: Hadal surficial sediment | place: Pacific Ocean | collected 2014-05 | depth...
AAGAGTTTTGCGTCAATATTTAAGTGATGACTTATCGTTTATGAATAATAATTTTCTTGGTAATATTTTTTTGAGTATCCTCATCGATCAGATGTAAGAAGTAAATACCTTCTTCCATCCCACTAACATTTATTCTATTTTCCGAATCAGAAAGATTCCCGGAAAGAATTTCTCTTCCCAGAACATCATAGAAACGATAAATTAAACTGGGGTATAGCGAATTCATAACTATGATATAATCGGAGGCAGGATTTGGAAATATGTCAAAACGATCTGTAATTTCTATATCGATAATGTTCAAAGCGTTTTGTAGCACATCAATAGTAATTTGTCCGGTTCCAATGGGATCCAGCCAGTCGTTTAACCTTGTTTCGGGCGTATTACCATCGTTCCATGATATCCCCAAACGACCGTATATATCATATTCGTTATTATTTTCAATACCATTACAAAACGATTGTCCGGCATACAATTGTCCAATAATCCTTCCGTCTTCATTAAACAAAGGAGATCCGGAAGAACCGCTTTCGGTGGTTCCTATTTCCCAACCATCACCATTTCCCGCGGAAATTCCTTTTATGAGCCAAACATCGGTTCCATTTGCGATTTCTTTTACCGCACCGTCATCATCCCGACATATTTTCATTATGTCCCCGTTGGGGTGATGTATCCCTACCTGATATTCTGGTAAGGCATCACTATTATCCCAGCCTGCAAAGGCTACATCCCAAGACGGGGGAATGGAATTATACAACTCGACCAAAGCAAAATCCGATTTGCTGTTACTCGCTCTGAATTCTGCGCCACTCATCGTAAAATTACTCTGTATATCGGCACTGTTTTCGATTGAACCACAAATAGGATTCGGGCTCATCCAATTAAATCGAACGGACCAAAGTGCCGGATCTGAATTATCCAAACAATGGTTCGAAGTGAGTAAGAAAGGTGTCTTATCCAAAAAAGTATTATTGATCAATGAAGCCGAACACAGATATCCATTACCCAGATTTAGTAAGGCAACGGACTTTTTGACCAAATTCTTATGAGCTTCAAAATCACTTCCAACGAAGCAATTTACATCATAATTACAATCGCCTGAGTCGTTCAATCCTCTGGTCCCATCCACCCATGAACTAATACGTCCAATTCGGTATCCATGAATGATACTCTCTATTTCCAGCTCGACAACTCCTACGGCATAAGAGGGCTCAAAATATTCGACCCAAATCTCATCTCCCGTTACAAACCACGAGCCAAGTACCTTTGACGATCTGTTGTTTTGATGTGAATAGGTTTTCGATATGTCGGTTCTATCCCCATTGTAAAGATGTAATCTTGCACCAACAGGCAAATGAAAATCAATGAAATTTACGCTCATATTTATCGCCTCGGGAGATTTGATCGCAATTCTCCAAACTCTGTCTCCATTTTCCAGAGTACTCCAAATGCCATTGGTTCTCAAATTCAACTTGATTTGACGTGTTACACCATAACGCCAAGGCAAACTTTTATCCAGATCATTGATCTTATCTTCCTGCCGTATTAGTTCCAGATTTAACGGAGGTAACAAAATAGGATCTACCATTTCAAGGTTTAAATTCCAACTAACAGGATCCTTTTCATTTGTTTCTTGAGAGAAAGTAGAAACAAACGGAATGAATAAAAGAAGAAGTAGAAGTAACCTTTTCATTCTGAATACTAGTTGGTTGCAACAGTGTAACATATAAAGATAATCCTTTATTTTAATTAAAAAAATTAAAACTTCGGGCTAAAAAATCACTTAACCAGCTGATAAGGGCTTCGTATTGCCAAGGAGTTCTCTTTATATAATCAGCATGGCATCTCCATAGGTATAAAAACGGTACTTTTCTTTGATCGCTATGGCGTAAGCTTCCTTCACAAATTCGTGTCCTGCAAAGGCTGCAACCATCATCAACAAAGTAGATTTTGGCGTATGGAAGTTGGTAACCATACAATTAGCAATACTGAAATCGTAGGGAGGAAAGATGAACTTATTAGTCCAACCCGTATATGCGTTCAACGTATTATTTGAAGAAACCGAACTCTCCAACGAACGCATCGTTGTAGTACCTACCGCACAAATCCGATTTTTCTTAATAATCGCATTATTAATAATATCCACTGCCCTCTGCTCAATAATAATCTCTTCGCTATCCATCTTATGTTTGGATAAGTCTTCTACTTCGACCGGACTAAAGGTCCCAAGACCTACATGAAGGGTTATTTCCGCAAAATAGATCCCATTAATTTCCAGACGTTTCAGCATATGTTTTGAAAAATGCAACCCGGCGGTAGGTGCAGCAACGGCGCCTTCAGATTTCGCGAAAATGGTCTGGTAACGCTCCGCATCTTCGGGCTCTACATCGCGTTTGATATATTTGGGTAGTGGTGTCTCACCCAGTTCTGTCAATTTATAACGAAATTCTTCATACGACCCATCATACAGGAATCTAAGTGTTCTTCCGCGGGAAGTGGTATTATCGATCACTTCAGCAACCAATGATTCGTCATCACCAAAATAGAGTTTGTTTCCAATTCTAATTTTACGTGCAGGATCTACCAATACATCCCAAAGACGTGTCTCACTGTTCAATTCGCGAAGCAGGAAAACTTCAATCCGGGCTCCGGTTTTTTCCTTGTTTCCAAACAGACGGGCGGGAAAAACTTTCGTATTATTCAATACCATTACATCATCTTCCTTAAAATATTCAATCAAATCCTTGAACATTTTATGTTCGATCTTTTTGGTCTCACGGTCAAGGACCAATAAACGGGCCTCATCCCTATTGGGAGATGGATATTCGGCGAGTAAATCGCCTGGCAGATCAAAACCAAAGTTGGATAATTTCATTCCCATATCAAGTGTGTTTTATTTCGAAAGACGGCAAATATACAACCTCAAAGCAGGGGTTGTCAAGTAAATGTCTATTTATTATCGAAAATCAATATCGAATCCTACTTTCTTCAAATCTTCCCAATAAGAGGGGAAGGATTTAGTCACCACATCACAATCATTTATAGTAATAGGAACTTTCAACGCCAAAGGAGCAAAGGCCATAGCCATACGGTGATCATTATGCGTATTGATCTCAATCTTTTCTGAAATCGGTTCGGAAGGATATAACTGTAAGGAATCTTCAGTGATGGATACCTGAGCACCCAGTTTTTCCAATTCAATTTTTAAGGCCAGGAGACGATCGGTCTCTTTAATTTTAAGAGTGTGTAAGCCCGATAAAAAACAACCCTTCCCCAAGCCGAAACAGCTCACCGCGATGGTTTGAGCAAGGTCCGGTGTATGGATCAGATCAAGTGTCATGGTGTCTATATTCTTCTTATCCGAATTCGAAAGTATGAGGGTTTCTTCCAATGGATCAAAGTGGGTTGTCACGCCTAATTTTTCATAAATAACTTCGAGCGCTGCATCTCCTTGTAAGCTTTCTTTCTTATATTTTCTTAAGGTCACCGTTGCTGCGTCAGAAAGTGCTACTATGCTGTAAAAATAAGAAGCCGAACTCCAGTCACTCTCTACTGTAAGTGTCAATTCCTCGATCTTTTCAGAAGGATCTATCACGATCCTATTTTCGGAAAAAGAACAGGTTATGCCTATACTTTTCAGAAGAGACATGGTCATACCAATATAGGGCGATGAAGTTACTTTTCCCTCTAAGTGAATGGTCAGCCCTTTGCGCAATGAAGGTGCAATCAGCATCAAGGCCGAAATATATTGACTACTGATACCGGTCTCAACGGTCACAACATCGTTTGTGAGTTCCTTTCCAATTATTTTCAATGGAGGAAAGCCCTCTTCCTTCACGTATTCAATGTGAGCTCCTAATTCACGCAAGGCACGCACCAAAACAGTAATTGGACGTTTCTGCATACGATTGCTTCCTGTTATTGTCACTATTTTACCTTTCTGAGATGCAAAATAGGCGGTTAAAAAACGCATAGCTGTCCCGGCATGATGAATATCGACAATACCCATATCTGTTTTTAATCCTTCGGAAAGTACGGCAGTGTCATCACTGTTGGACAAATTATCAATCTTCAGGTTGGGGTACAAGGCTTGTAATATCAACAATCGATTGGACTCGCTTTTAGAGCCGGTTATCTCAATATGGGCGTCAAATTTTAGATGCTTTTGACAAGAAAGAAGCGCTTTCATTTACTCTGGTCTTCGCGTTTCAATTTGGCCCAAAACTTTCCGTAGCTAACCATAAAACCGGCGATGAATCCGGCGATGGGGATCATCCATATTTTTTTATTCTGAATAATGGCGTAGAAAAAATTAGATGAAAAACCTGTGGCGACCCATTGTATAACTAAAAGAATGGCAAGATAGGCTACGCTTAAAAAAGCTACAGATCTCCAAAAACCTTCATACGTTAAAACACGCTTGATCATTATTTGAGTTTTTCGTTATTTTGATGACGATCGTGATCCCGCCCGGCCTTTTTTAGCATCTTTTTATCGAAAGTTTCCTGAAGGTTGATCCCGGTTTGATTGGCAAGGCAAAGCACCACGAACATCACATCGGCAAGCTCTTCTCCCAGATCTTTATCTTTATCGCTTTCCTTTTCACTCTGTTCTCCATAGCGGCGGGCGATAATACGAGCCACCTCTCCCACTTCTTCTGTAAGTTGCGCCATATTGGTCAATTCATTAAAATAACGAACACCGTGTTCTTTTATCCATATATCAACCGCTTTTTGGGCGTCTTGTATGTTCATTTTGTTTCTATTTTTGAGAGGATAATCAAAATAAGTGCTTAATATGAATCGATGAATATTGAAGAGCTATTGTAACGCTAAACTAAACAAATTTGCATAAGCAAAAAACTATTCTCTGGTCTTTGAATCGATGTTAATGGTAACCGGTCCGTCATTGATCAAAGCAACGTCCATCATGGCTCCAAACTCACCGGTCTGCACTTTCTCACCGATCTCGGTTTTAAGTTGTGTTATAAAAGCCTCATACAAAGGGATCGCGATCTCAGGACGAGCGGCTTTTATAAAGGAAGGCCTGTTTCCCTTTTTAGTGCTGGCATGCAATGTAAATTGGCTCACCACAAGCACTTCTCCGTCAATGTCGAGTAGCGAGTTATTCATAGCACCATCTGCATCTCCAAAAACCCTCAAACGAGCGATCTTTCGACATAACCAATCGATATCTTCTCCGGTATCCGAGAATTCGATACCTAAAAACACGAGGAGGCCATTACCGATTGCAGAAACCACTCTTCCATCAATGGTAACCGAAGCCTCTTTCACTCTTTGGATCACAGTTCTCATTCGTTACTGTAATTATCAATCCGGTAGTGTTCTTCCTCACCTTCTAACATTTGTAGATAACTTTTATACCGCGACCATGCAATTTCTTCTTTCTCCAAAGCTTCTTTTACCCCGCATTTGGGTTCTTCGATGTGCAAACAATTATTGAATTTACAGTACTGCTTCAGTTTAAAAAATTCGGGGAAATAGTCTCCCAATTCCTCTTCATCCATCTCAACTACTCCAAACCCTTTGATCCCGGGTGTGTCTATGATCTGTGAATCGAACGACAGATCATACATCTGCGTAAAGGTGGTGGTATGCTGCCCTTGTTGATGTTGCTCGCTAATTTCAGAAGTTTTTAAATTCAATCCCGGCTCCAGGGCATTGACCAAAGTCGATTTTCCAACACCACTATGCCCTGAAAACATGCAGACTTTTTGCTTCATCAGTGCTTTCACCTTCTCAATATTCTTATCCGTTTTTGCTGAAATAGCTACACATTCATATCCGATATTTCGATACAGTGCAGCCAGGTATTTTATCTCTTTGAGTTCTTCTTTATTATAAGTATCCACTTTATTGAAAAGTAATACGGCCTTTATGCTATACGCTTCGGCCGTAACTAAAAAACGATCGATAAAGGATGTGAAAGTAGCCGGATTGTTAAGCGTTACAAGTAAAAAGGCGATATCGATATTCGCCGCTATAATTTGTGTTTGCTTAGCCAGTTTGACGCTCTTACGAATAATATAATTCTCCCGCGCATCTATCTCATAAATAATTCCCACCGTTTCATCCCCTTTGGTTTCCGTTTTAAAATAAACATGGTCCCCAACCGAAACCGGGTTGGTATTTTTACTTCCACTGATTCGAAATTTACCTTTAATTCGGCATTCGTAAAAAATACCGTTCTCGGCTTTTACGGTATACCAGCTTCCGGTAGATTTATAGACGGTTCCTTTCATGGCTCTATTCAGTAGAACAAAAATAGCCACTTTTGGTAAGAATAAAGTCTTGTTTAATCGAATTAAATTTAACCGGAGTAAAATCCATATCAAAAAGAAAAGCCTGAAGAAACATTATTTCCTGCACTAAAGCAATAAAGATCACTTCTTATAGATAACTTCCTGATGGTTGATAGACTCCTGATGAATGGCCTTAAATACTCTCATTATAAACTCTTCACTCAAATTTTGATCCTCTCCATCCAGGATCATCTTACCCAAAATTTCATTCCAACGTTTTGTTTGCAGAATGGCAACATTGTTATCCCGTTTCAAAGCCCCAATAGCATCACTGATCTTCATACGTTTTCCGAACATTTCGATTAGCTGATGATCGACCACGTCGATTTTAGTTCGGGCCATAGCTAACTTATTCTTGAATTCGATAGCATCCCCCTCGGCTACTCTAATCTTTAGATCGGACGTCATTTGTGCGAGCGCTTTTGGGGTGATCTGCTGATTAGCGTCACTCCAGGCCTTGTCAGGTTCGAAATGAGTTTCCACCATCAAACCATCATAATTTAGATCCAAGGCCGTTTGACAAAGGTCGAATATAATATCGCGACGTCCCGCGATATGTGATGGGTCCAAAATAAGTGGTAAATTCGGATATTGCGTTTGCAGATCGATGGGTATTTGCCATTCCGGGTTATTTCGATATCGCGTTTTTTCGTAAGTGGAAAATCCTCTGTGGATCACACCGAGATTCTTAATATCTGACTCATAGAAACGTTCTACTGCTCCTAACCACAGTGCCAGATCGGGATTGACCGGGTTTTTGATAAGAACCGGTTTTTCGGTCCCTTTCAGGGCTTCTGCAATTTCCTGAATCATAAAAGGCGATACGGTAGTTCGCGCACCGATCCACAATATATCTATATCGTATTTTAAAGCTAAATCTACATGATAAGGGTTGGCCACTTCAGTAGTGGTAAGCATTCCTGTTTCTTCTTTGGCCCTTTGTAACCATTTCAGTCCCAATGCGCCTACACCCTCGAAATTACCCGGCCGAGTGCGAGGTTTCCATATACCGGCTCGTAACACTGTGGCATCGGTATCTTTTAATTGGTGTGCAATTTTCAAGACTTGTTCCTCGGTTTCGGCACTACAAGGACCGGCGATCACCAAAGGATGTGCCAGATCCATGTTGTTCAACCAGGTACGTAGTTCTTTTTTATCTTCCATCTTCCAAAACGTTTGTGAGTTCACTTGGCACGTTTTCCCGATTTTGTGTATAGGTTCCTAATATTTTCAGTTCTTTGACCGAATTCTCCAATTGTTCAATGGCGTTATAAAAGTTATTGATATTATCGAAGATAACGTCAACAAAGAACGCATATTTCCATGGTGATCCCAGCACTGGCAGGGATTGTATTTTTGTCAAATTAATATCAACCCCGGCGAGCAGTTGCAAAGCGTTGCTAAGTGTACCTACCTCGCTTCCCAATACAAATCTTAATGTCGCCTTATTTGGCGTTTTCTCACTCAATGTAGCCCCTTTTTTACCGATCAGCACGAAGCGTGTCTGATTTTCTTTAATATCCTGGATATTGCTATCCAGTATCTTTAGGCCATATCTATCGGCTACTTGTTTCCCCGCAATAGCCGCAACCCCACTCAGATTGTACTCTTTGATGCGCTTTGCCTCACTGGCGGTGTCATTCCCTTCAATCACCTTGAACTGAGGTGGAAATTTGCGTAGGTAGTCTTTGCATTGCAATAAGGCTACCGGGTGTGAATGCACTTCAAAAATATCGATAATAGATTCACTTTCCAAAGACATTAAAAACATTTGAATATTGAGAAACACCTCATCAAAAATCTCAAAGTCTCCGGCTTCCACCAAATGGTAATTGGGTAAAATAGATCCTGCGATCGTATTTTCAATCGCTATGACTCCAAAATCAGCCTTGCCATACTTAACATTTTGTGTCACGACGTCAAAAGAGTCGCATTTTACAAGTTCGATCTGCCGAGTTGGAAATAATTTTTGAACGGCCTTATCGTGGAAAGATCCTTCGATGCCCTGGATTGCGATTTTCATCTGTTTTAGTTTTAAAATTTCGTCAAAAAAAAACCCGGAAGTCGATTCCAGGTTTTTACTATATAATGTTTAAATTCAATCACAAATCAACCCGGCTATTTCCGTAGAAAAAAAAAGTTAAAATATGTAAAAAATTTATTCATTGCTTATTTGTTAATGCTAAAGTATACATAGTTTTAGAACAACAAAATATTTTTTACGTTTATTTAAATATCTAGCTTTATCTTCGCAATTATGTCCATAGAAGTTTCTCATATTACCAAAACATACGGAATGATAAAAGCACTGAATGACGTGTCATTCTCTATTAAAAAAGGAGAAATTGTTGGATTCTTAGGTCCAAATGGTGCGGGGAAATCGACTCTAATGAAAATCCTGACCACTTATTTGAAGGCTACGGAAGGTTCTGCTGAGGTGAATGGTTTTAAAATTTCAGAAGAAAATAAGGAAGTCCAAAAAAGTGTAGGCTATCTACCGGAGCACAATCCGTTGTATTTGGACATGTTTGTAAAAGAATACCTTTCATTTAATGCTGAAATTTATAATATCCCAAAAACAGCGATTGAAAAAGTTATCGAGCAAACCGGACTCGGACCCGAAGCTCATAAAAAAATTGAACAACTTTCCAAAGGCTTTCGCCAGCGTGTGGGATTGGCCGCCGCACTACTACACGATCCCGAGGTATTGATCCTCGATGAACCTACCACGGGCCTGGACCCCAATCAACTTATCGAAATACGCAAGCTCATAAAAAATTTTGGAAAGCCCATGTCTGACGGACGGGCAGGTAAAACCGTATTGCTTTCTACACACATCATGCAGGAAGTGGAAGCCATATGTGACCGCGTAATTATTATCCATAAAGGAGCGATCGTGCTCGATAAACCCTTGAGTGAATTGAGTGATGACAAAGAGCAGGTCGTCGAGGTAGAGTTTGATTATAGGGTAGAGAAAGAAGCCCTCCAAAAGATCGATAAGGTTAATAAAGTGGAAAACTCAGTGGGATTTGTGTATCACATCTACTTTTCTACCCGAGAAGATATGAGAGCTAAAGTATTTGATTTTGCCCGGGATAATGGGTTGAAGATCCTTCAGTTATACCAAAAAAATACGACCTTGGAAAAGTTGTTTATCGAATTGACTACTGAGTCTGAAAAATAAGTCGCCCTGTAAAGAATTCCTGCACTTCAACAATAGGAGGTTCGTTCACCGCAATAATATCTCCCAATCCTCTTATTTCACCACGGATGGAATTCAGTGGATGTACTATCATTTTTTGGGTTCCTCTATGGAAGACCGTGAGATCGGTTACGAGAAGATCTGCTGCTTCTATCCTGCCATCCCCGTTAAAAATCTCAAATTTGGCCGTATTCGCAGTACCTGTGAAAAAAAAGTTCGAAATTCCGGATCCTATTAATTCGAGTGAGCCCACGTTCAGATCGAGTCTAAAGTCCCCATCGATATGAAATTCGTCATTATCGAAGGGATCATTAGAAATTAAAAGTAGTTCGGGAAAGCTTAGAACACCGTCACTTTCAACTGTTGTCCCGGAGCTATTGCGTATTTCTTTAATATTCGGTGAAGTAACGAATACCTTCGTTATTCCATAGTCTCTTACCACGTTACACCCATTGTTATTTACAACACTTAAGGTATTATTAATGACCTTCACCACTATATCATTCATCAGGTTTGAACCTGTCTCTACAACTACTCTTTGTTCGGGACCTTGAGAAAGGATTAATTGAACCCGTTCCCGCACGATTATTTTTTGAAAGGTTTTTAACTCAAAATCCTGTTGAACGATGGTTCCGGCTTTCTGAAAACAATTTAACCCATTTTCAGAATCACAACTCCAAAAAAGAACCAGCAATAGTAAGTAACTAAAATATTTTACATGTTTCATAATAATAACTATTTGGTTCATTACAATCTCACTCCAATTCCAAATTCAACCCCTTCGGCCTTCGCCCAATGTGATTTTACGGTTATCACGGCAAAGATGCGATCTTCCCAAAAATATCTTTTTACACCCAAACGGTTGTACACTCTGTTCTCAAATTCGAAATCCCATTTGGTGTAATAACCCAACTGAGCCACGAATGCTGTTCTATAAAATCGAAGTTCGTGACCTATAAAAACTCCTATTCTTATATAATCCTCTTCCCCTGTCAGGTTATCTTCCGGAAAGGCGATCGCGCGATATTTAATATATTCCTCTAAAAATTTTGAATCGAAGTAATCCACTCCAAATTGTAGCGTACTTTTATAACCTATCCTTTTATCGACAAATGCCGAATAGGTCTTGAATGGAAATTGCCCGGATCCAACAACATCACTTTCATTCCACCCAAATCGGTAAACAAGATTGAATTTAAATCTCTCGGCATATACATTGCTAGGAGGATCGTTTTCTCCATCGACATATTCCGGAATATTATCATGGCCAAACAAATAACTCACCCCCACATTAAAGGCAAAAGTATTGGTACTATTGTTAGGCGCTCTAAAGTTGGCATTGCTATAATGAATAATGGAAAATCCCGCGTGAACTCCAAATCCTTCCCATATATTCTCCTTGATAAAATTGGCCTTGAAGAACGTCGAACTCAATAAATGAGACCCGAAGGCATTGTTTAAAAAGTTTGTTTCAGGATCATACGGATTTGTATTATATCCTACACCCTGTGCTATTCTAAACATCAAATGTCTTTTCAGGAAAAACCAATTAAAATGTCCATACAAGCTATAATTTTCTCCCAAAATTGGATTTTGAAAATCTTGATAGACAAATGTGACTCCCCAATCCGGGTAACCATAACGTCTTTCGGCTTCTCTGAACCCGTAGGTTTTTTTATTAAAACTCAGTATAACCCCCTTTGGATGTTGCGTGATCAAATGCGCAATATCCAGGTTGTGTTCAAGGATCGTTCCGTGGTAGTAATCGGCCTCAATTGAAAATGGAGTTGAAATTTCATCTTGTGAAAACGCACAAACACTCACAAATAGAAAACCTAGAATTAATAAAGTATACTTCATAGTTGGTTGAATCGCGTAAATATACATTAATCTTGAAAAATTAAACGTCCTGTGAAAAATTCTTCTACCTCTACTATCGGCGGCCGATTTACAGAAATTACATCTCCCGTTCCTCTAATCTCTCCACGCAATCGCTCTTGAGGGTTTACGATCATAACATTGGCACTTCGTTGAAGGATACGAAGATCATTTATAATTAAATTCCGTCCTTCAAATCGAGGCACTTCATCTTCAAAACCAATACTCGCTTTCTCCGCGAAACCGTCAATATAGAAGGCGCTAAATCCATTAGCGGCTACTCTAAAATCATCACATTCTATGGTCATTGTAAAATCTCCGCTTTTTCGTGAGTTTTCTATCCCGCCGGTAGTATTGCTCACTAATTGCAAGAATGGGAAGCGCAAAACACCTTCGCCAACGACGTGGAATTCACTACTATTCCTTATTTCTTTGAGGTCCGGAGTAGTAACAATCGCTTTAGTAATCCCATAATCACGAACCAAATTACACCTATTGCTATCGCGTATCACTAAAATTTCATCTTCAACAGTGACGGACACATCATTCAAAAGATTTTCGCCGGTTTCTATGATCACTCGTTGTGTCGCTCCTTGCCTGATGACCAGTGACACATCGTCTTCAATACGAATTTTTAGAAAAAAAGGAACCTCAAACTGAGTAGAAATAATGTTCCCCGAGGTTTGAAAACAGTCCGGCGCATTTTCCGTATTGCAACCGATACAGCACATAATACATAATATATAAATCAGTTTCTTCATTTTTATAATCGTATCCCCATTCCAAATTCTATAGCCTCGGCGTTGGCCGCATGCGATTTTATCGTTGCCATTCCAAATATTTTTTCTGCAAAATAGTACTTCACACCGGCTCGGGTATACACGCGAGACTCATATTTGTATGGCCAATACACATAATAGCCTAATTGAGTTGGGATGGCAAAATTTCCCAGTCTAAACTCATGTCCGGCAAATATACCTACCCTTTTATAATCTTCTTCTCCGGTCAGGTTACTGCTGTTAAATGCGATGGACCTATATTCAATTTCCTTTTTCAGAAATTTCGAGAAAAAGACCTCAGCCCCTAACTGAATTGTGCTTTTATAATTCAAACGTTTATCAACAAAGGCCGAAACCACCAAAAAAGGTTGCTGCCCTAAATTGTAGAAATCGCCTTCGTTCAATCCGAATCGTAAGACAAAATTGTACTTTAATTTTTCTGAATAGTTCTTTTCATTTTCTTCGGAAATGTACTCCGGTTCAACATCGTGATCCATGGTATAGAGTACACCTACATTGAAAGCTACCACATTGGTTCCTGTGTTAGGAGCTTTAAATCCTCCGTTAGAATGATGTACGAACGACAATCCTGCCTGAAGTCCAACTCCTTTAAAAAGCATTTCTCTCTTGTAATTGATCAACAAATAATTGGAGATGAGAATTGTGGTTCCGTATGCGTTATTCTTAAAATTGGTATTGATATCAAAAGGATTGGTATTATAGGCAATCCCCTGGGCCAGCCGTAGTTGAAGGTTACGATTTAAAAAATAAAAATTATAATGACCATACAAGCCATAATTCTTCCCCAGAATTTCATTCCTGAAATCTTCAAATAAAAATGAGACTCCCCAGTCCGGATAATTATAGACTTGCTGCCAGTATTTTTGTCCGTACGTTTTTCTGTTATAACTCAATATAAAACCGAGTGGATGCTCGGTCACCAGATGCGCCACATTTTTATTATGGCGAAGCATAATTCCGTAGTAATACTGCGCTTCCCAATAGTGATTAGCAGGTACTTCCTTTTGGGCTAACAGCGTCACAGAAAAAAATAAAAATATGACTAAAATCCGGGACATGGCGTTAAATGTAATAATTTAAAATACTTGGGCGGCTATTGCTTTAATATTATCACTTTTCCCCATTGAATAAAAATGTAATATGGGCACTCCCGCTACGATCAGCCCCTTGCATTGATTAACACACCATTCGACCCCAACCTCCCGAACCGCCTCATTATTCTTACATTTCACCACTTCCATGATCAGATCATCCGGTAATTCCGCGCTAAATCGATGCGGAATCAAATTGAGTTGTTTTTTTGTGGCTAGGGGTTTCAATCCTGGTATGATAGGCACGGTGATCCCTTCGGCCCGGCATTTATTCACAAAGGCGAAATACTTTTCATTGTCAAAAAACATTTGAGTAACGATATAAGTAGCTCCTTTTTTTATCTTTTTCTTCAAAAAATAAATATCACTATCCATGCTAGGTGCTTCCATATGTTTTTCCGGGTAACCGGCCACACCGATACAGAAATCGGTTTTGGCCTGGTTCTGAATTTCGTCATCCAGGTAAATCCCCTTGTTTAAGTCTGAAATTTGAGAAACCAGTTCGTTTGCGTAGTTATGTCCATCCTTTTCGGGTGTAAAATAAGTTTCGTTTTTAACCGCATCGCCGCGTAAAGCCATGACATTGTCAATTCCCAAAAATCCAATGTCTATCAAGAAATTTTCGGTGTCCTCTTTGGTAAAACCACCACACAAGATATGTGGGATCGCGTCAACATTGTATTTGTTTTGAATGGCTGCACAAATTCCTACCGTTCCCGGGCGTTTACGTACTACCTGTTTTTGCAGTAATCCATTTTCTAGTTCTTTATATACATATTCTTCACGATGGTAGGTTACATCTATAAACGGTGGATTGAATTCCATCAAAGGATCTATTGTGTTAAAAATTGAAGTAATAGTTTGTCCTTTTAACGGTGGGAGAATCTCTAAAGTGAACAGAGTGTTTCCGTTGGCTTTTTCTATGTGCTGTGTTACCTTCATTTAGTCTGCGATGTTTGGTTGTAGCCATTTGGTGGCTTTTTCTACTGAAATATTTTTACGTCGCGCAAAATCTGCAACTTGATCTTTTTTAATTTTTCCGAGTCCGAAATACCGCGCCTCCCGATTTCCAAAATAATACCCCGATATCGAAGCAGCCGGCCACATGGCCAGGCTTTCGGTTAATTCTACTCCTATTTGTTCCTTCACCTGCAAAAGTTTCCATATGGTCTCTTTTTCCAGATGATCCGGACAAGCAGGATAGCCGGGAGCCGGACGTATCCCCATATAGTTTTCCTTGATCAATTCATCATTGTTCAAATCTTCATCACTCACATAGCCCCAATGGGTTTTACGTACTTGTTCATGCAAATATTCTGCTAAAGCCTCGGCCAAACGATCTGCCAATGCCTTGATCATTATCGAATTATAGTCGTCATTTTCGGCTTCGAATTCGGTTGCCACTTCAGCCGCCCCAAATCCCGTAGACACACAAAAACAACCCATATAATCTTTCTTTCCGATGTCCTTTGGTGCCACAAAATCTGCCAATGACAAATTGGGCCTGCCCTCAGGCTTTTTACTTTGTTGACGCAGTGTTCTGAAATGATTCTTTTCTGAAGCCGTGGTTATTTCAATATCGTCGTCATTCACAGAATTCGCTTCGAACAGACCAAAGATCGCTCTTCCCTGCAGCAGTTTTTCCGAATAGATCCTCTTGAGTATTTGCTTAGCGTCCTCAAACAATTCGGTAGCTTGTTTCCCAACAACCTCATCCTTTAATATATTAGGATATCTACCATGAAGATCCCAACTACGGAAGAAAGGGGTCCAATCTATATAATTATCCAATAATTGGAGATCAAAATCCTTGATCACCTGTATCCCGAGCTCCTTCGGTTTATATATTTCCGAAGTATTCCAGTCGATCTTTAATTTGTTTTTTCTAGCAGCTGCGATCGTAACAAAGGACTTTGATTTTTGTCTATCTAAAAATCCCTCGCGAAACTTAGCGTAGTCCTTTTTCAATGTTTCTACATAATTCTCTGATCGATCTTTCTGAAGCAGATCCCCAACGACCGTTACCGCCCGGGATGCATCATTTACGTGTACCACTGCATGCTTGTATTGCGGGTCTATTTTTACGGCCGTATGCGCTTTACTCGTTGTCGCACCGCCAATCAATAAGGGTACATTAAAATCTTGCCGTTGCATTTCTTTGGCCAGGAAAACCATTTCGTCTAATGAAGGAGTAATTAAGCCACTTAAGCCAATAATGTCTACATTCTGTTGTTTTGCTTCGGCGATGATCTTTTCCGGAGGCACCATCACCCCCAGATCTATGATCTCATAATTATTGCAGGCCAACACGACGCTCACAATATTTTTACCAATATCGTGGACGTCACCTTTTACGGTAGCCATCAATATCTTTCCACTAAACGAAGAAACTGTGTCTTTGTCCTCTTCAATATAGGGCAGTAAATACGCCACCGCCTTTTTCATAACCCGGGCACTTTTCACTACTTGTGGTAAAAACATTTTTCCGCTGCCAAAAAGGTCTCCCACTACGTTCATACCGGTCATTAAATGACCTTCAATAACTTTAATGGGTTTGTCTACACTTTGACGAGCGGCTTCGATATCTTCCACAATGTATTCATCGATCCCTCTAACGAGTGCCCTTGTGATTCTATCTTGCAGCGGTTCTTCCCGCCAGGAAAGATCCTTCTTTTTTTCTTTGGTGGTTCCTTTTACCGTTTCGGCAAAATCCAGCAATCGTTCGGTGGCATCGTCCCTGCGATTGAGAACGACATCTTCCACCCGCTTCAATAAATCTTTGGGAATGTCATCATATACTTCGAGCAAAGCCGGATTCACAATTCCTATGTTCATACCTGCCTGAATGGCGTGGTACAAGAACACAGAATGCATGGCTTCTCGTACTTTATTATTTCCTCTAAAGCTAAACGATACATTGCTCACACCCCCACTTACACTACAATGCGGTAAATTTTCACGAACCCAGCGTGTACCATCGATAAAGTCGACTGCATTTTTACGGTGCTCATCCATTCCCGTTGCTACGGGGAAAATATTAAGATCGAAGATGATGTCTTCCGGAGCAAATTTTACTTTTTTAATCAATATATCATAAGAACGGCTAGCGATCTCGATGCGACGGTCGTAATTATCCGCCTGTCCATTTTCGTCAAATGCCATGACAACGACAGCAGCTCCATATCGTCTTATCAATTTCGCCTGGCGGATA
>SMVB01026299.1_pt1 | contig 16500 bp, 15 predicted proteins | sample 2456461 | NCBI WGS metagenome assembly SMVB01 (sample SAMN11095934, study PRJNA526329) | marine sediment metagenome | biome: Marine sediment; feature: Surficial sediment; material: Deep marine sediment; isolation source: Hadal surficial sediment | place: Pacific Ocean | collected 2014-05 | depth...
GACAAAATAGCTACTATTTTGACCTGATAGAAGGGAAGATACTACAGAAATTAAAGATAACACCTCTGAAAATGAATAGCTTCAATAATTATATGAAGTCTCAGGGAAAATTAGGAGGACAAAACAAAATTCCACGCCTGTCCAATGATCGAAAAATTGCAGACCCGCTCATCAGGATACAAGCCTAAATAAGTGTTATCTTTGCATTTTAATGAGCATTAAGAAAAAACACCAGCGTACTCGCGCCCAGGAAAGTAGCGGCGCCATTGAACGGATTTACATCACCTTGCGACATCTCTTTAACCGGGGCTTTTACAAGCCGATGGGGATTTCTGGGGAAACTTTGCGAGAGTCGTTGTTGATGTTAAGGCCGGAAATTTACGGCTCCATAGCTGAGAAGAAAATTGAGCTACAGGGCTTGATATATGTTATTGACAGACTTCCGTATGGAATAGAAGAATGCCGTTTTATAAATCTTACCAGTGACGAAGGCTATAAAAATTCACACTTTGAACCAATTATTCCTGTCAAAAGACGTCGTAATTGCTACCGTATTGATGCTGAGCAAATGAACATTGAGGTGACCCGCGGGCGTAGTGAGATCTATGATATATTGACACATCTTACTTTCATGTACATAGAGTCTCATAAAATTATGAAGCAGGTATTGGTAAGTGAAGAAGGTGAACTTATTCGAGATTGGGAAAAACTCGAAGAAGCTGTACTTAAAAAGGGAAAATTAACTCAAAAAGACAAGGAAATAGCCTTGACTCATACTGCAAATTTCTTAGGAAGGACCTTTGAAGAAGTCAATGAGGTCTATGCCGATTTTAGTTCAGAAGAAGATGAACACCGCTTTTTAAAGATCATTTATCATCTCGGAAAAGGTGCGATGGAAGAACATTTGAACGAGAAGAAACGTTTGATAACTTTTAGTCCGGTACTACGGGAGCGCCTGGGACATCATATTCATGGAGAGCGTTGGGCCGAACGCATAAAAGAGGTATTGTATAACGAGCAATTAATGGATCGCCCTATTCATATTATTAGTGCTAATATGCATAGCGTGATGAATACCTTGTTTGCGGAAGATGCCTTGAGTTCAGAAATAAAAAATAAGACCGTTTTAAATCTGTTTGAGATGCTCAGCGATCCGAATAGCATCAGGTTGAGAGAAAAAGTAATCAATGTGGCAACCGGTAATGGAATGATGTATCTCAAAGATGAGAGCGGAGCTAATATCGATGTTCAGATATTTGATATGCAAAAGGCGACTTCCTGCACTTTTTCTTCTGAATCAACCGGCCAAAAACCCGTCATCATTGTTATGGACTACGCTTTTGGAGAACAGGCATACGAGACCATGGATGAGTTATTAAAACCGTTTATAATAAACAACCAAAGGAAATTGATCAATATTGAATCTGTTTCGGTGATGGGAAAAGCCGGAATTTTGGATGGAGGAAAAGGAGACATTATGATCCCGCACGCTCATATTTTTGAAGGCACAGCAGATAATTATCCTTTTAAGAACAGGTTGAAGAAAAGCGATTTTATCGATGATGATATCAGGGTATGTTCGGGTGCAATGATCACCGTATTGGGAACTTCCCTCCAAAATCGTGATATTCTAAGGTTTTTTCGCGATTCTACCTGGAATGTTATTGGTTTGGAGATGGAAGGAGCACATTATCAAAAAGCGATTCAATCGGCCTCAAAAATTAGAGGGAGTGTGAGTCCTAAACTAAAAGTGAGTTACGCGTATTATGCCAGTGATAATCCGCTGGAGACGGGCAGTACCTTGGCTTCGGGGGGATTGGGAACAACCGGGGTTAAACCTACCTATTTGATTACAGAAAAAATACTGCGTCAAATTATGGGATAGTTTAAGCTGTCGGTTTATCGTACATAAAATCCTACAAGGTTATAGGAAAAAGAGTGTTAATTTAGCTTTAGGCTAGTCTAAAAATATATTTTGAAGAATACTAAAGTCTTAGTTACCGGTGGGGCAGGGTTCATTGGCTCCAATTATGTAGCCTATGTTCTAGGCAACTGCCAGGACGAAGTTTTTGTACTTGACAATCTTACCTATGCCGGAGATTTAAGAAATTTGGAGTCGGTTTCTCATCTTTCAAATTATCATTTTGTGAAAGGAGATATTTGTGACGAAACATTTGTACAAGAATTGTTTAACAATCATCAATTTGATAAAGTAGTACACTTCGCGGCCGAGTCTCATGTTGATAATTCGATATCAGGCCCGGGCGCTTTTATTAACACAAATATAGTAGGCACGTTCAATTTACTACATGCGGCCTATAAAACATGGATGGACGGGCCGAATCGACTATTGGAATCCTTTAAAGAAGCACGCTTCCTTCATATATCTACAGATGAGGTTTATGGCACTTTAGGCAAAACCGGTCTTTTCACCGAAACGACCTCATATGCACCCAACAGTCCATATAGCGCCTCCAAGGCATCTTCAGATTTTATCGTTCGAAGCTATTTTCATACCTACGGAATGCCGGTGGTTACGACTAATTGCTCCAACAATTATGGCCCCAATCAACACAAAGAGAAATTGATTCCAACCATCATTCGAAAGGCGATTTCAGGGGAACCCATACCTATTTACGGTGACGGGCAAAACATCAGGGATTGGCTATATGTTTGGGATCACTGCATTGGGATCAAGTTGGTGTTGGATAAGGGAAAGTTGGGTGAAACCTATAATATTGGAGGAAGAAATGAACGCAATAACCTATATATTGCAAACACTATTTGTGAGTTGTTGGATGATCTAAAACCAACAGACAATTCCTATAAAGATCAGATCACATTTGTAACCGACAGGCCGGGACATGATTTCAGATACGCCATAGATGCTTCAAAGATTGAAAGCGGCCTTGGTTGGAAGGCTGATGAAAATTTTGAAAGCGGGATATTAAAGACCGTGAAGTGGTATCTTGCTAATACAGACAGATTATAACATATGAAAGGAATAATTTTGGCCGGAGGCTCCGGCACACGACTACATCCACTTACCTTGGCGGTGAGCAAGCAATTGATGCCGGTATATGACAAACCGATGATATATTATCCGTTGTCAACTTTAATGTATAGTGGTATTAGAGAGATCTTGATCATTTCAACACCTCAGGACCTACCCTTGTTTGAGAAGTTGCTGGGCGATGGTAAAAATTTGGGATGTGATTTTCAATATGCCGTACAAGAATATCCCAAAGGATTAGCAGAAGCCTTCATCATCGGCAAAGAATTTATTGGCGATGATAAGGTCGCCATGATCTTAGGGGATAATATATTCTACGGAAGTGGCCTCAAAAAATTATTGCAGGCAAATAGTGATCCGGATGGTGGAATTATCTATGCCTATCATGTTCTCGACCCGGAAAGATATGGTGTGGTTGAGTTTGATAAGGACGGGAAAGCAATTTCGATCGAGGAAAAGCCCAAACATCCTAAATCCAATTTCGCGGTTCCGGGAATCTATTTTTACGACAACAGCATTGTTGATGTCGCCGGAAATATCAAACCCAGTACTCGTGGTGAATTGGAAATTACCGATGTAAACAATGTGTATTTGCAGCGAGGAAAACTTAATGTAAGTATCTTGGATAAAGGTACTGCCTGGCTGGATACCGGAACTTTTGCCTCATTGATGCAGGCCTCCCAATTTGTTGAAGTAATAGAAGAGCGACAAGGATTGAAGATAGGGGCCATCGAAGAAGCCGCCTATGAAATGGGATACATAGACAAACAACAACTTGTGAAGCTTGCCGAACCCTTAATAAAAAGTGGTTATGGCAGACATTTAATGCAACTCATTTAGTTTTGGAAATACAAAAAACCCCGTTGAAAGATTGTTATATAATAAAGCCTGTAGCTTTCAAAGATGATAGAGGCTATTTTCTGGAAACATTCAATCAAACTCATTTTCAACAAGTCACGGGCCAATCCAGAGCATTTGTGCAGGACAACCAATCAAGCTCATCTAAAGGAGTACTGAGAGGTCTTCATTTTCAAAAGGGAGAAATGTCCCAGGCAAAATTAGTACGTGTGGTCAAGGGGAGTGTATTGGATGTTGTCGTAGATTTACGGAAGGACTCTGAGAGTTTTGGAAGATCTTTTTCGGTGATTCTGGATGATCTTGATCACTGGCAATTATACGTTCCAAGAGGTTTTGCACATGGATTTATAACCCTTTCAGATCGATCTATATTCTGCTATAAATGCGATAATTTTTACCACAAAGCATCTGAAGGTGGAATCATCTACAACGACGCAACCTTGGCCATAGACTGGCATCTTCCCGAGGAAGAATTTATTGTTTCAGAAAAAGACTTAGAACTTCCCACATTTGAGGAAGTAATTCGGTGATGAGAATACTGGTTACAGGGGCAAACGGACAATTAGGTAATTGTATCAGGGATGCGGCGCAACAGCATCCCGAACTCGACTTTCATTTTGCAGATAAGGGAATAATCGATATTGACAACGCCACTTCAGTTGAACAATTCTTCGAAAATAACAAGTTTGATTATTGCATCAATACCGCGGCTTACACGAACGTTGAAAAGGCCGAAAGCCATAAAGAAGAGGCTTTTTTAACCAATGCTGAAGGCGCCAAACACATGGCTCAGGCTTGTGCGAACAGCAATACTATTTTAATACATATTTCAACAGACTATGTGTTTGATGGTAAAAAAGACACGCCCTATAAAGAAAATGATAAAGTAAATCCGATCAATGTTTATGGAAGCTCAAAATTGAAAGGAGAGCAATATATTCGGGATATCTGTAATAGGTACTTTATTTTTCGAACCTCCTGGTTATATTCACAATACGGGTATAACTTCTTGAATTCTATGTTACGGCTAGCAGTTGAGCAACACGACCTGAGTATCACAACTGAGCAATCAGGCACACCTACTAATGCAAACGATCTGGCCGGGGCTATCATCGCTACCATCATTTCGCGTAATGAGAATTATGGCATTTATCATTTCAGTAATAAAGGAAATGCAACCTGGTATGATTTCGCCAAATCGATATTTACTTTTTCTAAACAATTAGAAAACGTAAAACTTGAAAAAACCAAGCATTACCGTACTTTTGCAGAAAGGCCGTCCTATAGCGTTTTGGACAAAACGAAATTTACCAATAATTTTACATATCCATTGGTCGATTGGCAGGATAGCTTAAAAAAGATTATAGAAGACCATAAGAACCCTAAATAAATAGCAATGGCACAGAACAATCAGGAAGAGATAGACTTGTTTTTAGTTTTGGACAAATTAAGTAAAGCCTATCATAGGTTTTTGGCAAGTGTATACAAAGGAATTCAATTTGCTGTTAAACATTGGATCGTACTTCTAATTTTAATTTTTGGTGGATATTTTGGCGGACAGTTTTGGCAGCAGTCTCTTAAATCCACGAGAGAAGCAACTATGATAGTTCAGAACAACTTTGATAGTTCCGGTTACGTCTACAGCGCCATAGAATTATTGAACGTAAAATACAAACAAGGAGATAAGGCGTTCTTAAAAAAGCATAATTTCAATACAGAAGATCCGGACCTCGAGGATATAATTATCGAGCCTATTGTTAATATTATGGATCTGCTCGAAAAGCACGAGACCAGTGATAGAAACTTGGATACGTATTTAGGTAAAGCCGATTTTGAAGAGGACTTATTGCTATCAGAAGTGTTCTATCCTGAATACACCTACCATAGAATTACAGTTTCAACATTCAAAAACGATTTGAAGACCATTGAAAAAATTCTCGCCTATCTCAATAGTAATGATACCTATAACAAGACCAAGGATATTGTGATCACCGAGACTCAATTGAGAATTGAAAGAAATGACACAAGTATCAGCAATATCGATGCAATATTCGATGAATATGCCGGTAAACATTTTGTGATTGCAAATCCGAGCCAGGTGTACTTTAAGTCTCAACAGAACAACAACCTCCACCAACTCTTAGATAAGAAGAAAGAATTGATCGACGAGAACGAAAAACTCAAACGCGAACTCATTAAGTACGATGATGTTGTTTTCTTGATCAATGATCCCAACTTCTACAAGACCTATTCGTTTATCGATAAGAAGAACACGTTATTGCCTATTTTTTTGGTATTCGTTTACATAGCATTTTTCGTAATGAGAAATGTTTATAAAAAAGGGAAAATGTATTCTGAAGAAATGTCTTAACCGCTATCCTGTTAACCGAGTTATTTTATACCACAGTTGCGCAACCCAAGTCACAGTCCCGACTCTTGGGAATATAAAAGGGTCATCAAATGTTTTTAAAGACGCTAGCTACCCTTTTGTGTGTGAATAAACGCTAATGAAACTGATAGAGAGCATAAAAACCTTTTTTAAAACCCCGCTGATTTTTAAAAGCATTAATGTGTTGCTATTAAGAATTGTCGGGATGTTACTTTTCTTTTCCCTTACCTTGTTTCTTACCAATAAATTTGATGCCGGTCTCGTAGGGCAATACGATTTTAGCAGGGCACTACTCATCTTTTTAGGGGGCGTGTGTGTATTCGGGATGCATCAGTCTGTGATCTATTATTCGGGATATCTCAAGGCCCGGGATTCTTTGCCATACTTGAAGCAAGTATATAAGAAAATGGTGGTTATTGTTTTGAGCATCTCTATTCTTTTTTTTTTAGCGACCTTCTTTGTCAAACCTCAGTTTATCAACGCGCTCTTCGATAAGGATGTTTCGCGATTGGTGATGAATTCTGTTTTTGCGCTTTTATTCTACGGAATTACCCTTCTGAATATCGATGTTTTTAGGGCGATCAATAAAATATATGTTTCAGAGTTTTATCGAAATGTATTGCGATATGCTTTATTTTTCGGTGCTATCCTATGGCTATATTTCAGTGATAACCCCCAACTTTTAGTCGAGGTTTTCCTGCTTAATTTTGTGTTCCTGGCTATAATATCTACTGCGTATTTATTTTATTATTTTTCCAGGGTTAAGGAGGGTGACACTTCGGTTAACATTAGCTATAAAAATATAGTGAAACGTTCCGGGCCTATGGCTATCAGTGCCATCACCTACTTATTGATGCAAAGTGTTGACATAATTTTGTTGAGTAAGTTCACCAGTTTTGAACGGGTGGCCTTTTATTCGGTAGCGATAAAATTAACAACCATTATTTCGTTGGTATTGGCATCGGTAAATACGGTATACGCTCCCACATTTGCAGAATGGTATAGCCGAAAGAATTTTAATGGCCTCAGAAGTGGTATTAAAAAATCTACCCGACTCATATTCCTGCTTACTTTTCCCGTTATCTTGGTTGTTTTTCTGTTTTCTAACAGGATCTTAGGATTTTTTGGCGCGGATTATATGATGGCTCAGAGCTCGTTAATCGTTCTTTTGATCGGGCAAGCGGTGAACACTCTTTGCGGTTCGGCTGGGGTGTACATGAATATGACCGGGAAACAAGTGGTTTTTCAGAGAATATTGTTGGTGGCCTTTGCGATCAATATAACCCTCAATCTCATACTCATTCCCATTTATGATATTTTAGGAGCGGCTATCGCAACGAGCATTTCCACCATTTTTTGGAATATAGTCACCACGGCATACATATATAGAAAAGATAATGTAAAAACATTTTTAACCTTAAGATGAATAAAGAAACTGTAGATTTTTTTGTGATCGGTGTTGCGAGAGGAGGGACTACTTCCCTCTACAATTATTTGCAGAAACACCCTGATATCTTTTTGCCAAAGGTGAAGGAATGCAACTTTTTTTCTGACGTCGAATCGCTTGATAAAGAAGTTTATCTCGATCCTGAAGAGGGAAAAGAGTATCATATGAAGATCATTCAGACCACAGATGTGTATAACCAATTGTTTTCAAAGGCCAAAAACGGACAGCTTAAAGGGGAAGTCAGTCCGTCGTATATGTGGGACAAAGGATCGGCTAAACGCATATATGATCACAATAAGAAAGCAAAGCTAATCGTCAGTTTGCGAAACCCTGTCGACCGGGCTTATAGCCATTATCTGATGCATTATCACACTGGATATGAAAAAGCTCAATCATTTGAAGAAGCGATTAAAGCACCGAGAAAAACCATATGGGGCGGGGGGAATATGTATCTGGAAATGGGACTGTACTATCCGCAGTTAAAAGCGTATTATGATCTTTTTAATAAACACAACATATTGGTGATGGTCTCTGAAGATTGGACCCGAAATAATGGTAAGGCTCTCGATGAAGTCTATGAATTTTTAGGGATAAAAGCATTTTCTGATTATAATACGGAAGAGGTTTATAATGTTTCAAAACAGCTTAAAAATAAGGGCCTGCTCAACTTTTTAAGATCAGATAAGATCAAGAGATCCTTGAAAAAAGTCCTTCCGGAAAAAACAAAGGAGAAAATAAAAGAACAGCTTTTTTATAAAGAAGCTGAAAAACAGCAATTAGACAATAACCTCTATAATTCCTTAAAAGAATATTATAAGGAAGATATAAAAAAAACTGAGGCGTTAATTGGAATCAACCTATTCCAAAAATGGGACGTAGAGTAATAAATTTCCTTAGCTTGTTATGAAACAGACACTGAACAATGATAAGTACGAAGCATAAAGCCATATTTATACACATCCCTAAGGTAGCAGGACAAAGTATCGAAACTCTCTTTTTAGAAGATCTAGGGCTTAACTGGGATACCAGGCAGGAGCTTCTTTTACGAAAGAAAAAGAGCGATGAACCCGGCCCCCATCGATTGGCACATTTGAAAGCTAAAGACTATGTAGGCTTGGGTTATTTGGAGGTTTCAAAATATGAAGAGTATTTTTCATTTTCGTTTGTGCGAAACCCATATTCGAGAGTTATTTCTTTGTACAATTATTTAGGGTATTCTAAGATCATCTCATTTTCGGCGTTTATAAAAAACGTCTTGTCCGAGAAAGTAAGGGAAGACCATTTCTTTTTCCGACCGCAATACGATTATTTATATAGTGATGACGGGAAACTTTTGGTTGATTTCGTCGGTAAGTTGGAAAGAATTGCCGAAGATTTTAAATACGTATTGGAAAAAGTCGGCATAAAAGGCAAAAATCTGCCGCATATAAATAAGCCGGAAAAAGGCGTTAAAAGAGGAATAGCATCGTTACTAACCACGCCATCGCTCTTAAAAGACCTACAATTAAAACGTTTGTTCTCACAGAAAAAAGTTAGTGAGTTAAGTGAAGATCAAAAAGAAGACATTTACCATATTTATACAAAGGACTTCGAAAACTTTGGCTATGAAAAGTAAAAAGAACATAGTTTATGTAAGCATATCATCTGATATGTATGGCTCTTCGAAGGTGCTTCTTTCGTTGGTGATGCAGATGAAAAGTCAGAGTAAGGAATACAACCCAATTGTTTGTATGCCTTATGAAGATGGCCCCCTAAAGGATATTTTGATCTCCAAAGGGATACATACAATAGAAATGCCCGTGGTAAAACTTACCCGTTCCATGCTCAGGTCTTTTAAATTCATCGGATTACTAAAGCAATATTACAGAGCGAAGAGGATCTTTAAAAGAGAGACCAGGGAGATGACCATCTGTTGTATTCAATCCAATACCCTGGCTACCTTGTTTGGGGCCTTGTACTGCCTTTTTCATAAACCTAAACATATATTCCACGTGCATGAGATCATGGATCGTCCAAAAATAGCGCGCTTCTTTTTTAAGAACCTACTTCGGTTTTTTAGTGATCGGGTAGTGTATAATTCTGAAGCCACCTATGATTTTTATAATCGGATAGCACCTTCTCTTCGGAAGAAGTCTGTGACCATTCTCAATGGAGTGGACAGAAGTGGTGATGAGATCTCTTCTTCAGAAAAAAAACAAATAAGAGAGCAACTCTTTAATGCCGAAGACTCCAATTTTCTGATAGGATTGGTGGGTCGGATCAACAGACTCAAGGGGCACAGTCTTTTATTGAATGCCTTCAAAGAAGTTTCGGAAAAATATCCAAATACAAAATTGTGCTTCGTGGGGTCAACCCCACCAGACCAGGAATTTTATTTAGCTAACTTACGAAGGGAAGTAAATAGCTCGATGGTGGCTGATAAAGTGTGTTTCACAGACTTTCAGAAAAATATATTTGGCGTATTGGAATCTTTGGACCTGGTGATCGTACCTTCTACGGAACCGGAATCGTTTGGGCTTATTGTTGTAGAAGCAATGCTGGCAAAAAAAGCGGTGATAGGTTCGAATATAGGAGGGATCTCAACCATCATAGACGCTGATGAAACCGGCTTGTTATTTAAGCCCAATAATAAGGTGGAACTAGTGGCGGCGATTTCTCAAATGATAGAAAAGCCAGATGTAAAGGAAAAAATTGAAGCGAAAGCCTATCAAAAGGCGATTGCCAAGTATTCAACAAATACGATGTACCAGAAGTTTAACGAGGTATACCATAAGCTGTTATAAATGGGTCAATTGTTCTATAAAGCATGTTTGGTTATTCTCATACTGTCATTACAAATGGCAGATGTTGAGGTGTCTTTTGCTGTAGCCGCTGCATTGAGCATCATCTGTTTCAGAAAACAGATTTCCAATCAGATGGTTTTGATCATTTTCATGTTGTTCGCCCTAGTGATAATCGGTAGCATAACGGTGTTTGAACCCGAGAATGACTATTACTTTTTTCTGAAGGATTTGATCTACTTCCTAAGGCCCATTTTTGTAATGACCTCTGCTTATTTCATTGCAATGCGACTTGAAGACAAAAGATCTTTTCTGAATATCCTGGTCTTAATGGGATTCTATTTTGCGACTATGCACCTATGGAAATTGGTTACGAATTTTACGCTCATTCCGGCAGACACCAACCGGATCCGCACCTACTTTGGGCGTTATAACCACGTGGAGACTATTGCCTTGTTATTGATCATCTGTGTGAAAGACCTGCCGGTTAAACGCTCCAGGTTTAAGATTTTCTATAAATTGTTTGTTGTGGGTCTTGTGGTTTCCTTTTTATTCTATTTTTCCAGAACAATGATCATGGTGGTATTTGCCATGTCCCTTGCCTATTTCGGATATTTAAGACTGAATCAAAAAGGAACTATTGCTTTGTCTGGCTTGCTCATATTGGGATCTGCCTTTACGGTATTCCTGAGTTTTTATGAACCGGCAGAAGAAAACTCCGGAATCGTTGACACCTTCTTGTTTAAGATAAAGAACTCTGTGAGTGAAAGTTTCAGTCTCAAAAATGTGGATATTGCTAGTAAAGACCGTAGGAAACTATGGAAACACTGGCGGGCTTATGAAGCCCATATGGTTTACACCGAAGTAGATAGAGCCAAACTTTGGTTTACGGGGGAAGGCTTTGGTTCGACCGTGGATATTGGTTTTGAAGCCAAACTAGACGGAGAGATGACTCAACATTTGTCGCTAACACACAACGGATTTGCCTATTTATATTTAAAAACCGGTATTCTTGGGCTACTCATTTATTTATTATTTGTACTATACCTCTACTCTTTTTCCTATTCCCCTGAGAGAACAAGCCTTCAAACGGTAGGCAATAACTTATTAGCAGCTTGTACATTTTATATTTTAATCTCTAGTTTTGTAGTTACCGGAATATTTAAACCTTATGATATGGCCACTCTTTTAATGGGAGGGGCTTTCGCTTTAAAACAAATTGGAAAAATTGAAAATAGGAATACTAGGAACGAGGGGGATACCTAATTACCACGGCGGATTCGAACAGTTTGCAGAATTTTTTTCCGTCTTTTTGAAGGAGAAAGGCCACGATGTATATGTCTATTCTTCGGGAAATCATCCCTATCAAAAAGTTGAATTTAAAGGCGTAAAATTAATCCATTGTAAAGACCCTGAAAATAAATTAGGAACGGTTGGGCAGTTTATCTATGACTTAAACTGTATTCGAAATTCACGAAAAAGGGAGTTTGATATATTGCTTCAATTAGGATATACCAGCAATTCGGTTTGGCATCGGTGGTTGCCTAAAAAACCCGTTATTATTACCAATATGGACGGGCTTGAGTGGAAACGAACCAAATACAGTAAAAAAGTGAGATGGTTTTTAAAATATGCCGAATCCCTTGCCGTCAAAAGCAGCGATTTCCTTATCGCAGATTCCAAAGGGATACAGGATTATCTGAAAGAAACATATGGCGTCCCCTCAAAATATATCGCCTATGGTTCTTTACTGTTTTCCGATCCAAATGCAGGTATTCTGTCCAATTATGACGTATCGCCTTACCATTACAATATGCTTATCGCCAGGTTGGAACCCGAAAACAGCATTGAAACGATCCTGGATGGGGCAGTCCGCAGCAATAACGACATTCCTTTTCTAGTCATCGGGAAACACGACACCAATAAATTTGGCGCATATCTTAAGGACAAATACAAAAATGAACCAGATATTCGTTTTATTGGGGGGGTTTACAATCAGGAACACCTGAACAATCTTCGGTATTATTCGAAAGTTTATTTTCATGGACACACGGTAGGCGGAACTAATCCTTCTTTATTGGAGGCTATGGCGAGCGATTCTCTTGTGGTGGCCCATGAAAATCAGTTCAACAAGGCTATTTTGAATAATGACGCCCTTTATTTTCGCGATACTGAAGGGGTTACAACAATTCTCAGCAAAATAACCAATAAGGAAGATTACAGACATTTTCTCAACAACAACCGGGATAAGATCGAAAACATCTATTCCTGGGATATCATCAACAATGCCTATTTAGAGTTTATGGAGCAAACCCATGAGGAAAATAGATAACATTCTAAGATCTCAAAATACCTACGTAGTACTTATCGGCGGCTTGCTGGTGATGCTGCCCTTGCTGCATGGTTTTAGCACAGGAGCGCTTATTGTTCTATTGGCAGCTTCGCTTGTATCAGTACGGTATCATAAGGTAGAGTTTAAAAGAGAGTTTTTATATCCGATCCTGTTTTATTTATTGATGGTTACATCTCTTTTATGGAGCGATAATGTAAAGGCATCCTCGAGAGGGTTGGAACGCCAACTTGCTTTGATACTTATTCCTTTGGCGTTTACTTTTATGCCGGGTATAACGAAAAAAACACGAAATATAATTCTCTATTACTTCTCTTTGGGAATGTTCTTGTTTGCTATTTTCTTTATGACCACTGCCCTGGCCATTTTCATTACTGACTCAAATCCAGAAGTATTTTTTTACCATAGCTTAGTTGCACCTTTGGGCTTGAATGCAATTTATATTTCGGTTTTTGTGTCACTTTGTATACTGTTTTTATTATTCAACCACAAGAGGACGCTGATTTCGATTTTCGTGATTGGGGTCCTTTCCATTTTCTTATTGATGTTGTCGTCAAAAATTATCATTGTGGCTACTTCTGTTCTTGGGGTATTCGGTGCTATTCGAACCTTCAAACGAGCCACGATATTCAAGCTGATCGCTGTATTTGTAGGTGGGACGATGTTGCTTTTATTCACCTCTAATCCTATAAAACAACGGTTCGAACGGGAAATTTCTGTTTCTAATATTAAGGAGGTACTGGAAAGAGAGCAGTTTAATAAGATGTATGACTGGACAGGAACTACCATTCGATTGTTTCAGGCTCGTATCTTTTCGGAAATGTTAACGGAAGACGGTATTTTTTTAACGGGTTACGGGATCGGTAATTCTGAAGATAAGATCATTGAAAAACAAAAGGAATATAATTTATGGCAGGGCTATTATACCTATAATTTCCACAATCAATACATACAAGCTTTAGCAGAATTAGGGGTCTTTGGGCTATTATTCCTATTTTTAATGCTGGGTGCGATTTTAAGACAATACATGCGGGACAAAGACATGCTGTTTCTCTCTTTGTTTTTTATAATGTTTGTTGTTTTTATGACCGAATCTTACATTTGGAGACAAAGAGGTCTGTATCATTTATTGGTGCTATACTGTTTGTTTTTTAAGTCGATACCACCTAATAATAAACAAATAACTAAATAAAAATCGAGGTTCAGTTTTTATTTTGCTCTAAAAAGCCCATATTTTAATATTACATAAATTGCTCTAACACCATCTTTCCAGCCTATTTTTTTACCATCTTCGTAGGTTCTTCCATAATAAGCAATACCTACTTCATAGATTCTAATATTTTTTATTCTACTGATCTTAGCAGTTACTTCTGGTTCAAAGCCAAATCTAGATTCATTTAGATTTAGCGACTTAATTATTTTAGCATCAAACAATTTGTAGCAGGTTTCCATGTCACTTAAATTCAAATTGTTAAAGATATTTGATAAAAAAGTGAGCCATCTATTACCTAAACTATGCCAAAAGAATAAAATGCGATGAGGATTTCCTCCCTTAAATCTCGAACCATAAACAACATCTGCAAAACCGTTAACGACAGGTTTTAATAATACATTGTATTCGATTGGGTCGTATTCCAAATCTGCATCTTGAATAATAATATACTCCCCAGAAGCGTGTTTAATCCCTCGATGTAAAGCCGCTCCTTTACCCATATTTTTTTCTTGAAGATAATAGGTTATAGGAAACTCTGGGTTGGTCTTTATATAGTTATCTATTGCTTCTTTAGTGTTATCACTGGAGGCATCATCTATAATAATAATTTCTTTTTCTATATTATTAATAAGTTTCACATTTTTTACCAGATCTAATATTAAATGAATTGTTTTAGCTTCATTATAAACGGGAATGATTATAGAAAGTTTATTGATCAAAATATTCATGGTTACTACATTAATGGACAAAAAAAGAACAAGAATCTAATATTTATATTTGCAATATTAAGATTTTAAAATGAAATTAAACTTAAATGTCTTTTCCAAACAAATACCTTTTCAAAGAATAATTTATTTATTTATTTTCATAGGTATTTTTCTTGCCATTTATCAATTTTTTTATAATCGAAGCCTTTGGCTAGACGAAGCTATGCTGTCACTAAATATTGTTAATAGTTCATTTTTAGAATTACTGGAACCGTTAAATTATAAACAGGCTGCCCCTATTGGTTTTCTTTGGGCCGAAAAATTTTTTACATGGATATTTGGTAATAACGATTGGGCTTTGAGGATTTATCCATTGATTTCATTTCTTCTATCAATATATATTATATATCGATTATTTTTTAAATTAAGCAGCAATAAATACATTTCTCTTTTAGCTATAGGGCTATATAGTATAGAGTCAATTTTTATACGTTACGCAACAGAGGTGAAACAATATCAAATTGATGTCTTATTGTTCTCTTTAATATTATACGCCACTATAAGCACCAAATTTTATAATAAAAGAGCCATATTTTTATATACGCTGTTGACAGTAGTGTCTATTTGGATTTCTAATATTAGTATTCTTGCTATTATTGTTGCAGGATTATATCTACTGGTCAAAAAAGTTTATATAGATAAAATATACAACGTATTTATTGTTTTTATCGCCTGGCTTATTTCTTTTGGAGCATACTATTATTATTTTATATATGACCATCCTTTAAAACCCTTTATGATGAATTATTGGAAAGAACACTTTCTTCCTTTAAATCATTCAGGGAATGAAGCGCTGGATTTCTTAAGAATTCATTTTCAGGACATATATTATAAATGGCTATTGCTAGAAAATTTTTGGGTTGCAGCAATATGGATTAGTGTTTTGGGAATAGTTTATTTAGTATTGCTAAAAAAGTTCAAACTGTTATATTTTCTTCTGTTTCCTATTCTTTTGCATTTAATATTATCTGCTTTTAAACTTTACCCTTTTGAAGGAAGGTTAATATTATATCTAATGCCATCTTTATTGTTAATCCTTTTTTACGGTTTATTCGCTATTCTGGAAAAAGTCAATATAATGTTGAAGATTCTATCAACGAGAAAATTTAATAGAAGCATTCAAATTCCATTAGTTATTTTAGTTATCCCAATTATATTTGTTTTATCAAAAACACTGGAGAATTTTCCAATTGAAAGACAAAATATTAAAAGCAGTTTATCTTTTATAGAAAAAAACATAAAAGATAAAGAACCGATATATATATACTTTGCGAGTAAATATGCTTTTGCCTTTTACAAAAATAAATACCCAAACCTTTTAAAACACACTATTGTTATAGGTAAGGATCATAAAAATCAATGGGAAAATCATTATAACGATATTAGGAACATTGATTCAGATTTTTGGATGATATTTTCTCATGTTCGTTATTCAAAAGAGTCAGGAGAACCAGAAGATAAATATATTATTAGGAAACTATCAAGCGAAGGATATAAGATAATAATTACGAAGAGAGACAAAGGATGTAGAACTTACAAAGTTTCTAAACAATAGATTTTTTATTCTCATTGCGCCCGTTCAACGAGACTAGGTTTAAAAGTAAGAACAATCTACTCGTTTTTATTTGGTGTAAAAATCATAGAACATACAGATTCAACAAAACACAAAACACAAAACACAAA
>SMVB01217913.1_pt1 | contig 16497 bp, 9 predicted proteins | sample 2456461 | NCBI WGS metagenome assembly SMVB01 (sample SAMN11095934, study PRJNA526329) | marine sediment metagenome | biome: Marine sediment; feature: Surficial sediment; material: Deep marine sediment; isolation source: Hadal surficial sediment | place: Pacific Ocean | collected 2014-05 | depth 0-1...
CAAGATCGCCATGCCGCCGATGTCGGAACGTCTACGGGAGGCGCTCGAGCCGTTGATCGAGAAGCACAGCCAGACCGGCTGGGTTTTCCCGAACCCGAAGACCGGCGATCCTTACGCCAAAGGCCCAACTCGAGTATGGTGGCGCCTGATGGCCGAGATTCCTGGCCTCGGTGGATTTCGAGTCTTCCACGATTGGCGCCATTCGTTCACGTCTAGGGCCTCTGAGGCCGGCGTCCCCGAAGCCGTGATCGCCGCCTGGCGCGGGGATGTCAACACGGCAATGATCGCCCCCTACCGACACATGCGCCCTGACGCGGTCGACCAATGGGCGGGCGCTCTGCATGAGCGCGACCAGGCTTATCGAAACGGTCGCCTCGTAACGCTGAGCACGAAACGGGACGCTACCCGGAACGTATCCCGGAACGCCTCCAAATCTGCCGATGAAGAAATCGCCGTAAGTGATTGAAAATAAAGAGTGCCCCTGCCAGGACTCGAACCTGGGCTCCGGGATTAGGAATCCCGTGCTCTATCCACCTGAGCTACAGGGGCATCTGAAAGGCCGGCGAACCCGGTCTAGCGAGCGCAGTCTGGGCAACCAGGCCGCGAGGCGGCGTATCTCGGCAAGAAAATCGAGCCGACGGGCGACAATCTCTGGTGTCAAGTCAGCCTTTCGATGTCATGGTGATCGATCGGACGATCCGACCCGCGCTTCCTCTTGATCAACTCGTCCACAGCTACCAGCCATAGCCGGAGGTCCTCCTGTGGCGCCGCGTATCGGGACTCGTACACGTCAGCGTACGTGCCAGCGACAAGGCTGCTCCGAGATCCTCGGGCGAGATCACGAGGTCGATATCAACCGTCAACTGATCGGCCCCATAGGTGTTTCCCGCCAACCCACCGCAGAGCGCGTAACCCACATCCTCCTTGGCAACCACCTAGAGCAGGGCCCGCATTTCCGCGACCAGGTCCGCAATAGTCCGCATGCCTGCATTGTCCGATGCGGCAACGCCCCGTGCCAACCGGAGACTTGCTCCGAGTTTGCCACCAAGGTGCGCGGAACGAAGGGTCGCGTGACCGTCTATGTCTACCAGGGAGTGGCTCCACAGCTTGCAGTATGTAGCTTCATGTAGCTACATTGGAGACATGATTACCGTCGGTATCCGCGAGCTCAAGAATCGCCTCAGTGAGTACCTGCACCTGGTTCGAGCGGGAGAGCTGCTACAGGTCACCGACCGTGGCACGGTCGTCGCCGAGATTCGCTCCCCCGGGCAGACCCAAGACACCCGACGAATACCCGAGGGGCTGCTCGAGCTGGCGCGGCAGCAGAAAGCGACGCTCGGGTTGCCTAACGAGCCCTCGCTCTACAGCATCGGCGATCGGCCGCTGCTGCGCGGAACCTCGACGAGAGAGCTGCTCGATGACGAACGCGGCGAGCGATGATCCTGTACGCAGAATCGAGCGCCGTTCTTGCCTGGCTGATGGCCGAGCCCGCAGGCAAGAAGGTGGCGTTGGCGCTGCGGGACGCAGACCACGTCATCGTTTCCGATCTTCTGTTCATCGAGTGCGACCGGGCGTGCATCCGCGCCGAAGCACTCGGGGCGCTCACGCCTCGGCGGGCGGCTGCAGTGCGCGCCCGGCTCGCCGGAGTCGGTGCCCACTGGGAAACACTGCGACTCTCGCCGACTATCATCGAGCGCAGCCGGCAACCTTTCCCCGTCGAACCGGTTCGCTCGCTCGACGCGATCCACCTCTCGAGCGCGCTGGACGCGCGGCCCGCCCTACCGGGACTCCAGGTCCTGAGCCTCGACGAGCGCGTGCGCCGGAATGCGTTGAAGCTGGGCTTCGAAGTGAAGCCGGCGTAGCTTCCAGCCGTCGGTGGCCGCGGTCGGCTCGGGTCACTGGTTGTCGCCTTTCTGATGGTGCGGGCAAACCCGAATATCTCAACGGGTCACGGCTGCGTCTAACCCGAGACCCGCTCGAGCGCCGGCGTTCGGGTCGTTTCAAAACGCCCGCTCAGAAACTCGGCAACGATCTCGGCGTATCGGTGCGCGTCGACGATCGCGCTAGCGTGCCCGGAGCCCTGGAACGTGTGAACCCGGGCGCTCGGATACAGCGCCATGCGCCGCTTGTAGCGTGGATCGGGCGCGATGGTGTGCGAGAGGACCATTCGTTCGGTGCGCTCCGGATGGGCCGGCGTCCACGACTGGGCCAGTGTGCCGCCAGACGAGCTCCCGAGCACGCTGGTCTTGTCGATTCCTTCGCGTCGAGGATTCGCTCGAGGACCGTCTGGATCCCGGCGATCGAACGCCCGGCAATGTAGTAGGGAGTCACGATCTTCATCCGGGGCGCCCACCAGTCGATGAGTTGAAAGCCGAGCTCGGCCGAGCCCAGCCGCACCGGGCAGCATCATTGGCGACCAGAACGTCGTTGTCCGTCGATCAGAACCGCGACAGCCGGTAGGGCTCGAGCAACTCGACATCGACGTCGTCGAGGATCTCGGTCGCCGCCAGCCGCCCGATGATCGGCGCCAGGCTCATTCCGCTGTGCATCACGGCCAGGTACACCCCCGGCGAGTCTTCCGGAAAGCCGACGATCGGATAGCCGTCCGCGGGCATGGGTCGCCAACCCAGGGTGACGCGGTCGAGCTCCGCTCGCCCGAGCGCGGGAAGGAAGCGACCTGCCGCGTCGAGAATACGCCGGCCCATTTCCGCGGAAGTGTCGGTGGTCGGCGAACCACCGAACCCGGCGCCGCTGACGACGGTACCGTCGGTGTTCTGTTTCATGTGGGCACCGGGCGCCAGCACGGTGCGGTCGATCAACCGGGGCTGAGGCTTGGTGTGGGCGAGCAGACCTGGTGAATCGACGAGCGGCACCTGGAATCCGGCCATGGCGGCAAGCGCCGGCGTGTCTACCCCGCAGCTCACCACCAGCAGGTCGCAGGCGATCTCTCCAGCGCTCGACCGCACCGCACGCAGCCGCCCCGCGCGAACATCGAGGCCGGTGATCTCGGCCGGGTACGAGACCTGCGCACCCTGTTCTTGCGCCTTTCGCAGAAACACTTCCACCGCGTGAACAGGATCGACATTGCCTTCGTGCTCACACCAAGCGGCCGCGGCGATCGAGCCTGGCCGGATGTCGGGCTCGAGGCCGCGGAACTGCTCCTCGGAGACGAGCTCCGCCGCATATCCCCAGCGCTGGTGGCCGCGCACCTGATCGCGCAACTGATTCGCGGACTCGGCGTCCGGATGCCACTCGAGGCTTCCGCCCCACTGCACCTGCAGCTCCCCGTTCCACTGCCGCTGCAGCTCACGCCACCCGTCGAGGCTGAAACGGTGGATCAGGTGATAGTGCCAGGGTTGTTTCGAGTAGGTAGCGTTGAGCCAAGCGAACGAGTTCGAGGTGGCCCCGGCGGCCGGGCGAGCTTTCTCGAGGACGGTAACCTGCGCACCGCGCGCCGCCAGGTGATAGGCGATCGAAGAGCCGATGATGCCGGCGCCGGCGACGACGACGTGGGGTCCTCGCTGCCCTTTCCGCCCACCTCGGCGGGTCGTCCGGCCCCGCGGCCGGGCGGTGTCGAGGAAGCCCTGCAACCCGGCCGCGCTCAAACCGGTCGCCGTCAGGCCTCCAAACCGATGAAGAAAGGTGCGCCGGTCCACGGCGCCTACACCAACACCGCGGATAGCCAGATTCCCGTCCGTTGCACTCGGAACATCGGGGTTTCCTCCCCTGTTGCCGCTCAGCGTTTCTGCCGCCAGGCTGCCGGCATCGCGCCACTGTAGGGCATCGCGCGCCCCTCGACCACGGAGGTGAACGACTTTTCCGGGAGATTTCGTGTGTACATTTCTCTAACGTGGACGTCTGAACGTATGAAGGCCGATGCAGTGGGGCACCACCGCCTACGAGAGCTCTGCCGAACGGCCCCGGACGGCTGTAGTGACCGGGTCGTTTCACCACGAAAAAACCGACAGACGAGCACAAGACATGAAAGACCCGCGCCGAGACCGAACCCCACGAGATCCCGCCTTGAGCGACCAGGCCCAAGAACGGAGCCGACGAGCCCACCGCTTCGACGGTCGACCCCTGGCCAGCAGCCCCGGACATTGGGTGGCGCTGGCGCTTCTCGGCATCGTCGCTCTGCTCGGATCGGCGCTTTCGATCGAAAGTACGCCCACGATCTCGGCGCCCTTCCAAGGCGGAAGCTACGAGCAAATCAGAGACCTGGCAGAGCGTTACTACGACGAGGGCTCCTACAGCTTCGCCCATGAGCAATACCAGCTCGCCGTCGGTCTCGACCTCGACGACGCCCAGCGGCGCTGGATCGAGTTTCGACTTGCCGACACCTCGTGGCGGGCACAGGCGGGCTCGCAAACTGCCGATTCCACCACCTTCGACCGGGCGCGCCGGGAACTCGAGGCGCTGATCGCCATCGTCTCCCGCGAGCAGGACCGTGACCTGGTGTGGGCCGAGACGCACGAGTCGCTCGGCGATTTCTGGTGGGCACGGCGGGACTCGCGCAACTGGGGACCAGCCTGGGCACACTATCAACCGGCCCTCGATTGGTGGGCCGGCTCTCACGACGTCGATCGGGCCCGGGACCGCTACATCGGCATCGTTTGGAAGATCGCCGAGCCGCCCGACAGCCGGCAGTACTACTACTACGGCTACTACGGCAACGTTGTGCCGGTCGAGATCATCGACAACGTCCTGGAGATCGCGACCACCGACGAGGACCGGGCCCGGGCCCATTTCCTGCTGGCGATGACGCTGCGCCAGCAGGGTGGATCCTGGGAGCTGATGCGCCGCATTCCGGAAGAGTTCGAGGCGGCGCTGGAGATCGGCGCCGCCAGCGACTGGCGTGACGACGCCCTCTATCACTACGCCAACTGGCTGGCGAGCAACGGCCGCGTCGTACGGACGGCGGGCACGCAATGGAGCTACGAGCCCGACTACGTGCGGGCTCTGGAGCTCTACCGCCAGATCGTCGCGGAGTTCCGCAAAGGCGAGACCCGCTACTACGATGAGGCGGTCCAGCAGATCGACAACATCACCGCGCCGGTTGTCTCGGTGAGCACCGGCAACTTCTTTCTGCCGGGATCCGAGATCCAGTTCTACTTGAGCTGGCGCAACGTCGGTCGCGTCGATCTGAAGCTCTATCGAATCGCCTTGGAGCGCGCCGCGGACTTCGCCCAGTTCTCCGATCTCAGCAGCTCGCAGTGGTTGCAGGCTATCGACCTGGCTGCATTGTCGGCGCCCCTCTTGTCGTGGTCCGTCGACACCGACGACGACGGTGTGCACCAACCCGGGCAACGCCCGATCGAGCTCGACGAGCCGCTGTCGCTAGGCGCCTACGTGCTGTTGGCAACCCATGCCGACGCCGCGCCGGAACCGGCGACGTCGAGCACCGGCGCGACGCTACAGGCTGCCGCGACGCCGGCCAGCGGCCGCGAGCTCATCCTGGTAACCGACGCGGCGCTGGTGCTCAAGACGGCCGGCGCCCAAGCTCTCGTCTATTTCTGTGACACCTTCGACGGCTCCCCCATTGCCGATGCCGGCGTCTCCCTGTGGGAGCGCAGCTATCGAAACGGCAACTGGGTCTGGCGGCACCTCAGCGCCCGCACCGGCGAGGACGGCATCGCGACGTTTCGGTTGAGTCGCACGTCGAACAACCTCGACCTGTTCGTTACAGCAGCGCTCGATGACCACGAAGCCTTCAGCTCCGGATCGAGCTACCAGTACCAGCGGGCGCAGGACACCTGGCGGATCTACGCCTTCACCGACCGCGCCGCCTACCGGCCCGGCGAGGAGGCGCACTGGAAGTTCATCGCCCGCCAGTACGACGGCTCGATGTACTCGACCCCGTCGAACCGGACCATTTACTACGAGATCTTCGATCCGCGCGGCACCAAGGTCGACGAGAAGGAGATCACCCTCAACGCCTTCGGCAGCAGCTGGGGCAGCCTCGAGCTCACCGACACGATGCCGTTGGGCGAGTATCGCGTGACCTTCCGGGAGCGCAGCGGCGGCAGCCACATCGGCGACGCGACGCTGCTGCGGCTCGAGGAGTACAAGCTGCCGGAGTTCAAGGTCGCGGTCAACACGCCGGAGCAAGACGGCAAGAAGCAGGCTTTTCGCCTCGGCGAGGAAGTCGAGGTGCAGATCGAGTCGGAGTACTACTTCGGCGGCGCGGTCGCCGACGCCACCGTCGAGGTGCTCGTCTACCAGAATCCCTTCTATCACTGGTGGCGCCCGCAGCGTGAATTTGCCTGGTACTACGAGGACATCGATCCGCGCTACTACGGCTACAACCAGGGCGGCGGCCAGCTCATCAAGCGCGAGACCCTCACGACCGACGCCGAAGGCAGGGCGACGCTGACCTTCGAGACGCCGGCCAACGGCGGGCAGGACTTCGAGTACCGCATCGAGGCGCGGGTCACCGACGCCTCGCGGCGCGAGATCATCGGCAGCGGCACGGTGCGGGTGACGCGGCAGCGCTACTACGTGTACCCGCGACCGCGCCACCAGATCTACCGGCCGCAGGACCTGGTCGAGATCGACTTCACCGCGCTCGACGCCAACGAACAGCCGCTACCCATCACCGGCATCGTCAAGGTGACACGCGATAGCTGGCAGGAGATTTGGGTCGACGCCTCGGGCAACGAGATCAGCGGCGAAGAGCTGCGGGCGCTGCAGGGCGCCAACCCGGGCTTTCCGCAGGTCGGCAACCGCCTCTGGGAGCTGAAGTTTCGCGGCTACGAGCACGAGGAGGTGCTCACCCGCTCGATCAACACCAGCGACGAGGGTGAGGCGGAATTCACCTTCACGCCCCAATCAGAGGGCTATTACACCGTCTCGTTTACCAGCGACGACGATGACGACGTACCCGTGGTCGCGCAGACAGCCGTTTGGGTGGCCACCAACGCCACCACCGAGCTCGGGTATCGACACGGTGGCCTGGGGATCATCGTCGACAGCGACACCTTCCGCGTCGGCGAAACGGCGGTGGTCATGCTCACCGCCCCGACCAGCGACCGCTACGTACTGTTCAGCATCGAGGGCGAGGATCTCTACAGCTACGAGCTCGTCCACCTGACCGGCAACGTGAAGCTGGTCGAGATCGACCTCGAAGAGCGCCACGTTCCGAACATCTATCTTGCCGCCACCATGGTTGCCGACCATCAGATCTACGCCGACACGAAGCAGGTCATCGTCCCACCGACCCGCAATTTCCTCGACGTCGAGGTGTCGGCCGATCGCGAGCAATATCAACCGGGAGAGGAAGGCACGCTCACGGTGCGGGTGCGCGACCATCAGGGTCGACCGGTAGCCGCCGAGGTGGCCCTCGGCCTGGTGGACGAATCGACGTTCTACATCCAGAGCGACTACGCCGCCGACCCACGTCAATATTTCTTCGGCCGGAAGCGCTCTCACGTCGTGTGGAACGGCAGCAGCTTCCAGCAGAAGCGCTACGCCGACCTTGTGGAAGACGACGAAGGCCGGTTTTTCGACCGGCGGAACGCCCCGGCTCGCCAGGCCGAGTTGTCGGGAGGCATGGGCAACGCGCGACGCGATTACGACCTCTACGCGACCAATCGAACTGTCCGCTTGGCGTCGAAGTCGGCGCTGGCCGAGGGTGCGGTCGGCGGCCGCTACCGGGCCGCTGACGCGATCTTGCCGATGTCGGAAGAAATGTCCCCGGCGCCCGGACTAGCCGGAGGGCCGCAACAGCCGGCGGTGCAGGTTCGCAGCGACTTTCGCTCGACGGCGCTCTGGCAGCCCGATGTGGTCACCGGAGACGACGGTACCGCCACCATCAGCGTCACCTACCCGGACTCGCTGACCACCTGGCGAGCCACCGCCCGGGTGGTGACGATGAACAGCGAATTCGGCACGGCGGCGTCGAGCACGCGGACGCAGAAACCGCTGATCGTGCGGCTGCAGGCGCCGCGCTTCTTCGTCGTCGGCGACACCGTGACGATCTCGGCGATACTCAACAACAACACCGACGCGGCGATGACGGTGACGCCTTTCCTGGACGTTGCCGGCGTGAATGTAGTCAGCGCCGCGGCTTCCCGGGCCCACGTTCCGGCCGGCGGCGAAGCGCGGCTCGACTGGGTCGTGTCGGTAACCGCGCCGGGGCCCGTGAGGCTGGCGGTCGGCGGCCGCGCCGGCGAGCACAGCGACGGCATGGAACGCGGCTTCATCGCCCACGATCACGGCATCGAGAAGCTCATCGCCGCGGCTGGAAAGTTGCGCGGCGACGAGGTCATCGTTTCTCTCCGGCTCCCCGCCGCGCGTCGGCAGGGGTCGACCCGCATGGTCGTGCACATCGCTCCCAGCATGGCGGTCACCATGCTCGACGCGCTTCCCTACCTGATCGACTACCCCTACGGCTGCACCGAGCAGACGATGTCGCGGTTCCTGCCGGCGGTGATCACGGCCAAGACGCTCGGCGACCTCGGCCTCGAGCCGGCCGACGTCATGGGGCGGGTCTTCGGCGGTATCGAGCCCCAGTTCGCCGGCACCACACAGCCGCGCGGACAACGGAACCTGGCACAACTCGACGACATGGTGCGCCGCGGCCTCGACCGCCTCTACGACTTCCAGCACGACGACGGTGGCTGGGGTTGGTGGAAGGAAGGCGACAGCGACCATTTCATGAGCGCCTACGTTGTGTGGGGGCTGACGATGGCGCGCGATGCCGGCGTTACGGTGGGCGACGAGGTCCTCGCCCGCGGGGTGCGCTTCCTCGAGCTCGAGATCGTCGAAGAAGAGGTCAACCACGACATCCAGGCGTGGATGCTGCACGCGCTCTCGGCCTACTCCGAGTCGACGGCACGCCAGGGAGTTTCCTATCCGTGGGAGTTTCCGCTCGCCCGCACGTTCGACAACCTATGGGCCAGCCGCGATCGGCTCAACGCCTACACCCGCGCCCTGCTGGCCTTGAGCGCCCACCAGCTCGGCCTGCCCGATCAGGCCATGACGCTGGTGCGCAACCTCGAGAACGGCGCCAAGCGCGACGATACCCCGGACACGTCGGTGATCCAGCGCGGCGGCGGGGTTTCCCGAGAAAGCGTCATCGGCACCGCGCACTGGGGCGAGGACGGCATCTGGTGGCGCTGGTCGGAGGGCGGCATCGAAGCTACCAGCTTCGCGCTGCGCGCCCTGCTGACCATCGATCCGGGCAACGAGCTGATCGAGCCGGTCACCAACTGGCTGATCAAGAATCGCCGTGGCGCGCAGTGGAGCAACACGCGCGATACCGCGATCACGATCTTCGCGCTCAACGACTACCTGCGGGTGAGCGGCGAGCTCGACACCGATCTGGAGTACGAGTTGCTGGTCAACGGCCAGAGCGTCGCCCGGCAACGTGTTTCCGGCGACCAGATTCTCCGGGCACCGACCCGGTTCGACATCGACAGCGAGCTGATCGTCGACGGCGACAACGAGATCCGCATCGTCCGGCACGACGGCGAGGGGCCGATCTATTTCTCGGCCCAAGCGACCTTCTTCAGCCTCGAGGAGCCGGTGACCGCCGCCGGCAACGAGATCTTCGTGCGCCGCCAGTACTACAAGCTGGTCGGCCGCGAGACCCTGCTGAAGGGAACCACCTACGAGCGCGTGCCGGTGAGCGACGGCGAGCCCCTGATCAGCGGACAACGCATCGAGGTGGTGATCACCATCGAAGCCAAGAACGACTACGAGTACCTGGTGTTCGAGGATCTCAAGCCCGCCGGCCTCGAGGCGGTCCGGATCCGCAGCGGCGAGCCGGTCTATGCCCGCGAGCTGAAGTCGGGGACGATCGAGGCCGGCGCAGCCATGGCCGGCGACCCCGGCCGGAACGGCACCGAAAGCCCCCTCGGCGGGACGGTCCAGGGCGGCGGCACCGGCCTTCTCGACGGCGGCAGAGAGAGCAACGACTATACCGGTCGCAGTCGCTGGGTCTACCAGGAGCTGAGGGATCGCAAGGTGGCGCTGTTTATCGACAAGCTTCCCGAAGGATTCTGGGAGATCCGCTACGACCTGCGCGCCGAGGTGCCGGGTGAGTTCCACGCTTTGCCGCTGGTCGGCCACGCGATGTACGTGCCCGAGATCCGCGCCAACGGCCGGGAGCTGGTCATCCGCGTAATCGACGCCGGGTAGGCGGTCTCGTCAGCTCGTTCTTGACATCATGAAGTAGACTTCGCTCCCGAGGCTCGGAAGGGTGGCGCCAAACCCCAGGTTGGCGCGCAGCCACAGGGCATTGTTCTCGACGGCCGATCCGCTCATGCGCACCGCGAAGGCGCCGGTCATATGGTCGAGCTCCAGCTCGAGCTGACGCGCGACGCGCCGCAGGCGCGCTGGCGAGAGCACGCTGACGTGCTCGAAAGCGCCGGCGTTCGCCCGCAGACGCTTTTCTTGGCGGCCGACGAGCCAATCGGGCATGGTCGGCGAGCCGCCGATCATGACGCCGCCCGGCCGCAGCGAGCGTAGCGCTTCGCCCATCACTCGCTCCGGGTCCAACAGGTGCTCGAGGACGTGCAGAAAGACAATGGCATCGTAGCGCTCGGGCTCGAGGTCCCAGGGCTCCTCGAGGTCGCGGCGCTTCATATCGGTGTAGCCGTAGCGCCGCAGCTTCCTTTCGTCGATGTTGATGTCGACGGCGGTCCAGCCGGCAACCGCCTGCGGGCGATCAAGCGTGTCTCCGTTCGGAGTGCCTCCCATGAACGCCAGCATCTGGCCCTTGTGCACGCCGACCTCGCAAACCTCCAGCGGTCGGCCCTTCCTGGCGAACAACTCCATCAAGTAGTTGTACATGAACCAGTAGCGCGCGTAGCGGAACGAAAAGGGCCGCGGCGGGCTGGAGCCGAGATGATCGGCGCTGTTGATGTTGCGGACGTTGGCGAAGGGCGCCAGATCCCAAGAGAGCGATGCGTAGCGCGGGATGCGAGGCATCGTCGCGCTTAATGACCGCTGGCGAACATGCTGTTTGCCGAGAGCGCGCGGAAGCTCACCTGCGGAAACACCCGGTTGAACCCAGTCAATACGCTGCTCCCTCGCCAGTCCTGCTCGATACCGTAAATTGTAGCCCTTGTTCGGTAAAGGGCCACGCCACCTCTGGACCTCGAGGCCCTGGATGGGCGAGAACTCACGAACATTGCCGGTCGCCAACACGACACCGAGAGTCAGCGCCTGGGCACCGATCAGCGTGTCGAGCAGATCGATGGGCTGCCCCGCTCGTAGGGGGTGCTGCCGCGGCTCGTCGAACGGCTTGATCCCGCGGCAGCCGGCAGTCTCTCTCGGCGCACGGTCAGACAGCAACGCCCAAATGCGGTATCTTCCGGGCGTCGGGTCGCCCACCCTCGACGAACATGGAAACTCCGGTTCCCAGCCAGTAGCCACCCGTTGAGAAGTCCAGGCTAGCGTCACCGCACCGAGCTCGGTCATGGGGTTGATCCACTTTTTTCGCACTCCCGGTGCTTCCGCAGCGGCGATCGATCGCCTGCTGCGGCGGGTCCGCGAACGAGTTTCGGCCCATATCCACTCGATCGAGTCGGAGTTGTGCTTCAACGTCGACGCCGACGGTGATCTCACCGCCGGAGAAACCGAGGTCCTCGGCTGGCTGCTGAGCGAGACCTTCGAGCCCGATCAATTCGGCGCCCGGAGTTTCCTGGCGGGCGGCGACGGACGAACCCTGCTCGAGGTCGGCCCACGCCTAAATTTCTCGACCGCCTGGTCGACCAACGCCGTCTCGATCTGCCGGGCGTGCGGCTTGGAGAATATCCGCCGCATCGAGCGCTCGCGCCGCTATCTTCTGCACGTCGACGCCCCGCTCGACGCCCGCCAGGTAAGCGGGTTCTTGGCTCTCGTGCACGACCGCATGACCGAGTGCCCCTACCCCGAGCCGCTGGACAGCTTCGCCTCCGGCATCGAGCCCGACCCGGTGCTCGAAGTCCCTGTGCTCCAGGAAGGGCGCGCCGCCCTCGAACGCCTCGACGCCGAGATGGGCCTCGCCTTCGACGACTGGGACCTCGACTATTACACCGCGCTGTTCCGCGATCGCATCGGGCGCAACCCCACCAACGTCGAGTGCTTCGACGTCGCCCAGTCCAACAGCGAGCATTCGCGGCACTGGTTCTTCCGCGGCCGACTTCTCATCGACGGCGAAGAGATGCCCGACGACCTGATGGCGTTGATCCGAGCGCCGCTCGACGCCAACCCCAACAACAGCGTCATCGCTTTCCGCGACAACTCGAGCGCCATCCGCGGCTATCCGATACAGACCATGGTCCCGCGGCAGCCCGGCGCACCCGGGCCGTTCTCACTCGACGAGCTCGACTACGACATCATCTTCACCGCCGAGACCCACAACTTTCCCTCGGGTATCGCCCCGTTTCCCGGCGCCGAGACCGGCACCGGAGGACGCATCCGCGACGTCCACGCCACCGGCCGCGGCTCGCTGGTGGTCGCCGGCACGGTCGCCTATTGCGTCGGCAACCTGCGCATCCCCGGCTATCCCCTGCCCTGGGAAGACGACGACTTCGGCTACCCCGACAACCTGGCACCGCCGCTGCAGATCGAGATCGAGGCATCCGACGGCGCCTCCGACTACGGTAACAAGTTCGGCGAGCCGGTCATCCAGGGCTATACGCGCTCGTTCGGCATGCGACTGCCCAGCGGCGAGCGACGCGAGTGGATCAAGCCGATCATGTTTTCCGGCGGCATCGGCCAGATGGACGCTCGCCACACCAACAAGGACGCTCCCGACGAAGGCATGTGGGTGGTCAAGATCGGCGGCCCGGCGTACCGGATCGGCATGGGCGGCGGTGCCGCTTCGAGCATGGTGCAGGGCGAAAACGTCGCCGAGCTCGACTTCAACGCGGTGCAGCGTGGCGACGCCGAGATGGAACAGAAGGTCAATCGTGTGCTGCGCGCCTGCGTCGAGCTCGGCGACGCCAACCCGATCGTCTCGATCCACGACCAGGGCGCCGGCGGCAACTGCAACGTGTTGAAGGAGATCGTCGAGCCCGCGGGGGCGCGGATCAACGTGCGCGATTTCCCCGTCGGCGACGAGACGCTTTCGGTGCTCGAGATCTGGGGCGCCGAGTCGCAGGAGCAGGACGCGCTGCTGCTGCGACCCGAACACGAGCAACTCTTTCGCGACCTGTGCGCCCGCGAGATGGCGCCGGTGGCCTTCGTCGGCAAGGTCACCGCCGACGGCCGTGTCGTCTTGTGGGACGAGCGCGACGACTCGACCCCGGTGAACCTGGAGCTGGACGCCGTGCTCGGCGACATGCCCCAAAAGACGTTCGAGCTCGAGCGGATCGCGCTCCAGTCCGCACCCTTGGAGCTCCCCGACGAGCTTTCGATCGGCGACGCTCTCGACCGGGTGCTGCGCTTGTTGTCGGTCGGTTCGAAGCGTTTCTTGACCACCAAGGTCGACCGCGCCGTCACCGGCCTGGTCGCACAACAGCCGTGTGCCGGGCCGTTGCAGCTCACCGTCGCCGACGTCGCGGTCATCGCCCAAAGTCACTTCGGCGTCACCGGAGCCGCCACCGCGATCGGCGAGCAGCCGATCAAGGGGTTGCTCGACCCCGCCGCCATGGCGCGGATGTGCGTCGGCGAGGCGCTCACCAACCTGGTGTGGGCGTACACCAGCGGTCTCGGTGACGTGAAGTGTTCGGGCAACTGGATGTGGGCCGCCAAGCTCCCCGGAGAGGGCGCCAAGCTGTACGACGCGGCGGTGGCCTTGAGCGGCGTTCTCCAGGAACTGGGCATCGCCATTGACGGCGGTAAAGACAGCCTGTCGATGGCGGCGGTTGCGCCCGGCCCCGACGGCAAAGACGAGTTGGTAAAGGCCCCCGGCGCCTTGGTGGTCTCCGCTTATGTGACCTGTCCCGATATCACCAAGACGGTGACACCCGACCTGAAGCATCCGGGCACCGGGCGGCTACTGTACATCGACCTGGGGGGCGGGAACACGAGGCTCGGCGGCTCGGCGCTGGCGCAGGTTTTCGGCCAACTCGGCGAGCGATCCCCGGACCTCGAGGACACCGCCACCCTCGCCGACGCGTTCGGCGCCGTCCAGGGCTTCCTTGCCGAGGGGCTGATCAGCGCCGGACACGACCGCAGTGACGGCGGCCTGGTGACAACCCTGCTGGAGATGGCGTTCGCGGGCAACTGCGGCATCGAGGTCTCGCTGCCGGCTCACGCCGACCCCATCGCCGTTCTGTTTTCCGAAGAGCTCGGCCTGGTCATCGAGGTCGAGGACGCGAACGCGGAGCGGGTCCTCGCCGGCTTTGGCGAGGCCGGCATCCCGTGCGCCGCGATCGGAACCACGCTCGCCGAGCCGTGCGTGCGCATTCACCTCGGCACTGACGAGGTCCTCAACGCCGACATGCGCGACCTGCGGGACGTCTGGGAAGCGACCAGCTTCGCGATCGATCGATTGCAGGCCGACCCCGAGCACGTCGAGCAGGAAAGGAGCGGTTTACGCTCGCGGACGGCGCCGCCGCTCACGTTGACGTACACCCCCAGGCCCACCGCGCCGGCGATCCTCGCGGCCGCCGACAAGATCCCGGTCGCCATCGTCCGCGAGGAAGGCAGCAACGGCGACCGCGAGATGACCTCGGCATTCTACGCGGCCGGCTTCGAGCCCTGGGACGTGATGATGTCCGACCTCCTGAGCCGCAGGGTCACGCTCGAGAGATTTCGCGGCATCGCCTTCGTCGGCGGCTTCAGCTACGCCGACGTGTTGGACTCGGCCAAAGGCTGGGCCGGCGTGATTCGCTTCCACGAGCGCACATACAACCAGTTCCAGGCGTTCTACGAGCGCCCCGACACCTTCAGCCTCGGGGTCTGCAACGGCTGCCAGCTGCACGCTCTGCTGGGCTGGTTGCCATGGCCCGGCATCGCCGGCGACATCCAACCCCGTTTTATCCGCAACGCCTCCGGGCGCTTCGAATCGCGCTTCGCCACCGTTCGCATCGACGAGAGCCCGGCGATCATGTTGCGGGGAATGGAAGGCTCGACGCTGGGCATTTGGATGCAGCACGGCGAGGGCCGGGCATTCTTTCCCGACAAGCAGATCCTCGCCCGCGTCGAAGCCGAGAACCTCGCCCCCATCCGCTTTGTCGACGACGACAACCAGGTGACCGACCGCTACCCCTTCAACCCCAACGGGTCCGTCAACGGCATTGCGGCGCTGTGCTCCCCCGACGGTCGCCACCTGGGCCTGATGCCGCACCCCGAGCGCACGTTTCTGACCTGGCAGTTGGGCTGGATACCCGGAGATTGGCAGCTGGAGGCGTCACCCTGGCTGCGGATGTTTCAGAACGCCCGAGAATGGTGCCAAGAGTCGCGCTGAAAGGCCAACACTGGCCCTTGCCCCAGCAAGTCGTGGGGGAAAGTGTGGTGGGTCTGCTTGCGACGACAAGATGCCTGTTGCATGGTGCTGCGTGAATCCCGGGCGCACTGCGCATCGGTCAAAGCCGGAGGATGGACATGGACAGGTCCCGCATGGGATTGATCGCCACCGTCGTGATCTTCATCGCCCTGATGCTGGCGATCATCATTTACAGCTCGATCGGCATCCATCCCTACGAGGTGGAGACCTGTATCACCTACAAAGGGCGCACCAACTGCGGTGCCGCCGCCGGCGCGACGCGCGAACAGGCGCTCGCCGCCGCCGCCCGCATCGCCTGCTCGAGCATCTCCGGCGGCATGACCGAGAGCATTGCCTGCGACGCTACGCCACCCGACTCGGTTCGCTGGATCCGCGAGCCCCAGTAAGACCCAACACCGGGAGGCGTCAACACTCCTGGCCACTCCTATCAGGTTGCTGAAGAACTCCCGTTGAGCTCTTCTGCACGCTGCTACAAGGCGGAATGGCGCGCCTCCCCGTCGGCGCGATCAGCGCGTAACGATCTCGAACGACGCCGCCAGTGTATCGGCGAACGCGAGACCCTTCAGCGTCGGCACCAGGCGCTCGGCGTCGCTCTCGAGCAGACCGGTCTTCTTCAAGCGCTCGACAACCGCGCCATTGGGCCCGCCAAGCTCGACACCAAAGCGCCGCTCGACGCCGGCGAGGTCGAGCCCGGCGGTCGTGCGCAGCTTCAGCGCCAGCTCCTCGAGCACGAGTTGTTCGCGGCTCAGCGATTCCGTGTCGGCAATCGGCAACAACCCTTCCTCGAGGGCAGCGGCCCAACCGTCGAGGCGGCGCTGGTTCCACCATCTCGTGCTCGCCCCGTCGAAAGAATGCGACGACGGGCCGAGCCCCAAGTACGGGCTGTGATCCCAGTACTTGCGGTTGTGGCGCGACCGATACGCCGGCCGGCGTGCGAAGTTGGATACCTCGTAGGCGGGATAGCCGGCCGCGTCCAAGAAGCGGTGGGTGGCGAAGAACAGGTCGGCCTTGGTGCCATCGGTAACCTCGACGAGCTCGCCACGCCGACGGGCTTCGAAAAAGCCGGTCGCCTCGTGCACCGTCAGCTCGTAGCAGGAGAGATGGTGCGGCTGCAG
>SMVB01451810.1_pt1 | contig 16483 bp, 16 predicted proteins | sample 2456461 | NCBI WGS metagenome assembly SMVB01 (sample SAMN11095934, study PRJNA526329) | marine sediment metagenome | biome: Marine sediment; feature: Surficial sediment; material: Deep marine sediment; isolation source: Hadal surficial sediment | place: Pacific Ocean | collected 2014-05 | depth...
AACTGCTCGCAAGTCTTGCTGCAATTCAGTCGTGTACTCTGCCTTGAGGGCGCGAGTCTTAGCTGTAACAGTTGTCTTTTCGATGGAGAATGCCATCTCAGCAAAGTCAGCACCAACACCGTTACCAAGAGCTTCACCAGTATGAAGGTCCATACCACGACCGACGTTGAATGCGCCTTCAAATGGATCGGTAAACTTCTCCGGAACCTGTGGTCCTGCTGGCTTATCGCCAGAATGGAAGGTATCAGCTTCGTCTAGACCGAGTGCTTCATCGCCCGTCTGTGACGTGAAGTGCGAACGCATCGCAAAGATGAGTCCGGTCGGGCCCGTCATGGGCTGCACACCAGCGATGTCGAAGGCAATGAGGTTAGGCATTGCACGACGGACGAGGCTAATTAGGATGGGATCCCAATTGTCTACTGAACCACCACCAGCGGAGTTCGTGGGTGCGTCGGTTGCTTCTGCCAGGTACTTTTCCTGGTTCTCTAGAAGAACTGTAGTCACCATTCGGCGGTAAGGATCGTCAATTCGCGGCAGGTCCACGTGTTCAACAATCGGCTTCCACTTAAGGCGAAGCTCCTCTGTCATGATTTGTCCATTAAGATCCATTATGGATTTCTCCCTTTGTGGTTGTCCTGGTCGCCTGCCAATGCAGGATACTACAGATACTTATAAATCTTCGGCTTTCGACTCCTGTTGGATTAGCCGTTCAACTGTTCTTGTCGAAACTTACTTGTCGGTGTTGGATGTCCAGCAAGTCTTCCCAATGCGGTGACGTTAGCTGCCATTGCGGCCGGCAACTGCGGTGCTGATGGCTCGTTGACTTCATCAACTGCATCTGCTTCATTGAAGGTTACTGATCGCTCACCACCAAAGTAGGATTCTCTCAAGATAGCGACCTTGGAGCGAAACTGCTCCTCGGTGTCGTATTCCACACCCTCGGCGAGGGCTCGGAGTCGTTCTTTCTCAGTGTCAGCAAGACCGTCAGCGACATCTTCGAATGCCTCGGCGACCGTCTTGACGTTCAGGTCCTTGCGAAGCTGAACGTTAGAATTGATTTGCTCTTTGAGCTGGCTTTCCAGGTTATCGACTCGCGCCTGTGATTCCTCGAAAGCGTCAACACGATCCTCAGGAAGCTCAATGTAGTGCTCCTTGAACAGACCATGTAGACCCGACATGAATGATCGGTTGATTTCAGAAGTTAGACCTCTATCAACGGCTAGCTTATTCTCAGCGAGCCACTGTTCTACGATGTAACCAAGGTAGTCATCAACACGCTCAACGATTTCAGCTTGCTTCTCGTCGAAGTTATCCTGAATCTCAATAACCTTCTCGTCAAGAAACTGGTTGTATTGTTCAGTCATTGCTACCGCATGGCGGTTCATGACTTCACGGAGAGCAGCACCAAAGACAGTCTTTGCCTTGGTCTTGAAGTCCTCAGTTAGATCCTCGCCGTTGAACAGAGCAGCCGTTGCCTCAGCAACGGTCTTGTCCATTCCAACTGCTGCGGGATCAATGGGTCGTTCTTTCGCTGTCTGAGCAGCATCCAGGGCACCACTTGAAGGCTTGCCACCGGAACCACGGGCACCACGCTGACCAGCACGGCCGGCGTCTGCGCCGGTATCGTTGTCAGCATCGGTAAGTTGATCCTCGGGACGACCAGGATTGCTTTTGGTTGAACTCGCTGCACCCTCGCCAGCCATCTGTGCTTCTACAACAGCTTTACCAGCGGGCACACCAGGATGCGACTTGTCGGTAATCTCGTTACCGATATCACCCGAATGGGTTCCACTCTGTCGCTTACGCTGAGCATCGGAACGGGACGAATCATCGGTGCGAGTAAGTTGATCGTCGGCTGCGCCTTCGCTCATATCCTCATCATCTTCTTCCTCGTCCTCTTCATGAGCTTCGCCCACGGTTAGATGACGACCGAGAGGGTTACGGCTGCGAGACTCTTCCATCTCATCATCGTCTTCCTCTTCATCACCCTCAACGTTCTCTGCAACGCGGCTCTTTTTCAGAGCTTCAGGACCTTCAGAACCGAGCTTCACGTCCTTGGAGGGACCACCAGCAGAAGGAACACCACGACTCTTTAGGGTCTTGGGACGACCGTCATCGCCGGGTTGGATGGACTCTTCCATCTCATCGTCTTCCTCGTCGTCTTCCTCGGTTGCTTCCAGAACGGCAGCGGCAGCGGCCTCAGCAGCTTTGCGTGCGGCTTCCGTGCGTAGCTCTTGTCGTGTCAGTTTACCAATGCGTGGCATATTTAATCTCCCGGAAAATCTTGATAATCACTTAAGGATCACCAATTATTTATGGATTCAGTGTTTTACAGGCCACCAAGAAAGTGTTCGAAACAATCTATCATCTTGGACTCAATCTGGTCCCGTCGGGCAGCCCTGATTTCCGCTTTGTAGGCTTCAATCTCCCGAACTTTCCATAGACCATTTTCATAGATCCATTCTCTGTCTTCCATGATACCCTTGACGAATGCTTCGGGTGCTGATGGATCTGCTACGATATCAGCAGCGGTGGCTAGGTGGAAATCATCTCGGACAATGTTCACCCCACCTCGGCCGGCTTGCAGACTGCCCAGACCGCGAGACGAAACTCCCAACTGGGCTCCCTCTTTGATGAGAGACTTCACAATCTTCCCGAACGGTGTATCCATTACCTTGGCTCGACCCACAAAATTCGTTCCCTCTTTCTTGAGACTCAGAATCAGGTGGGAAACTCGTTCTAGATTGATGACTGGACCCTCTGGATGTCCTAACTCACCAAACGCACGCTTTCTGTCCACGAATTCTTTGACGTAACGATTCACTTCAGCTTCAAGGATTTCCATGGGATACATGCGGCCGTTACGATTCTCGATATCGCCCTGCAAGAAGGTGCCCTCAATGAACACGTTCTCTCCCGTCTTAGTTTCCTCAAAGATGAATGTGGCGTCTGTGATTTGTTCTGCAAGTAGTTTCATGTGATTTACATTCCCAGGGTGTTTCTTTTATTTAGGGATCTCTCCCTTTTCCGTGCTATAGATTTCGATGCACCCTTGCGGGTTCGTGCTCCCTTGACTGCCTGACGCTGTTTGTCCCGCTGTTCTCCGGGGGTCATTCGCACAGGTTTTCCTGCCTGCATTCTAAAACCGGGGTTGACCTTACGTTTGACAACGAGCCTGCCCTGTCTTACAACTCTTTCTCTATCAGGATGCACTTCGTCCGCGAAAGGTATCGAACCCCAAAGGCTCACTCCCCTCGTCGAAAGTCTCATCTTCGTCGGCACCCAAGTCTGCTAGTTCGGCATTGGGCAGCAGTTCATCCTCTGGTTCGGGTGAGTCATCCTCATCTCTGTTCAAGTTAGATGCTTTCACCAGATCAGCGAGATCCTCATTGAATAACCTTTCAGCGATCAGAATACGACGATCTACCAAGCACTCTGATACTTTTTGTGAAAGGATCTGATTTGAAATCTCCGAGACACGAACAGTGTCACCTTCTTCCAGTGCTTGCATCAGCAGTTCGATCAGTTTGCTGCCTTCAACGGCTTCGTTTACATTTCTCATGTTTGATTCTCGTATTCGATTGAGTCCCGGGTTATGTTTACCGTCCTCGAAAACCCACTGGCCACGCACAACATCTAAACCAAGTTTCAGTTTGCGTGCTATACTATTATTTCCCCGTGTCGGGGTGAAGGAGTTGGCAAATGATTCACTATCTTTGACACCCTTTGCAGCATCAAGCATAAGTCTCAGGGCATTGACATTGAAGGATTTCTTCCTCGAATCTTTCCGATCCTGAGCCTCTATCTCTCGTTTCAAATCAGCTTGCTTGACCTTTGCCATGACTACTTCAATCTTCCTGGATCAACTCTGAACTTACCACTCGTACTCTTTAATGCAAAGTTGGTCGCTCTGGTGAATTCCACTTCATTCTTACTCAGCATTCGACGGAACTTCTCTTGATTCGGTTTGTTGAGGGCATCATGAACAACAATGATAGCACTAGCTGTGAACAGGTCAATCGTTCGACGCTTACCGTTATCGAATTTGATCTGAGCAGCTTGCTTGTTAGCGACAATCTTTTTCAAAATTGGAGTAACATCTTCACCCAAAGAAAGTCGATACTCCATACCAGGATCATAACCCTCATCAAGCATCTTCACAATACGTTGAGCATTGAGGCCTTTTTGGGCGACGATTTGCATGACTATAGTGCGAAGTTCACCGGCGAGCCTACGATTGCCGGATCTCTGGGCGTCCCTAGCATCTTTGATGAACGACTCCAAACCCTTCTTCAACTCTCGATCAGTCTTGTCCTCCAGCAGGTCGTCCTCTTGCAACACCGGCAAACCATACTGCTCTCTTGCAGCTTCCATTCGCTCATGAATAGCTACTTCGTCGATTTCCAAATTACCCTGATTTGCATAACCAAGAGGATCACCAATTGCCAATGCAGTTTGATTTGGGGGAGTGCGTGCTACTTGCGGCGCTCGCTTCACCTCGCTGGCCTCTGGAGCAAACGGTCGCTCTTCCATTTGTTCCATGTCATCCGCAGCAATCTGTGCTGCTACAGCAAGCACTTCTTCTTTTTCAGCAGTTGACGGCAAGTCACCTGGAGTCAACCCTAAAGCATGACATTTGAGCATCTTGAGCAACTTCTGAACACCACCTGAATCTCCGAGATCCAAACCGATCTTCTCAGCAACCTCTTGGGCTAGCTCATCATTCTCAACACCAAGCTGACTGATCTTTCGGATCAGAACATCGAGCAACTGGCCACGTCCAGACAGGTGGTGAGGATCATTGTAACCACCACGACCGAAATCGTTGGTCGAGCCAACACCACGGAAACTATCACCATCAAGATGCTCTAATAGCCCACGAATCTCGTTAGCTGTTGCTTCGTCAAGTTGAGTTTTGATTTGAGAAAATGTTTTCATCTTACTTGTCTTCCCAGATGTTAGGAAACTTCTTCTTTACTTCGTGAACTTCGGGTCGCCTTTATTCTGCTTGTGGAATTGTTCGGCATCTTCAAGGTTCTTGAACAGACGATCTTCTCCGCTGGGAGCAATGAGTTGAATAGTGAAACCCTTTTTCGCCGATGCCTTGCCCTTAGCATCCTTTGGAATAAACGCCTTTCGTATCCATCCTCCGGCGAGTTTCTTTCCCTCATCGAGCGTGGCTTCATTCTGCGTGGGCACACGAATATTACCAAAGATATTCTGGGCAATGTCTTGCCTCTGTACCTGCAAAATATCTCCAACCTTTTGATTAATCACTGCCTCAAACGATGCTTTGAATGCTGCACCATCGTTGTTGGTAGCAGCGTTAATCATATTCTGTGTTTCGTTACTCATTAAGATTCTCCGTTAGGTGTTACTTTCTCTTTTTCCTTTGATGATTCAGGTTTCGATTCTCCACTGAAACGTGTGCTCCCAGAAAAACCAGACCCATTATCATCCTCTTCAGAAGCATCGAAACCATTTTCTTCTTTCTCAGCTTCCTTCTTTTCCTTCTTTACTTCTTTGTCGATCTGTTTGATTTCTTCATCAGATTGACGTAGAATGTTCTTTCTGATCCATAATGTCGAATAGAAGCCAGCTTCAACTGCCTCGCTTACACTTCCTAAAAGCTCAAGACGCTCACGCAGGATCTCGGCATCTTTCAATTCAGCGAAGTGTGAATCTCGCGCCCAATCAAAGTGTAGGTCCTCTACGATCTGCTCCCAATCGGTATCAGTCAAGATACCCTTCATGATTACCTGCGTTCTCAGCAGATTCATAAAGAGTTCCGAAAACTTATTGCGAATCTTAGAGACGAACTTCGAAAACTTCAATTCGTCTCTGGTGATTTCGCTCGCTCGTCCCAAACCCTGAACACCCTGCTCAGGATCCAATCGTGAAATGGGCACGTTCAATGCTTTATACAGCTTCTTCAGGAAGAATTCCACATCTTCCATCTCGCCCAAGTTTTCACCGCCCGCCAAGGTCGTGATTTCTGTTCCTCGTCCTCCTTCACGTCTCGGAAGCCAGAAGTCCTCCAGCATAGAGAAGTGTCGTCGTGTGTCTCGTACCTCACCTGTCGTTGCATCGTATACCAGCTTGTTGCGGTAACGATTCATGATGTCTTTGAGATACTGTTCTGCCTTTACCTTCGGCAAAGAACCCACGTCAATGTAGAAGATTCTACGTTCAGGGGCTCTTGAAATTCGGTAGATCACCACCGCATCTTCAAGCAATCTCAACTGATTCATCGGCTTCAGAGCTTTGTGCAAGTAACCAAAGACTCTCTTGGACCGATTGCGTCCTGCCGCAGAGGAGTTTGCTGGTCCCCTAGTAGATGGAAGCTCAACGATTAAGCCCGAATGAATAAACGAAATCGCATCTATATTGATTCGAACGCCCGCGATAAGGTTGTTACTGCTACCACCACCCATGCCGCTGGCATCCTGAAATCCATTTTCATTATAGATGTAATACTCATCTACAACTTTGGGTATCTCGATGCCACTTTTTGGATCCAATTCACGTTCGACTTCACGAATCTTACGAATGGTCAGAGGATCAATTTCACGAATCTCTAAGATTCCTTTCTTCGCATCTGCTTCATCAACGATAACATGATGATACAAACGTCCATCAATATACCATTTACGAAACTTTTCATGTCCTCTTGTTTGAAACCGCATCAATCGAACGACGTGTGCGAATTCCTCTTGTATTCTTTCTTTGATTTTATCGACGCTTTTGACGCCCTTGAATTCTACATTGTCAAGATTCAATTGAATGATCGGCTTTCTTTCGTCAGCAACAATCGCTTCATTCACAATGTCATCAATGGCACTATCAATTTCAGGATGAAGTGCCAAACCACGGTAGGTTATTATATGGTCGAAATCGGTTTGACCTGGCGCTCCACCAACATCCAAAAAGGTACTGGTAAAGAAACCTGCACCGCGTTCAACAGTAAGAGAACCATCAGCCTCATCTCTGAGAACAAACGATTCTTTTTTCTTTTCGTCCCTAACAGATTTCGGGGTTCGGGTAAGTTCCAAGCCAAAAGGCAAAGGCAAAGGCATAGTATAAAATCCTCACTAAGAAAACTTTCGCTTAGCTAGTAGTGTTGGATGTCCAGTACTGGTACTGCAACGTCACGGTGAATTCTTCAATTGTATCACCGCTTTCATAAGAAAGATCAATAGCGCCAACCTCAGACGGCCAGCAACCTTCGAACAGGTAGGTCTTGAGTGAAGTAGGATTCAGACTTGGGCCCTCACGGGTGAACTGCTCGACCTGAGCTTGCTGAATATAAGAATTCAAACCACTCGGTCCAACGTTTGCCACGTGAGCATTGATGACGTTCATCCATTCCTCGAACGCATTCCTAATGGCAAAATCCGTATCATTGATGACCGTGATCGACCATTCAGCAAACGTGCGATCTCCAGCAACCTTCAATTGACGACCGCGGAAAGGCACTTCGATAGTACCAATTGTTGAGGCCGGAAGGCTCGCAGCCTTACAAAGGAAGTTCAACTTGCGGGCGGGTCCACCACCACCAAGAACATTCGAAACGCCGCCGACGATACCACCGACAGCACCACCAATGGCACCAGCAGCAGCACCAAGGCCTGTTGCAAGGGCACTGGATGACGCAGACGGGAATCCGCAGGTGACACGGAACAGGTTCGGACGTGCGCCGCCACCTGATAGTGCTCCCTTGAAACTGTCTATTCTCATTGACATTTGTTACTAACTCCTTTAGGAATATGTATGCTTATCCACCAACCTCATTGAAGTCAACTCCCGTTCTAACTGCGATAAAGTTCAATTGAATGAAGTTGATCGAGCGAGCAGGCTTGATGAAGATGTCAGCAACGAATTCGTTGCGGTCAATCACTTCTGGAGTATTGTTGGTTTCGTCAGCGACAACACGAAAGTCCGTGATGCCTCGGCGACCCTGGATTTCGCGGAGGAACGGCTCAACAAGCTGTCTGAATTGCGAACGAGTAAACTCGTCGTTGAATTCGAACAAGCTGAACTGAGCAGCCTTGGCGATCGACTTTTCAAGCACGATGAACAAACGTCGAACGTTGATACGATCAAACGCACTTGGTCGTGAGAGCAAGGTCTTATCACCAAAGAGGACCGTACCCTGACCTGGGAACGAAACAACCGGGTTGATACCAACCTGATAAAGCTCGTCGCGTTGCGTTCGGTTTGGATTGAAGGCGAGCTTCACCGCATCACGAATCTGACCACGGTTGAAACCTGCCGGTGAGAACCACGGGTCTGCAACTTCATCGGTGCGTACCGCGAGTCCAGCAATGTCTCCATTGAGAGGAACAAAACGGAATACGTCATTGAACTTGTCGAATTGGAACTTCCAACCACTGTCAAGAACCGCATAAGACGTTGATGGCAATTGATTACGGAAGTCGATGGTATCTAATGTTTCATCACCAGTGTTATTGATAACATCATCCTTCTCTGGTGAGATGAACGCGATACAGTCTTTTCGATCATCAGCAATACCGATGAGTGCGATAGCGACCGCAACGCTTCCCGGTCCACCGAGTAGCAGAGAGATATCAACTTCCTCGGGATCAGCAAACAGGTCATATGCCTGAAGGATGTCACCATCTGACGGTGCTGCACCGGTCGATCCACCCGAAAGGGCGTCATCTTGAATTCCGATCTCATCATAATCGACGCTCAGGGCATCCGCAGGATCGCCCCAATTGCTTGTGCCAGCAGGGAAGTCACCGAACCACACATATTGTGAGTCCTCGTTGATGACATCGCGGTAATATGCCTTGGAACCATCGTTCTTACGAGCGTCCGAGGCCTTAGAAAGGAACTCGAAACGCTCTAGTATTGTACCAGCTTCACCGGTCCAAAGACCGTCCTTGTCGATTACCACGAAGTGGAACTCGTCTTGGGTGCCGCTTCGTGAAGCAACGTAGTCTGAAGTGGCGGGCTGACCGTTGAATAGATTCTTGAATGGCCATAGGTCGTATTCTGACCTGGCTCTGATACCATCGGTTGCAATCGTGATAGTAAAACCAGACGTGCCTCCGGTGACAGTTTCACCATCCACGAAGGTTCCAGTTACACCATCGACCAGCAGGGTTGAACCAGTTTGTCCCACGGCAGCCGGCGTGAATAGGACTACCGTTGCGGTTTCACCCGAAGTGCCACCCGTAACCGTTTCGCCGATCGTCAGATCCTCACCGAGGACAAACGCACTGGAGTCAGTAAACTCTTGCTTCGTATTTTTGCCGTCGCAGATGCTTACCTCAAGGCTATTACCGAGGGCACCGGGGAACTTACCAATCCATTCACCAGCACTCAAGAGAACTGCATTAGAAGTATTCTCATAGTCCTCTTCGTTTCTGATTACACCAGTGAATGCAGGATCACCTGCCACCGATGCATTTCTAGCGTCATTAGCGATAGCTCGAACAACCTGGAGATTGTTACCATAACCAAGAAAGTTATTTGCTGTAAACCAGTGTTCGAAATTATCATTGTTGGGGCCACGGAACGCTGCCAGCAATTCTCGTTCGCTGCTGACTAATACACGTTCGTCGGCTGGTCCCCATTGAGACACGATCACGACCGCGCCCGCTGTAGTTGCTACACTCGGGACAATTGTCGTCAGATCAATCTCCGATACCTGGACCCCCGGGCTCAGTTGAAATACCATTGGGTGAACTCCTTTATTGCTCGTCCTAGCTCAATTCGGCCTGATTTACGAGCATTTTACTCATGGATCATGCCAAATATTTAGGGATTGATGCTTTTCGGCATTGCTTTACCATCCGAGTTGGTCATCCCGCTCTGTGTCATTTACTCTACTCCAAACATTACCATCAGAATCAATTTCTACGTCGTCATCAGCACCTTCAAGTCCAAAAAATCCTGTAGGAAGCATATTTTCTTCCATGTGTTTCATTTTTTCGTGATAAAGCTGCTTACGAATGTCCACGTTTGTCAATTCCTTAAAGTAGGTCTGAGTGGACAACCAACAGAACAGCACCAAAGTCATCACCAGATCATCGTTGGCCCCTGTTTCGGCCTGGTAGCTTGGACCTTTCTTGACAAAGCTGCAAAGTTCGTTGATAATGTCTAACTGTTCGATTAACAGCTTCTCCTCTTCAATCATGGATTTCAAGACAGAACACCCCACATTTTTGACCTTCGCGGTGGTCTTAACTCCAAACTGTGTCGAACCTTTGCCAAAGCCGCCGTCGATGCACTGTCCCTTTCGACCACGAACACTCACCATGATGAGGTTATCATACTCCAAATCATGATGCATTAAGTCGGCCACCTGGCCACCGATGTCGTTGATCTCTATTAGCACATATGCCGTATTGTACTTGTCAGCGACGGGCCCTATGACATTGGGAAAGAGCAGCGGCGCTATCTTGTTATTTTTATACTGGCAGACAATTTTATATGGCATCTCGGTGATGTCAACTATCGTGAATGCATTATAGTCGAGTCCTACTCCACGTGACGTATCGACGCAACACACATAGATGTGGTTCGGTTCGGGCTTGTAATACATTTCGAGCCCTTCAAAATTCTGCCAGATCGGATCTTTGAAGGCAAGACTACGGAGAGCATCTGGTGCGATAAGTGTGGCCGTCGAACCAATGAACTCACATTCATACTCAGTCCTGAACAACTCCTCACCACCGTTCGCGCCTCCCATGTTTGCAATTTCTTGCTTTCGCCATGCAGCATCGCGGCCCGGCACAGCATTCCAATGCACTTCAATCGCTTTGTAGCTGTTGCGACCCTCTTTCGCTTCAACCCATAGCTTGTAGTACATATTCATACCCTTGGGGGTAGAAACGATCAGCACCTTGGTAGTCACACCAGATGAAATCGTGGGGTACACAGAACTAAAGAATTCCTCGGCAATCTCTTTAGGCACGTGAGCAAACTCATCGAGGAAGATCAGATTATAAGAACCTCCTCGAATGGCTGGTCCAGAAGTAGCTGCTGCAATGATCTTCGATCCATTCTCAAGCTCGATGTTGGTCTTGTTCCAAGCCTTGATACCCTGCTGCAACCAGCGGGGCAGATACTCGTAAGCAAGCTGCAATCTCGACAGCAACTCGCGGGCCGTCGAGAGCTTATTGGCAAGAACCGCAACACTCATGTTCTCTTGAAACAAAACATACCACAGGATGTAACCGATGACCGTTGTTGATTTGCCTGTCTGTCGAGGAAACTTGGCGATCACAAATCGGTTGTTATGGATCAGGTTAACCAAATCCTCTTGAAAATCCCACAGATCGAACGGCACCAAACCATAATCCAACTGCACGATCTTCATGTAGGTTTTCATAAAGTACACAGGATCTTCTGAGCATTTCACATACTCACTAATCTGCTCTTTCGTGAACGCTACTGCCTGACGCTGCGGCTTTAGATTTGGATTTCCAAGATAGGCTTCTTGACCGGTCATTTACTATCCTTGGGCAACTTGCCAGCTTTCTTCAACTTCAGCAAATCATCCGTGGTGCCCACGAACACTGAGTTATGGACATCGCCGATGTGTGCTTGCTGGGCACGAATCTTCGCCTCTTGCTCACGAAGCGCCTTCATATCCCTGTGCAAATCTGTCTTTGCCTTCACAACCTCAAGATTGGCCTTGATTAGCTGTCCCACAACCTCGTACTCTCTGGCAGACTGACCTTGCTCGGCCACTTCTTTCATCTGTTCGAGAGCTTCCGTGGCTTGTTTGCCCGTTGTATCTAAAATATTTCTTGCTGACTTATAATCTTCATCTATCTCAGGGTTCTCTCCCTCAGTGGCATAACCCAAAGCGAGAGGTTGGGGATGAGCGACCACGATATCTGCGTCGATTACTTCGGTCTTGACAGGTACAGCTTTCATAATTTGATTAGAGGTCGAGCTATCTGAGATATCCAACACCTCACTGATTTTCTCGTCAACCGTTTTCTTTACTTTTTTCTTCCGAGCCATTACTCGCATTCCTCTATAGTCACATTAGGTTCAAACGGATCTCCTGGTGCAGCATCGAGCGGATCGGGTACAACAGTGATTGTAGCATCCAAAGTGCCGTCGAACTCACGCAGATTTGCGATAACCTTTCGAATCAATCCTCTGCTGCTGACGAAACCAAACACCTGAGCCTTTGCCGTGAACGTCAAGGTCCAAATAATGACCCGTCTCTCTGTCATATCACCTTCGAAGTTATCCTCGATGGTCGTGCTATTCAAGATGAACGGTACGTCAACACTATCATACAAACCTTCAATCGACTTGATAGAAACCGTGAATTCGGGTCCAAAGAACGGCAAGATTTGCTCAACGATCTGCAACCCATCATTCTGTTTGTCTACCATTATGTATAAAGATAGTTCCAAATCGTAAGGAACGGGAGCAAACGCTGTCAACAATACATTGGGATCGTTCGGGTCGCAAACTTTTCTTTGAGTCGTCGTGATATGTTTTCTTTGTGGATCATAAATTACGTTGGTCAGTTCAAAACCCATGCGAGGTAAACTAAGTTCCGTTACAGGTTCCTCACCCTCAAGTTGCTTGCCTGCTCGTAACCGGGCCAACCACTTCTCTTTAGAAGAATAGGACAGAGGGACCGTGAAACGCTGCAACTCTGATCCATCCGAAGCACGTCGCAGGACTTGAATCTCATTGAACAAAGTTCCAAAAACAACGACCACGTTTCGGATAGATTTGTGATAGAAATGTGGTAAGTTGAGCATTAGGGCTCCCCGAACGGATTATCTTCACTGAAGTCGATGATCTCATCAGACTCCTGTTGAATGTCGAAGTTGTCAGCGGCCTCATCGGCGGGCACGTTGGCAACCGGAGGAGCACCATCAGTTACAATGGTATGCGATACTGTTAGAGCTTCGTTCTGCACCACATCGCCATCCACAAACGTCTGAACCACCTTGTTCACCACCAACAGTCTTTCATCTGAATCCCATGCAACCACAATGGCTTTTGCCGTAGCGTTCAGAAGATCAGGACCAGCGAACACGACTTCACCTTCATCGAAATCGCCGGTTCCACCAACTTCGAACACCATCTGTCCTCCATAGCCGCGGTTAGAATCAACTTCATCAATCTCAGGAATACCGGTATCGAATTCCTCTTGTGCATAACGGAAGAGTTGCACAGTCATTCGATATGTGTGCAGCTTGCCAATGTTGTAGAATGGATTTTCATGATCCACATGCTTGATCTCGAACAGCTTCTTCGTGAGCGGCCAGTAAATCAAATCTCCCTCACGGGGATGCTCAAGATGCTGGACTTGTTCCTGAAACCTACGCTTCGCTGCTACAAAGAACGCTTCATCTCGGACTTCAAGACCAAACTTGGCGAAAAATTCACCCTCGCCGCCGAATTCATCGACGCTCTCAATGTACATCTCCAACCAGTAGCCTTTAGCAAATTCTGATTGCTGATCCTCACCATAAAGAGTATCCTCATTAATGATATCACGCGGTAAATAAAGCATATCGCTACCGTGAATCTTAATAGTCTCAACGGTCATATCTTCAATAAGCTGTTGCTCTTGAGGTACTGTTTCGTGATCGAAATATGGGTTAGTGGACATCCTGCACCAGAAATATTTGTAATCTACTCACTTTTGTCTTGACTTCTGCCCGGAATGTGTTATCCTTGAGTGTCAACGAACATAAGAAAGAACTAAGTATTGAATTACTATAGGAAGAAATATGTTTAACCCATCATAAAATCTGGAGGAAGGCTCCAACGGATGTCAAGTTCCTCTCGGAGCTTTTCAATCTCTTGTTCAGCTTGATCCCACAACTGCTGACCATTGAAAGTCACACCACCGGGCATTTGAATTCCCTCGTACTTCGAGAGATTTCCTGCCCATTGTCTTTTAACTAGAGCGGTGAAATATGCTTTGAGCCATGCTTCATCCCACACTTCGTTGAACGCTTCGGGGTCAACAACGACCCACACTTCAAAGATCAAGAATTCATCAACCTCGATTTCTTCTTTCCAGTTCATGTCGATGAAGATTTTGTTCGTGAGCTTGTTGAACCGAATGGGTTTTTCGGGGTTCAGAATTTGCTGTGCAAGTTCCAACCACCGCTTCGTGATATCAAGCTGAGCCAAGTTGATGAAGGGTCGGGTTGCGTAACCACCTAGAGTTCCTATATGAGCCATAGAGAAGCGAGCAGGGAAGTTGAAGATGGTGTTATTGAACAATGAGGAGAAAACGAAGGCGCGGGTCACAGCCTGAATCGGATTCGGTGCTGGGATGAATTCGTTGTCGATGTTTTCCTGCGTCACCTGATGCTTCAGATAGGTTCTTTCAACACCGTCATAGTGGAACTCACGAAACAATTGGAGAGCATCGTCAAGACGATCTTGCAACTGATCGTCGTCAACGTTCAACTCGATAACCGGTTCTCCGAGCTTACGTCTTGCGTAGTCGATCAACTTCTGCCTATTATTAGGCGGCTGACTTGGACTTGGATCGCTCGTTGGTTTAGTAAAAAAGCTATTAGACATTAGGGGTCCGCCTGTGCTACGAATTCCTCACCACGAATGGACTTCTGTCCTTCCTTCTGCATCCACAAAAAATACGTTACGCTGTCATCCAATAAGAACAATACTTCACCGTTGCCATCTGATTGTAATGTACCAGCTATCACGTTCAACCCAGCTTGATCGGTGCTGACCCAAACATCTGCATCTGCAACTGGGAATAAAGTCGCAGGATCAGTGATCTTGACAGTCACGTTGTCTGCTCCTGCACCAGCAGCGGTTCCGGGTAGCTGAGTCAAGGTTCTCTCCCAGAGATATTCTTGTGCTGCTCGCGTACCAGCAGAGTAAATGACTTTCAATTGTACCTGATCGCCAAACACATAACCGGAGGGAACCGTAAAGGTTGCGGCAAATTCGGTTGCCGTGACAGTTGCAACTGTAACCGTTACAGCACCGTCATCAACACCGTTCTGTACTATAGTACCGACAGGAGTGCCTGATGGAGTCGCAACGCTTTGGTTTTGATCGGTGGTGACGAATTGTAGTGTTACAGTGTCACCGGGTTTTACGCTACTCATTTCCTATTCCTTTAGTAGAACATAGAAACAGCTTCTCTCTTATAACAGAAAGAAGCTGGTATTCTATTGTTATTTAGGGGAAACGGAACCCCGGATAGGAGTTATCCTACTTCTGCGGTCGCTTCGGTAGGTGCCGTTGCAGCTTCAACTTCGGCATCGTCGATATCTTGCTCTGTTTCTTCGTCAGTCAGTTCTTCGGCAATCGCATCGGCAGTTACTTCATCAGCAGCTTCGTCAGCCATATCCTTGAATTCAGTGAACAACCAACCCAGGATGTTCAACTCACGAACCGTAAGAGAAAGAGAGTCAAACCCATCTGCCTCGACCGAAACTAGTTCCCAACCGATCTCCACCGTCTCTTGCAGAAGGTCTTGGAAATCAGTCATGAAATCATCACGCTTGTCGTCGGCTACCTTAAAAGCGCCTTCCTGTCCCTCAACCGGCGCGCCGTACTTCTTGACGAGCCCATCGCGGAGCTTCTCAAGTGCTTGATATTCGGTGTTCAATTCCCGAATCAAACGTGTGAAACGATACGCCAAACGGATCGGTAATGTCTGATCGACGATGCGATTCAGCAGATTGAAACTAGCGTAAATTTGTCCAAGTGTAACTTCCATTGTGTTCTCCTGATAATATAGAATTCAGTTCACTCTTATTTATACGTCGGGATATTGGGTCCTGATCGCATCTCGTAATGATTTGATTGCATCGCAACCACTATTATTTAGGTCCTCGCCCTCTACAACATGACGCCAAAGTGCTTCAATCATGTCATAAATCGGAGGATATTTTAATCTTCTTTGTTCATCGGGGTCTTGGGAATCGAATTCCGCTTTCTTGACATCATCTTCAGCATCGGAATCAGCTTGCTTGTCGTCGGCTTTCGCAGCTTGGAAATCGCTGAGACGATTGATGTATATATCACCCTGAGTCCAAGGGTTCTCAGCAGCGAACGATGCAGAACCATCAGTTTCCCAGTGACCCACACCTTGTTTGTAGTGTTGTCCAATTCGACCCGTAGGAAGAGAGTACCCCGGCTCGACAGACAGGAAGACTTCTATCTCAAATCTCTCACTGTTGATGAGTATGTACCCATCGGGGTGATGCACAAAGGTTCCCATTGCTATCTCGATTTATAATTCTGCATCGGCAGTCCAGGGAGCAAATCCCCCAGCCGCAGGTCCAGTTATGATTGATACATCTTGACTCACATTCGACGCGAATCTCAAGGAAAAACCATCTATTCTATTTGTGGGAATGGCGAAACCTGGACGAATACCGCTGCTCGTCGGAGGATCTTCATTCAGACTAATGGTAACTGCCGCTGTGGCTCGTTTCGTCACTTTGTAGTTGAACCAATTTTCGTGTGTGGGGGG
>SMVB01430680.1_pt1 | contig 16481 bp, 11 predicted proteins | sample 2456461 | NCBI WGS metagenome assembly SMVB01 (sample SAMN11095934, study PRJNA526329) | marine sediment metagenome | biome: Marine sediment; feature: Surficial sediment; material: Deep marine sediment; isolation source: Hadal surficial sediment | place: Pacific Ocean | collected 2014-05 | depth...
GACTGCGGCGCCTTGGCGAGCCGGCTCGGCGGTTTGTCGATCGATTGCCTGCGCTGGCCGGACCGCGTGCAGCGGATGCTGGTCGACATGGGCGTGACCACGCTCGGGGCGTGCATTCGTCTGCCCAGGGATGGGCTGGCACGTCGCATCGGTCCTGCCCGGCTCGCCGAACTCGACGAGGGGTTCAGTGTCCGGCCGGAGGCACGCCACTTCTATCGTCCCCGGCAGCGCTTCGAGTCTGCGCTGGACCTGCCTGAAGATACGACGGATGCCGGTTTGCTGCTGATTGCGCTGCAAAAGTTGCTGGTTCGCCTCGATGTGTTCCTGCGTCGGCGTCAGGGCGCCGTCCAGGTGCTGTGGATTCGCCTGCAGCACGCGGCAGCGCCGGCAACCTGCGCACGCATCGGTTTGCTTGCACCTGCCACGGACACTACATACCTCGCGGAACTGGCCCGTATCCGTTTCGCCGACCAGCAACTTGTCGCGCCGGTGACGGCCATGACGGTGCGGGCGAGCCTGGCGATGGTGCGTTCGCCGCTGTCTGCCTCCGGGTCAGACTTGTTCGGTCAGGTCGAAGACCGCGGTCGGGATGCGCTGGCCCTCGTCGAGCAGTTGCGCGTACGCCTCGGCAGTGATGCCGTACACGGCATTCAGTCGGTTCCGGCGCATCGTCCGGAGGCCGCGTGGAAGTCGGCCCCGGTCGACGGGGCTGCGGCACGGGATACCGTTACCGGTGCGCCTCGCTATGCGCCGGATGCATGCCGCCCGGTCTGGATGCTCGAGGAACCCCGCGCCCTCAACCTGGCAACCGGGCAGGCCGGGTTCCCGGAGGCGCTGCACCTCGAGGGCGGCCCGGAACGCATCGAAACCGGTTGGTGGGACGGGTGCGACGTGCGGCGCGATTATTACGTGGCGCGGGATCGGCGGGGCATACGGTTGTGGGTGTTTCGGGATTGCCGGGAATCGCGGTGGTATGTGCATGGGTTGTTCGGGTGAGGGTGTTGCGGCCTCGAGTTTGTATTGCTGTCGGACGGGTGGACAGGTTGGAACGGGCTATGTTCGTTGCTGCCGGAAGGGCGGGCAGCCTCCTCAAGAGTCAGAAAGCAGAAACTGCCGAAATGGCGGGCAGCCTCCTCAGGAGGCAGAATCCGGAGCCGTCAGAGAGAGGGTGTCTGAAAGTAATTACAGGGTTTCACCATGAACATCAGGCAGCCACCGTGATCGATTACGCTGAACTGCATTGCATCAGCAACTTCACGTTCCTGCGCGGCGCATCGCACCCCGAAGAACTGGTTCGGCAGGCGGCGAAGGCGGGCTACCGCGCAATCGCGCTGACCGATGAATGTTCCATGGCCGGCATCGTGCGCGCGCACGTGGCTGCGCGCGAACTGGACCTGAGGCTGATCGTCGGCAGTGAGTTTACGCTGTGCGATGGGTTGCGCTGCGTGTTGCTAGCGACCAACCGGCGTGGCTACGCTCAGCTGTGCGCGTTGATTACCCGGGGTCGGCGTGCGGCCAAGAAGGGCACCTATCGGCTCGAGCGCGCGGACTGCGAGTCGGGTCTCGATGGGTGTCTCGCGCTCTGGTTGCCGGGTCGACCTCCCGAACTGGACGATATTCGCTGGCTGTCGGGCTGTTTTCCCGAGCGTGCATGGATTGCGGTCGAGTTGCTGGCGGACGGTAACGATTCGCAGCGCCTGGCGGAACTGACCCGGTTCGGCCTTGCGGCCGGTGTGCCGCTGGTGGCGGCTGGCGACGTGCACATGCACATCCGCGGCCGGCGTGCGCTGCAGGATACGCTGACGGCGATCCGGCTGAAGACGACAGTCGAGCGCGCAGGTTTCGGCTTGCAGCCGAATGGCGAGCGGCACCTGCGCCGCCTCGTTACGCTCGCCGACGTATATCCCCCCGAGCTGTTGCGGGCATCGCTGGAGATTATCGGGCGCATCGATTTTTCGCTCGACGAGTTGCGTTATGAGTACCCGCGCGAACTCGTGCCGGAAGGTCATACCGCGATAACTTATCTGCGTGAATTGACCGAACAGGGTATGGGCCTGCGCTGGCCGGAAGGTGCGACGCGCAAGGTCAGCGACATCGTCGAACACGAGCTGGAACTGATTGCCGAGCTCGACTATGCGCCGTTCTTCCTGACCGTGCACGACATCGTGCGCTTTGCGCGCAGTCGCGGGATACTGTGCCAGGGACGCGGCTCGGCGGCGAACTCGGCCGTCTGTTTTTGTCTCGGTATCACCGAGGTGGACCCGGCGCGGATGTCGATGCTTGTCGAGCGATTCATATCGAAGGAGCGCGACGAGCCGCCGGACATCGACGTCGACTTCGAGCATGAGCGCCGCGAAGAAGTCATTCAATATATCTACGGCAAGTACGGCCGGCACCGCGCCGCCCTGGCGGCGACCGTCATCAGTTACCGGCCGCGCAGCGCGATTCGGGATGTCGGCAGGGCGCTGGGTCTCGGTGAACTGCAGGTCGACCGGATGGCGCGGGCGATGCAGTGGTGGGATGGCCAGCAGATCGCCACGGAACGAGTCGTCGAGGCCGGTCTGGACCCGGACAGCCCGCAGATTCACCGGCTCCGCGTGCTGGTCGATCAGCTGCTCGGTTTTCCCCGGCACCTGTCGCAGCATGTCGGTGGCTTCGTGATCTCGGAGGGGCCGCTGGCCGAACTCGTGCCGGTCGAGAATGCCGCGATGGAAAACCGCACGGTGATTCAGTGGGACAAGAACGATCTCGAGGCGCTCGGCCTGCTCAAGGTCGACGTGCTCGGGCTGGGTATGTTGTCGGCGATCCGGCGCAGTTTCGAACTCATCGAGTCTTTTTACGGGCGACGCCTGACGATGGCCGGGGTGCCGGCCGAAGACCCGGTTGTCTACGACATGATCTCGGCCGCCGATACGATGGGCGTGTTTCAGATCGAGTCGCGTGCGCAGATGTCGATGCTGCCGCGCCTGCGGCCGCGTTGTTATTACGATCTGGTCATCGAGGTTGCCATCATCCGTCCCGGGCCGATTCAGGGCGACATGGTGCATCCGTACCTGCGACGCCGGAACGGCGAGGAGGAGGTGAGCTACCCGAACCCGGAAGTGCGTGCGGTGCTGGAGCGCACGCTCGGCATACCGATCTTTCAGGAACAGGTCATGCGGCTCGCGGTCGTCGCCGCCGGATTCACGCCGGGCGAGGCCGATCAGCTGCGGCGCGCGATGGCTGCGTGGAAACGTCGTGGGGGCATCGACCCGTTCGAGGATCGGCTGATTTCCGGCATGCGCCGGCGTGGTTATACGGCGCGGTTCGCGCGCCAGATATTCAATCAGATCCGGGGCTTCGGTGAGTACGGTTTTCCGGAGTCACATGCCGCGAGTTTCGCACTGCTGGTCTATGTATCGGCCTGGCTGAAGTGTCATGAGCCGGCGGTCTTTACCTGCGCATTACTGAACAGTCAGCCGATGGGGTTTTATGCGCCGTCGCAACTCGTGCAGATGGCGCGCCGTCACGGTGTCGAGGTTCGCCCGGTCGATGTCAACCGGAGCGACCGGGACTGTACGCTGGAACGATGCGCCGACGGGTCGCCGGCCCTGCGCCTGGGCCTGCGTCTCGTCAATGGCCTGTCGACGGCGGGCGGGCAGCGCGTGTGTGCGGCCCGCGCGGTTTCTGTATTTACCGACGTGCAGGATATGGCGACCCGCGCCGGGCTCGACAGGCAAGACTGCGGCGCACTGGCGGCTGCCGATGCACTCAGGCAACTCGCGGGCAACCGGCATCGTGCGCGCTGGGCGGTTGCAGGGCTCGAAGCGCCGCTCCCGCTGCTGAATGAGACGCGGGTCCGGGAGGGTGAGCCGATGCTCAGGCAACCGACCGAAGGGCAGGACATCGCGGCCGATTACAACCATGTCGGCCTGACGTTGCGTCGCCATCCGCTGGCATTGCTTCGGGCAAGGTTTCGCGGGGTGAATATGCTGAGTGCGGAGGAGGTCCATGCCTGCCCCGACGGTGCGCTGATCGATACGGCAGGCCTCGTGATCACCCGGCAACGGCCGGGGAGTGCGAAAGGCGTTTTCTTCGTCACGCTGGAAGACGAGACCGGTCATCTCAATCTCATCGTCTGGGAGAGGGTGGCGCAGCAGCAGCGTCGCGCGTTGTTGAATTCGACCCTGTTACGGGTCAGCGGGAAGGTTCAGCGCCAGGGTGATGTGCTGCACGTCGTGGCGCAGCAGCTCGATGACTACAGTCATCTGCTCGGTCGGCTGACGACGCAGAGCCGAAGTTTTCGCTAGCAGGCGGTTGCAGGAGCAGCCCCTGCCTGAAATCAGTCGATGGTCTCGTATTCGTCCAGCGCAAACTCGCTCAGTTCTTCGAGTTCCCTGGCCGCGCGGCGTTCTTCGAGTATTGCCTCGAGGCGCTTGCGTGAGTTCTGCTCATCCGATGGGTGGTGTATTCCCGCATCGGCTTCCAGTTCGGCGATCAGATCATCGACGTTGATCTCGACGGAGGCGTCGCCGACGTTACTCGATGCCTGCGATCTGGCGCTGCCCCCGGCAGGTCTGTCCTGATCGTCCGGCTCCCGGGCGGCATTGAAATCTTCACCCTCATTGATGTCCTTGTGATCTCCCGTCACCGACGACTCCTTGAATTTCACCATGATCGCTTATGTCGAAATAAAACCGTTAATAAAGCTTATAGAGCCATTTATTTTCGGTGGCAATCATTCATGTGAGAATTCGTGAACCAGTCCTCAATTTGCCGGCAAAAGAGCCTCGATGAGACCCGCAGGCAAGCATATCGACGGGGTGTGGGGGGGCTTCGAGCGCTAGCGGACGAGCTGATTCAACTCGAATATCGGCAGCAGGATCGCGAGTACGATCATCAATACCACGGCGCCCATGCTGATGATCAGCGCCGGCTCGAGAATGCCCAGCAGTGCGGCGATCAGGCCATCCATTTCACGCTCCTGGTTCTGCGCGGCGCGGCCGAGCATCGCATCGAGTTCGCCACTGGCCTCACCGCTCGAGATCAGGTGGATGCACATTGGCGGGAAATGACCGCTGGCGCCGAGCGATTTGCCGATCGCCGCACCTTCTCGGATGCGCGCGGCGGCCTCCTCGACGGCGTCGCGCATCGGCAGGTTGCCGATGACTTCGCTGGAGATTTGCAGCGATTCCAGCACCGGTACGCCGCTGCCCGTCAGGATGCTCAGCGTGCGCGTGAATCGCGCCGTATTAAACCCCCGCACGATACGGCCGACGACCGGCAGGCGCAGTAACAAAAGGTCGCGCTTGCGGCGTGGCCCGGGGTTCTTCAGCAGGCGATGCAGCAGCCAGGCGCCGATGCCGAGCGCGGCAACCAGGACCAGGCCGTAGTCCCGCAGAAAGCCGCTCAGCGCGATCAGCCCGGCAGTCAGGGCCGGGAGTTCCTGGCCGGTATTGGCGAACACGCCGACGACCTTGGGGACGACGTAGACGAGCATCAGGGACACAATGCCGATCGCCAGCACCGTCAGGACGATCGGATAGATCATCGCGTTCATGACTTTCTGACGCAATTCCTGGCGGCTTTCCGTGTAGTCGGCGAGACGTTCGAGTACGGCATCGAGATGGCCCGACTGCTCGCCGGCGGCGACCGTCGCCCGGTAGAGTTCGGGAAAGGCTTTCGGGAAGTCGCTGAGGCCATCGGCCAGCGTATGACCTTCCATAACCTTGGCCCGGACACCCATGATGATGCTCTTGATGCGCGGCACTTCCGACTGCTCGCCGACCGCGGCCAGCGCTTCTTCGAGCGGCATGGATGCATGCACGAGCGTTGCGATCTGGCGTGTGATCAATGCCAGGTCCGCGGCGGAAAGGGTGCGACGGATCGTGAATGACTGCTGTCGGGTCGCCTCTTTCTCCGCGATTTCGGTCACGCTCAGCGGCAGGAGATTACGTTCGCGCAGTTGCTGGCGCACGCGTTTCGGCGTATCGCCCTCGATAACTCCTTTCAGTTCCTTGCCGCTGGTATCGACGGCTGTGTATTCGAATGCTCCCATCGATTCAGGCGGGTCAGTCGGCGCGGGTCACGCGCAAGACTTCTTCGAGAGTTGTGCGCCCGTTCAAAACCAGGCGGACACCGTCTTCGCGAATGCTCGGTGTCTGCGTGCGGGCGTGTTGTTCGAGATCGTGCTCGGCGGCGCCATCGTGAATCATCCTGCGAAATTCGTCGTCGACTTTTACCAGTTCGTAAATCCCGGTGCGCCCCCTGAAGCCCTCGTCGGACATGGCATTTTCGGGCGCGCGATACAAGGTCGGCGGGTTGGCCGGGTCGGCGCCGAGAATTTTGCATTCGTATTCGTTGGCAGGATGCGGCACTTTGGTGTCCGGGTCGAGCACGCGTACGAGCCGCTGCGCAATCACGCCGATCAGGCTCGAGGACAGCAGGAACGGTTCGACGCCCATGTCGCGTAGCCGGGTCACGGCGCCGACAGCCGTGTTCGTATGCAGTGTGGATAGCACGAGGTGGCCCGTCAGGCTGGCCTGAACCGCGATCTCCGCAGTCTCGAGATCGCGAATCTCGCCGACCATGACGATATCCGGATCTTGGCGAAGAATGGCGCGCAGGCCGCGGGAAAATGTCATGTCGACTTTCGTGTTGACTTGCGATTGGCCGATGCCGTCGATGTAATACTCGATCGGGTCTTCGATCGTCATGATGTTGCGCGTGTTGTCATTGATGCGTTCCAGCGCAGCATACAGCGACGTGGTTTTGCCCGAGCCGGTCGGGCCGGTGACGAGGATGATGCCATGCGGTCGGTGAATCAGTTCGTCGACGGTGGCCTGTGCCATCGACTCCATGCCGAGCTGCGACAGGTCGAGGCGGCCGGCGTGTTTGTCCAGCAGTCGCAGCACGACGCGTTCGCCGTGGCCGGACGGCATCGTCGATACGCGCACGTCGACGGCACGCCCGGCGATACGCAGCGAAATTCGGCCATCCTGCGGCAGCCGTTTTTCGGCGATATCGAGTTTGGACATGACCTTGATGCGCGACACGACCAGCGGCGCCACGGCGCGCCGCGATGTCAGGACTTCTTTCAGGATGCCGTCGACGCGGAAGCGCACGACCAGCCGGTTCTCGAACGGTTCGATGTGAATGTCTGAGGCATTTTCCTTGATCGCGGAGGTCAGCACGGCGTTGATCAGGCGAATAATCGGCGCGTCGTCATCGCTCTCGAGCAGGTCGGAAGGTTCCGGCAAGTCCTGCGCGGCGCGCAGCAGGTCGGTGTCGTCACCGAAACCCTCGACCATCTGCATCGCCGAACTGGATTCCTGCTCGTATCGCTGTTGTAGCTGGAGATCGAATTCCTCCGGAGTCACGACCGAGAGTTGCAGGGGCCGGTCGATGAACCGCCGCACTTCGGACAGGCTGATCGGATTCGCATCGTCACGCACCAGCGTCTGCGCCTTGCCGTCTGCATAGCCGTGTACCAGCAGCCCGTGACGCTTCGCGAACGAGAAGGGCAGGCGCCTGTCCTCGCCGTCATCCTCGATCTCGGGCGGCGTCGCTGCCGTTGCTGCAGCGTCCGGCGTATCGGTTGCCGGCGCCGCAAGGGGGCGGGTCGGCGCGGTCGCAAATTCATCGGGTGGCACGGAACTGACCATCGATCAGTCCTCTGCGGGCTGCGCAGGCTCCGGAAGGTCGATCGCCGGTATGCTGTCGTCAGTGGCTTCGGCTTCCCGTTGCCTGGCGTATTCTTCGGCCGCCTCGCGGGTGTTGTCGGCGACATCGTTGGCGACATCGCCGAGATCACGGATATCCAGCGGTTCGGCCTGCAGGTTCGGCAACAGCTTCACGCTGGAATTCTGTTCCATTTGCAGGCCGCGTATCAAGTTGTACTTCGCGTTGGTCTCGAAGGCGACCTGTTTATCATCGCGCAGGATTGTCGGTTTGATGAAGAACATCAGGTTGGTCTTGATTCTTTGCATACTCGTCGAGCGAAACAGCGCGCCGAGGAGCGGGATACTGCCGAGCAGGGGAACGCGCTGTTCCTTCTCGCGCAGGTCTTCCTGGATCAGGCCGCCCAGCACGAGGATCCCCTTATCCTCCACGATGACCGTCGTGATGATGTTGCGGTTGTTCGTGATCAGGTCGACGGCCTGAGTGCTTTCCGAGACTGATGAGACTTCCTGATCGATCTTCAGGCGCACGGCGTCGCCGGCGTTGATCTGCGGAGTAATTTTCAGCGTCAGGCCGACCTGTTCGCGCGTGACGGTCTGGAACGGATTCACCGAACTGCCGGCGGTGCCGGTGTTGGTGAAGCTACCGGTCACGAACGGCACTTCCTGGCCGACGCGAATTTCGGCCTCTTCGTTATCCAGGGTTGTCAGGATTGGAGTGCCCATGATGTTGGTGTTGGTGTCGGCTTCCAGCGCCTCGATCAGTGCGACGAAACTCAGCCCGGAGTCGGACAGGCGGCCCAGGCCCACCGATACGCCATTTTGCAGCGTGACGCCGGTCGGATTGTCGCCGAGAGCGGCGCCGGCGAGACCGGTAACGCCCGTGAGGCCGTCGAACTGGGTGACGCCGATTGCGTTCTCGAGGTTGGCGTTACCGATCGCCCAGGTGACGCCGAGATTGGCTGCCTTCTCGGCGGATACCTCGACGATGATGGTCTCGAGCAGGACCTGCAGGCGCCGGATGTCGAGTTTGTCGATGACCAGCATCATCGAACGCATGACCTTCGGCGGCGCCGTGATGATCAGTGCATTGGTCGGCTGGTCCGCCCAGATCGAGATGTCGCCCGTTTCGGCGGGGCCACCCGGCTCGCGGGCCGCCTGCTGATACTGGGTCTGGAGTTTGCTCGCCAGTTCGTCGGCATCCGCATAGTTCAGGTAACGGACGCGCGTGTCGCCACCGTCCTCGAGCGGTGTGTCGAGGTGCGCGATCAGTGCGTGTATTCGCAGCCGCCGGCTCTTGTCGCCCCCGATCAGGACGCTGTTCGTGCGTTCGTCGGCAACGATGATCACCGGCGCAGACGCGCCGCCGTCGGCCCGGGTGCCTTGGTTCAGGGTATTGATGACCCGGACGATTTCGGCGGCGGAGGCGTGCTCGAGCCGGATGACGTCAAAATCGTCGGCGGTGGGCTGATCGATGCGGCGAATGATGCGCAGCAGACGCTGGACGTTCGCGGCCCGGTCGGAAATGATCAGCATGTTCGATGCCGGATGCGCGGCCAGGTGCCCGTATTGCGGAATCAACGGGCGCAGGATCGGCACGAGTTGCGCTGCGGCCACGTTCTTGATCGAGATGACCCGGGTGACGATATCATCGCCAGCCAGGGCCCCGGCGGCGACGGACTCGGCGCCCGGCAGCTGCCGGGCATTCGCATCCGGGAGAATCTTGATCAGGTTGCCCGACGGCACGGCCACGAAGCCGTACACCTGCAGGATGGACAGGAAGGCCTCATAAAAGGCATCCGGGCTCATCGGTGACGATGACAGCATCGTCACCTGTGCCTTGACGCGTGGATCGAGGACGAAGTTCTTGCCGGTGATCTCGCCGACCGCCTCGATGACCTGGCGAATGTCCGCGTCCTTGTAGTTCGGGGTGATCATGGCGTCCTGCGCACCGCTCGGGGCGGGTGCGAACGAGCCGATGAGCCACCATGCGCCCAGCGCCACGGCCAGGTGGCGGCGCCGGACAGATGGGGTTTGGCTGCCGTCGTGTGCAGAACTGATAGCCGCCGTCATCGCCGGTTACCGCCCGCTCCGGCCAGCTGGTTTACGTCCAGATTCAGTATCTGTTGCTGACCGCCACGCTCGATCGTGACGCTGATCTGGCTGGACTCACCGAGGCTGCGGAATATTTCCATTCCCTGGGCCGGGTTATTCAGCAGTACGCCGTTGATCTCTGTGACCAGGTCTCCGGGCCGGAGGCCCAGCGCGATGAATTGCTGCCGATTGCGGCCGGGGAATACCCGGTAGCCTTTCAACTGGCCATTCGGCATGAAGGGCTGGGGCCGGATGATGTCGGCGAACGTTGCCGCGTTCGCGTTGAGCAGACTCTGCACGCTGGCTGGTTGGCGGCCGCGCCGGTTGCCGGCCGTGCGCTGCCCCGTGGCGCCCGAACTCTGTTCCGCTTCGCGCGGCAGGCGCAGCGTTTCCAGCACGCCGCCGCGATTCAGGATGACCCGATCGATATGCACCCGATGCAGCGTCGCGCCGCCGGGGATCGAATTTTTGAGGAAATAGACCTTCTCGTTCCCCGACCCATCGGCGATGATCGCATGGGCAATCTGCTCGTCGTCGGCCGCGACTGCCGCGCGGAGTTTGAGGTTCAGGCGGGTATCCGGTGCGTCCTCGGTCTCCACGACGACCGCGACGGCCTCCTCTGTGGTCGAGCCGAACAGGTGGGCATCGGTGATGCTGGCGTAGTCACGGGCTTGTGCGCTGCCGCGGGTGCTGACCGCACCGGACGGCGGCGGCGGGGGTGTCCACAGCGCCTCGTCGCCGTCCGGATACAGCAGCCAGGTGACCCGCGCGAGGTAATAGGCGATCAGCACGGCCAGCGTCAGTGACACCCAGATCGGCAAATGCTGGCTGGCCTTGGCCACCAGCTGTTCCGGAGATGCTGCGCTCCAGCTAGAAATTAAATCCTGCATATTCAACGGAATACTCTGAGTCGATTGAATCCCATGTCACTCGCTTGTCATTCAGGACGCAATCAATAACGCAAATCAGCATAATATCGGCTCTGCAATTAATCGCAATATTTCCGTTCGATATTCGGCGTAAATTATTGATGTCACTTCTCATTTTCGGCCACTCTTTCGGTTGCAAGAGGTGTTTTGCGGCCGGCCGAACGGCGGATCGTCGGCTGAACGTGCGTTGGCGCACGGAAGTCGGGTGGCGAACCTGCTAGGCTGCCGGATAGCGGACCTCAGATGATCAGTGGCTCTGCTGACTGCCCGTGCGGTGCTATTGGTGTATCTTATCGGCCGTATTTTCAGTTTCGCGCAGCGCTGCGACGGAGACATGGCCGGCGACCAGAAAAAGGAGTTCCTGAGCAGACCGGAGGACGACCGGGATCTGGTCGTCGAGGAAGCCAGGCCTGTCACCAAGAAGCCCCCGTTATTTCGGGTGCTGCTGCTGAACGACGATTACACGCCGATGGAGTTCGTCGTCGAGGTACTTGAATTGATCTTTGGCATGGATCGTCCGAAAGCGACCCGGATCATGCTGGAAGTGCATACCCAGGGTCGGGGCGTTTGCGGCGTGTTTACCTGCGAAATCGCCGAGACCAAGGTGGCGCGGGTCTGCGCGTTCGCCGACCAGCATCAGCACCCGTTGTTGTGTACGCTCGAGGAAATATAGGCTAAGGAAATACAGGCAAGGGAAGCCGATACAGATGCTCAGCAGTGAACTCGAATTTTGTTTGAACGAGGCCTTCCAGCAGGCGCGCTCGGACCGGCACGAATACATGACCGTCGAGCACTTGTTGCTGGCGATCCTCGATATTCCGAAAGTCACCGAGATCCTGACCGCCTGCGGTGCCGAAATGACCCGGCTGCGCCAGGAACTGAGGGACTTCATCGATGATTCGACGCCTCGCCTGACCACCGACGACGGACAGGAAGTTCAGCCCACCCTGGGGTTTCAGCGTGTTCTGCAACGGGCGGTATTCCATGTGCAGTCGAGCGGCAAGCGGGAAGTGGGTGGCGAAAACGTCCTCGTGGCGATATTCGGTGAGAAGCAGTCGCATGCGGTCTACCTGCTGAGCCTGCACGATATCTCCCGCCTCGACGCCGTTAACTTCCTCTCGCACGGTCTCAGCAAAAGCGGTGACATGGCCGGTGAGCCGCAAGGTCCCGGCATGGCGAGCGAGGGCGCGGATGACGAGGCTCCGGCCAGTCCGCTGCAGAGCTTTGCGACCAACCTGAATCAACGCGCCGCAGACGGCAAGATCGACCCGTTGATCGGTCGGGCTGCCGAGATCGAGCGCACGATCCAGATTCTGTGTCGGCGCCGCAAGAATAACCCGTTGTTCGTCGGTGAGGCAGGCGTTGGCAAGACCGCGCTGGCCGAGGGCCTGGCGAAGATGATCGTCGATGGAGAGGTGCCCGAGGTCCTGAAGAACAGCACGATTTACGCGCTGGACATGGGCTCCCTGCTGGCCGGCACGAAGTATCGTGGCGATTTCGAGAAACGTTTCAAGGGTGTGATCGCGGATCTGCGGAAGGATCCGGACTCGATCCTGTTCATCGACGAGATTCACACCATGATCGGTGCCGGTGCCGCCTCGGGCGGTGTGCTCGATGCGTCGAACCTGATCAAGCCGGTGCTCGGTGACGGCGAATTGCGCTGCATGGGTTCAACGACTTACCGTGAATACCGCGGCATCTTCGAGAAGGATCACGCGTTGGCGCGCCGCTTTCAGAAGATTGATATCGTGGAGCCGACGATTGCGGAGACCATCGAAATTTTGAAAGGTTTGCGCAGCAGATTCGAGGAGTACCACGGCGTGACGTATACGGTCGAGGCGCTGATCTCAGCCGCTGAACTCGCCGCGCGACACCTGACCGACCGACAGTTGCCCGACAAGGCCATCGACGTCATCGACGAAGCCGGCGCCGCCGTCCGGCTGGCCGAGCCGGGCAGTCGCTCGATGGAGATCGACTCGCCTGACATCGAGATCATCATTGCGAAAATGGCGCGTATCCCGCCGAAGAGTGTGTCCGCGTCGGATCGCGATCTGCTCAGGCACCTCGAGCGCGATTTGAAGCTGGTGATCTTCGGCCAGGACAAGGCCATCGGCGTGCTCGCCTCGGCCATCAAGATGGCGCGTTCAGGGCTGCGCGAGCCCGAGAAGCCGGTCGGTGCGTACCTGTTCGCGGGTCCGACGGGCGTCGGCAAGACCGAGGTGACGCGGCAGCTTGCACACAGTCTCGGCATCGAGCTGATTCGCTTCGACATGTCGGAATATATGGAGCGGCATACCGTATCGAGACTGATCGGCGCGCCGCCCGGATACGTCGGCTACGATCAGGGTGGCCTGTTGACAGAGGCGGTCACCAAGAATCCGCACGCGGTCCTGCTGCTCGACGAGGTCGAAAAAGCGCACCCGGAAGTGTTCAACCTGTTGCTGCAGGTCATGGATCACGGCACCCTGACCGATAACAACGGCCGCAAGGCCGACTTCCGCAACGTGATTCTGATCATGACGACGAATGCCGGTGCGGCTGACATGAGTCGTGCATCGATCGGTTTCATGGAGCAAAATCATCTGAGCGACGGCCTGACCGCAATAAAAAAGATGTTTACGCCGGAGTTCCGCAACCGCCTCGATGCGATCATTCAGTTCGATCCGCTCGACATCCAGTCGGTACTGCGCGTGGCCGACAAGCTGGTCCTTGAACTCGAGGCACAGCTCGAGAATCACGACGTGACCTTAGAGCTGTCGCCGGATGCGCGCCAGTGGATTGCCGAACACGGCTACGATCCGAAGATGGGTGCGCGACCGATGGCGCGGGTCATCCAGGAGCATATCAAGCGCCCGCTGGCTGAAATCCTGTTGTTCGGAGACCTCAAAGACGGTGGCGACGTGCTGATCGAACTCGGCGCTGACGACACGCTAAAACTCCTGGTGACGCCGAACACGAAGAAGCTCGAGCATCTGTCCGAACCCGAGTAATTACCGTTCGCGGTAGATGATCCGGCCCTTGGCCAGGTCGTACGGTGTCAGCTCGACCGTGACTTTGTCGCCGGTCAGGATACGGATGTAGTGCTTGCGCATTTTGCCTGAAATATGCGCAGTAACGGTGTGACCGTTTTCGAGCTCGACCCGGAAGGTCGTGTTCGGCAGGGTTTCGGTCACCAAGCCATCCATTTGTATCGCTTCTTGTTTCGCCATCTGGCACCTCGATTCAACGCGGCGCATTGTGCAGAAAGATCCGGCGCGGCGCAAGCGGCCGGTCACGATCCGCATTTCGGGATTATGCGCTGCCCGCGATCATATCGTCGGTCCCTGCGGCCGGCTCGGCCCAGCCGTCCGGCGCCGGAAAGCCGATGTAGCGGTGCAACAGGTTCTGAAATTCATCGCGTGCGATCTGGCGGCTGCCGAGGCTTGCGAGATGACTTGAGGCGAGCTGGCAGTCGATCAGTTCGACACCGATGGTCCGGCAAACCGAGACGAGTTTTACGAGTGCGACCTTCGAGGCGTCGGTCCGGCGTGAGAACATCGATTCGCCGAAAAAGACCGCGCCCAGACTCACGCCGTAGAGTCCTCCGACCAGCTGGCCGTGGTGCCAGGTCTCGACGGAATGCGCGTGGCCTGCGCGATGGAGTGCCGCGTAGGCGTCCAGCATGTCCGCGGTGATCCAGGTGCCCGGATCTGCGCGGTTCTCGGCACAGCCCGCGATGACGCCGGCGAAGTCCTGGTCGAGCGATACGGAATATTCGCTGCGCCGCAGGGTCTTGCGCAGGCTGCGTGAGATGCGCAGTTCCGCAGGAAACAGTACGGCGCGAGGGTCGGGTGACCACCAGAGAATCGGCTGGTCATCCTGGTACCACGGGAATATGCCGCGGCGATAGGCGGCCAGCAGGCGCGCGACGGACAGGTCGCCGCCGACGGCGAGCAGGCCGGGCGGTTCGGCAAGCGCCCGGCTCGGGTCGGGAAAGCTGTCCGCGGGATCGGTCGGTTCCAGCCAGTGCAGTTGCGGCGTCGTGTCGTTCAATCCGGTGTCTTGCGGTAGGGCACGTGGTGGCCGACGGCGTCCATGTAGTCGTCGATATAGCTGCGTTCGCGCTCGAGGTAATCGTCGATCGCGGCGTTAAATTGCGGGTGCGACAGCCAGTGGGCCGACCAGGTTTCGGTCGGCACGAAGCCGCGCGCGATCTTGTGCTCGCCCTGTGTGCCCGGTTCGAATGTATTGAGCCCGTGCGCAATGCAGTAGTCGATGCCCTGGTAGTAGCAGGTCTCGAAATGCAGGCTGTGGTAACGCCCGGAGCTGCCCCAGTAGCGCCCGTACAGGGTGTCGGCGCTGCGAAAGCAGATCGCCGTGGCAATCGCTTCGCCGTCATACATGGCCAGGATGACCACAATCTGTTCCGGCAGCGTGCGCGAAATGGTCTCGAAGAACTGTTGATTCAGGTAGGGTGTGCGACCGCGGCGCCAGAAGCTGTTCGCGTAGAGCGGCATGATCTGCTCCCACGTGGCCGAATCCAGTTCATCGCCATGCAGAATACGAAACTTGATGCCGGCTTCGGTGATTCGGCGTCGTTCGCGCCGCAGTTTTTTGCGTTTTGCAGATTGCAGTTCGCCGAGGAAGTCATCGAACGTTTCGTAGCCGCGATTGTGCCAGTGAAACTGGCAGTCCTTGCGAATCAGCAGTCCGGCCGCCGAGAAGCGTTCGACCTCACGCGCGGTCGGAAATAAGATGTGGACCGATGAGGCGCCGCACCGGGTCGCGCATTGCCGGGCCGCATCGAGTAGCCCGCGGGTGGTTGCGGTCGGGTCCGCGCCGGGTGCGACCAGTGCGCGGGCGCTGGTTGCTGGTGTATAGGGGATGGCGGCTACGAGTTTCGGATAATAATCGAGACCCGCATGGCGGTACGCATCCGCCCACGCGAAATCGAAAACGAATTCGCCCCACGAGTTGCTCTTCTGATAGAGCGGCATGGCGCCGACGAGACGGCCGTCGTCCCCGGTCAGGATGACGTGGCACGGATCCCAGCCCGTGTCATGTCCGACACAGCCGCTGGTCTCGAGCGCCGCGAGGAACTCGTGGCGCACGAACGGCGTATCGGTGCCCGCCAGACCATTCCACGCCTGTGGCTCGATCGCGGTGATGGTATTTATAATTTCGGTGCGCACGGTTTCGTTCCGGGTGACTGCATGGGTTCCAGAAGTACCTGTTGCACCGGCGGGAAGTCAAGCAAATTGCCTGATTGATCGGGGGTAACTGGCCCGCAGTAACGGACCGGCAGTGTCAGTTGAGCGTGTCGAGGAATTTCTCGGCATCCAGCGCCGCCATGCAGCCCGCGCCGGCCGAGGTGATGGCTTGGCGGTAGACCGGGTCGGCCACGTCGCCGGCCGCGAATACGCCGGCCACGCTGGTGGCGGTCGCGCCGGCCCGGCCCGGTCCATTCACGATCACGTAACTGTCTTCCATGTCGAGCTGGTCTTTGAACATACCGGTATTCGGGTCGTGGCCGATGGCGATGAACACGCCGGACAGCTCGATCTCGGTGGTGCGGTCCGGGTCCAGCGTGCTGCGCACGCGAATACCGGTGACCCCGCTGTCATCGCCGAGGACCTCATCCAGCGTATGGCTCCACAGTATCTCGACGTTGCCATCGGTGGTTTTGGCCAGCAGCTGTTCTTGCATCATCTTCTCGGCGCGCAGCGCGTCGCGTCGGTGGATCAGCGTGACTTTGGCCGCGATATTCGCCAGGTACAGTGCTTCCTCCACCGCTGTGTTACCGCCGCCGATGACCGCAACC
>SMVB01175623.1_pt1 | contig 16476 bp, 13 predicted proteins | sample 2456461 | NCBI WGS metagenome assembly SMVB01 (sample SAMN11095934, study PRJNA526329) | marine sediment metagenome | biome: Marine sediment; feature: Surficial sediment; material: Deep marine sediment; isolation source: Hadal surficial sediment | place: Pacific Ocean | collected 2014-05 | depth...
TAAAAAAGGGACCTATATTCGCCAATTTTGTGTTAGCTGACGAAATTAACCGGGCTCCTGCAAAGGTACAATCGGCTTTATTGGAGGCCATGCAAGAAAAGCAGGTTACCATTGGGGATGAAACTTTTATACTTGACAAGCCTTTTTTAGTAATGGCAACTCAAAACCCTATTGAGCAAGAGGGAACCTATCCATTACCTGAGGCACAAATGGATCGTTTTATGCTTAAAACAGTTGTTGAATACCCGCAAATGGATGAAGAACAACTCATTATTCGTCAGAATTTAAAAGAAAATTTTGAGCAAATAAGTCCCGTTGTGACTTTAGACCAAATAAAAAAAGCTCAAGCATCAGTACGGGAAGTTTATATGGATGAAAAAATCGAGAAATACATACTCAATATTGTTTTTGCAACACGAACACCAGAGAATTATCACCTCCCAGATTTAAAACCTCTTATAAACTTTGGAGCTTCACCACGGGGAAGTATCAATTTGGCTATTGCTTCAAAATGTTATGCTTTTATAAAAAAACGAGGCTATGTAATTCCTGAAGATGTTAGAGCAATAGTACATGATGTATTACGTCACCGTATAGGTCTTACCTACGAAGCCGAAGCAGAAAATGTTACTTCCGAAGATATTATCAATAAAGTAATAAACGAGATTGAAGTACCGTAACCAGTTATACCGGAAAAGAGATATATCAAAAAACAAATCACAAACCAATCTTAAGGTTTAATTAAAAGAATTGATTTTTGAATATTATTTGTGATTTTATTTTAAAAAATGGACACCAAGGAACTTCTTAAAAAAGTGCGTAAAATCGAAATTAAAACGCGTCGTTTAAGCGATCATATGTTCGGAGGCGAGTATCACAGCACATTTAAGGGTCGCGGAATGACCTTTAGTGAAGTACGCCAATATCAGTTTGGAGATGATGTGCGAAGTATAGACTGGAACGTAACAGCTCGTTATAATGAACCCTATATTAAGGTCTTTGAGGAAGAACGAGAACTTACATTAATGCTTCTGGTCGATATTAGTGGTTCTGAGTTTTTTGGAACAGAAAGTCAATTTAAAAATGAGATTGTAACCGAAATTGCAGCAACACTTGCATTTTCGGCACTTCAAAATAACGATAAAATTGGTTTAATTCTATTTTCGGATGAAATAGAACTTTTCATCCCCCCAAAAAAAGGCAAATCACATGTATTGCTCATTATAAGAGAGCTTCTTGAGTTCACACCCAGCAGTAAAAAAACAGATATTGCATTGGTCTTGAAATATTTTTCGAATGTAATAAAGAAAAAAGCCATTGTTTTTTTGCTTTCTGACTTTATAACCGATTCGTACAGAGATACTTTAAAAATTGTTTCAAGAAAACATGACGTAACCGGAATAAGAGTTTATGATAAACAGGAAGAACAAATTCCTAATCTTGGTGTAGTACAAATGCAGGATCAGGAAACCGGGGAGCAATTTTTTGTAAATACTTCTTCAAAAAAAGTGAGGAATCATTACAAGACGCATTACCTGGGACGAGCTGATTATTTTTTAGAATCATTTAAAAAAAGTGGTGCAGGGACAATTAGCTGTAGAATAGATGAAAGCTATGTAAAAAAATTATTGAGTTATTTTAAAAGAAGAGGGTAAAAGAATTAAGAAATTGGATGGGAAAAAACAGACCAAATAATATTTATAAGAAATTTCAAATAATTGTGAGGAATCTCATTCTTTTTATTGTGTTTCTACAGGTTGCAATCAATTTTGCGCAGGTAACATCCTATGTTGATACCACTCAAATTAAAATAGGAGAAGAAATTCAATATACCATTCAAGTAATGGCAGATGCAACAGATTTGGTATTATTTCCTGAAGGGCAATCATTTTCTCCTTTGGAAATGATAGAATCTTATAAAGTAGATACTACTTTTAAGCAGACAAAATACAAGCTCATTAAAAAATACTGGCTTACACAATTCGATTCCGGCTCCTATACCATTCCGAGGCAACGCGTTGTCATTAATAATAAATCTTATGATACCGATTCGGTGCTGGTTGAAGTTGCCGATGTTTTAGTGGATACTACTAAGCAAAAAATGTATAATATCAAACCGGCTTTAGAAGTAAAACGTCCTCCTTTCGATTTTCAAAATGTGTTGTATTGGATTATTCCTCTCCTTATATTATTGGGTATTGGGATGTACATTTTCTTCCGAAGAAAAAAGAAAAAAGAAGAAACTGAACAGCAATTACCCCCTTATGAGGAGGCTATTGTAGCATTAAAACTGTTAGACGAATCTCATCTTCTAATTGAAGAGAAGTCTAAAGAATATTACTCTTCTCTTACAGAAATAATAAAACGTTATTTACACCGAGAAGTTGATGATACCGCTCTGGAAAGTACAAGCGAAGAATTAATAGTTCGGTTAAAGTTACACAAGGATGCTGGCCATTTTGAATTCGATTCAGGAACAATAAAAAAGTTAGACAAAATTCTTAAACGTGCCGACTTAATTAAGTTTGCCAAAATGAAGGAACAGACAGGGCAGGCACAAGCAGATAGAGGAGTTATTGGAGAAATATTAGATGAAACCAAAGAAATTATTCCTGAATTGACAGAGGAGGAGCTGCTAAAAAACGAACAATATTTAGAAAAATTGCGAGTAAAAAAATTAAAAAAACAACGTATTAAAGTAATTCTTGGAGTTTTTATTGCAATAATTATGTCAGGAGTTTTATATGGCAGTATTGAAGGATTCGACAACTTAAAAGACAAAGTTTTAGGTAACTCCAACAGAGATCTTGCAGAGGGGCGTTGGATAAAAAGTGAGTATGGTAATCCATCGGTTATTATTGAAACACCCCAAGTGTTGATACGCACTGAAATGGAAAATTTCAAATCTTCAAACGCTGTAATTAAAGATAAAAACCTTTTTACCTATGGGAATATTAGAGAGCAATTGTTCATTAAAGTTAGTACGACACAATTTAACCAAGAACAAGATTTTGTATTGGAGACCGCTCTAGATGAAGCTTTATCAAAACTAGAAAATGAAGGGGCAAAAAACATGATAGTAAAACGAGAAGAATTTGAAACAGAAAAGGGAATCAAAGGAATTAAAGCTTTTGGCAGGTTTTATATTCAGGTTTCAGACAATAAAGTACTTAAAAACCCCCGGGATTATGAGTTATTAATTTTTGCTCAACAAAACGGGTTACAGGAAGTATTAGTTGTTTATCAAAATGAAGGTCGTTTTTCCGAAGACATAAAAAAACGAATAATTAATTCTATAGAATTAGAAGTAATAAAACAAAACTAATGTTTGATAATTTCGAATTTGTAAATCCACAGTTATTCTGGTTGTTAGCATTACTCCCAGCTATTATTCTATGGTATCTATGGAAGAGGAAGCAGCAAACGGCGATCTTGAAAATATCGAGTTTAAAAGGGTTTAAAACCTCTAAAAACTGGTTGGCAAAATTACGCTCAGGATTGTTTGTGTTTCGGTTGTTGGCTTTGACTTTAGTTATTATGGCATTGGCACGACCCCGGACAGTTGATGAATCTACACGAATCAAAACAACAAAAGGAATCGATATTATAATCACTATAGATGTTTCTGCAAGTATGTTGGCTAGAGATTTAAAACCCAATAGGCTGGAAGCGTTAAAAGCAGTTGCGGCACGATTTATTAATGCACGCCCAAACGACCGTATAGGCTTGGTAGAATATGCTGGAGAAAGCTATACCAAAACACCTTTAACCAGCGATAAAACTATTGTATTATCTTCCCTTAAGGGTATAAAGTACAACACCATCATCGAAGGGGGTACTGCAATTGGAATGGGACTTGCTACTTCTGTAAACCGACTTAAAGATAGCCGTGCAAAAGGAAAAGTAATAATATTATTAACTGATGGGGTAAACAATTCAGGCTTTATAGATCCTAAAATTGCAAGTGAATTGGCAGTAGAGTTTGGTATAAAAGTATATACTATTGGTTTAGGAACTAATGGAATGGCTTTATCTCCAATCGGTATAAGAAATGACGGTAGTTTCCAATACGGAAAAGTACAAGTTGAAATCGATGAAGAATTATTGAAAGATATTGCTAAAACAACTGGCGGGAAATATTTCAGAGCTACCAGTAACACTAAGTTAGCAGAGATATATGAAGAAATAAATAAACTGGAAAAAACAGAAATAGAGGAGATCAAGTTTAAAACTTTCGATGAAAAATATAGACCCTTGGTGTTAATTGCCTTTGGGTTATTAATGTTAGAAATTATATTGAGATTTACAGTGTTTAGAAGTTTTGTTTAATGATTAAGAAATATCAATGTATCAATTAGAAAAACCCATATACTTTTATTTGCTTTTCACCATTATTGTGATAGCATTGCTTTTGTTATGGGTATTAATTTGGAAAAAGCAGACTCAAAAGCGTTTTTCAGATGCTAAATCATTTAAAAAATTAAGTCCTAATCGATCATTATTTAAGTTAATTCTAAAAGTTTTTGTGGTATCACTGTCTTTAGCCTGTTTAAGTATTGCACTTGTAAATCCTAAGATAGGGACAAAGATAGAAACAATAAAAAGAGAAGGGGTTGACGTGGTTTTTGCATTGGATGTTTCAAAAAGTATGTTAGCCGAAGACATTGCTCCTAATCGTATGGAAAAATCCAAGCAGTTGGTAACACAGATAATAAATAGTTTATCAGGAGATCGTATTGGTATTATTGGATATGCAGGGAGTGCTTTTCCACAAGTACCCATTACTACAGATTTTTCATCGGCGAAACTATTTTTAAACAGCATGAATACCGATATGGTTTCATCTCAGGGAACTGCTATTAGTGAGGCTATAGAAATGGCACAAACTTATTATAATGATGAGGAACAAGTAAACAGGGTGTTGTTTATAATATCGGATGGGGAAGATCATGAAGGTAATGTTTCAGCCCTAGCCAAGCAAGCATCTAACCAGGGCATTCGTATTTTTACTATTGGCGTAGGTACCGAGCAAGGAGCTCTTATACCTATAAAACGAAACGGAATTTTACAGTATTATAAGAGAGATAAAAATAATGAACAGATAATTACTCGTTTAAATGTAGGGACTTTAAAAGAGATCTCTGAAGTAGCCAATGGAGAATATATAGATGGCACAAATACCGCAGAGGTTGTAGAAACTGTAACGGCTATTTTAAACGGGATGGACAAAAAAGAATTTGAAGCCAAGCAATTCACCGATTTTAATGATCAGTTTCAATGGTTTCTTGCTGGCGCATTATTTTTGTTAGTCTTGGATGTTCTTTTATTGGAAAGAAAAACAGCATGGTTGAAAAAATTAAATTTGTTTAATGAGGATTAATAATAACATATTTTATTCTGAAGGATACAAAAAATTAAAACTACTATCAGTCTTTATTTTAGTGTTTTCATCTTTAGTTTCTGTAATGGCTCAGGAAAAAGAGGATAGGGATATTATTGAATCCAAAAAATTATTAAGTGATGCCAGCCTCGAAATGAAGAATGGTAACTTTCCATTAGCTGAAGCTGATTACAGAAAGGCCATTTCACTGAATCCAAAAGATGAAATCGGCAAATATAATTTAGGCACAGCTTATTACAATAAAGAAATGAATGCTAATGCAATGCAACGTTTTTTACAAGCCGTCTCGGTTGCCTCTAATAAAACAGAAAAACATAAAGCCTTTCACAATTTAGGAAATACTTTTATGAATGACAAAAAATATAAAGAAGCTGTTGAAACCTATAAAAATGCTTTACGAAACAACCCAACAGATGACGAAACACGATACAATTTAGCTTTAGCTAAAAAAATGCTTGAAGAAGAACAAAAAAAAGGGGGCGATGACGAGGATAACAAAGATAAGGATAACAAAGAAAATCAAAATAATAAAGACAAAAAAGATAACAAGGATAATAAAGAAGGTGATGATGGAAATGAAAAAGAAGATAAGGATAAGGGAAATGAAAAGGATGATAAAAAGGAAGGAGATGAAAAGGAGGATAAAGGAAATCCCGAGCAACCTAAAGAAGAAAAGAAAGATCGAAAGCAACCTGTTCCTGGTAAACTTTCAACTCAGCAAATAAAAAATTTATTGGAAGCGATGAATAATGAAGAAAAGAAAGTTCAGGATAAAATAAATGCTGAAAAACAAAAAGGAATAAGAATAAAGAACAGTAAGGATTGGTAATTCAATGAAGTTAAAAAATTTCATATATATAGTTTTCTTCGTTTTGAGTTGTGGAATTACTCAGGCACAAGTTCAATTTGAGGCTAAAGTGAGTAAAAAAAAGCTAGGAATTAACGAACGATTACGAGTAGACTTTATCATGAATCAAGATGGAGACAACTTTAACCCACCAAGTTTCGAGGGATTTCGGGTAGTAGGGGGGCCTAATCAATCGATTAGTAATTCGTATATCAACGGGAAAAGGAGTTACTCAAAGACCTATTCTTATTTTTTATCTCCGAAATCAAAAGGTAAATTTAAAATTAATCAAGCTACCATTGAGATTGAAGGAGAAATTTATAAAACACTTCCTATATATGTAGTCATAACCTCAGCTGTTGATAAACCCAAGGATGAAAATGATGCAGATTACGTAGCTAGTGAAAATGTACATCTTGTAGCCGAACTATCTAACTCAAATCCATATTTAAACGAAGCAATTACAGTTGTTTATAAATTGTATGTTTCTCATAACGTAAGCATTACTAGAAGTTGGCGCGAAATAGACTCCCCAAAGTATGCAGATTTTTGGAGTCAGACTATTGACAATAGGGGTGATTCTAAAATTTATGAAGGGACTTATAAAGGAGAAGATTATCGGTATGTGATTTTAAGAAGAACTGTATTATATCCACAAAAAACAGGGAAACTCAATATTGAACCCCTTACTTTAGATGTTCCCATAGATGTGATGAGTAATCGGCGAGATATATTTGGTCGTCGACTTATGTCTCATGTTAATAAAACGATTTCGGCAGGGAATCGTATTATTACTGTAAAGCCCTTGCCAACAATTGGGAGACCCGATAAATTTACAGGAGCTGTGGGAGATTTTCAGTTTAGAGTTGAAACTAATAAAACAACGTTGAATGCTAACGAATCTTTAGAATTAAAGGTAATGGTAACAGGTAAAGGAAATTTAAAACTTTTTGATTTACCCTCATTAAATCTTCCCAGTTCATTAGAAGTTTACGAACCCATTCATGACAATCAAATAAATACTACGTTTGATGGAATGCAAGGAACGGTTACTGAAACCTATACGGTTGTGCCACAATTTAAAGGGAATTATCCCATTCGCCCTATTTCGTTTTCTTATTTTGATGTTGTTTCCAAAACCTATAAAACGATTTCTTCGAAAGAAATAATAATTAATGTTGAAAAGGGACCAAAACCAAAGCAATCAAATTCAGAAAATGATATTAGTGGAAGTAATAAATCCACGACGGTTTCAATAGATCAATTTAAATATATAAAATTGGAAGGGAAATTAGAACCTGTAAATCCTGCACCCTTTTTTAAATCTTCATTGTTTTGGTATTTGCTAGGAACGCCATTTTTATTAATCCCGTTGTTTATTATCGCCGGTAAAGAACGAAATAAAAGATTAAATGATGTAGAAGGGAACAAGCTTCGGAAATCAAATAAACTAGCAAAGAAATATTTATCTGATGCGAAAAAGAATATAACAGACAAGGCAACTTTTTATGAGGCCCTGGAGCGTGCATTACACAATTATTTGAAGGCAAAGCTCAACATTGAAACAACCGAGTTTTCAAAAGAAAGAATTTCTGAATTGCTTTCAGATAAAAAAGTAGCAGGAGTTATTATTGATGATTTTATAAGTATTTTAAAAAGTTGTGAATTTGCACGCTATACACCTACATCAAATGTTAGTATAAATGAAGATTATAATAAAGCTGTGAATGTAATTGCCAGCATAGACAAACAAATCCGGTAACCTATAAATTATAGATGAAACAAATACTGTATCTGGTAATTTTTTTATTGACAACTTTAAGTTTTTGTCAAAACGAACCTCTATTTGAGGAGGGGAAAGCTTTGTATAAAGCTGAAAAATATCAAGAAGCAGTAGTAGTTTGGATGAAAATTTTAGATAAAAATGAACACTCTTCAGCCTTGTATTTTAATCTTGGAAATGCACATTACAAGTTAAACAGTGTTGGTCCTAGTATCTATTATTATGAAAAAGCACTTCAACTTTCACCACATGATACTGATGTAAAAAACAACCTTGCTTTTGCTCAAAACGCAATGGTAGACAACATTGAACCCTTGCCTGTATCTATTTTTACTAAATGGTATAAAACTATCTCAGGTGGATTTAATTATAATGAATGGGCTTTAGCAGCAGTTGTATTTTCTATAAGTTTTGTGGTATTATTTCTTCTGTATTATTTTTCGTTTTCAGAAACGAGAAAGCGGTTACTTTTTGCAAGCTCTCTTATTTCGATAATTCTTTTATTGATATCTATTTCAATGGCTTTCACAACATTTAGTGACACTAAAAATGATCGCCCAGCTATTATTTTTGCTGAAAGCATCGAAATTAAAAGTGAACCTAATCTTGGAAGTGAAGTAGCATTTATATTGCACGAAGGAACAAAGGTACAAGTTGTTGCACAGGATACAGAATGGGTGCGGATTGTAATTGCAGACGGGAAAGACGGATGGATTCCTGTCACTGATATTAAGGAGTTGTAAACTTACTTTATAATTTTTTCTATTCGCTTATCGGGTATAACCCACATAATTGTGATAATAATAGCTATAACGCCATCACTAAAAGCTTCTAACCTGTTCGTTTTCATAATACTCTTATTTTAGGCTGTCTTCAATTAATATACCCATTTTACCCATTTGATAATCGCGAATGGCTTCTAAAATCTCTGTTTGAGTATTCATGACATAAGGACCATATTGAGTTACTTTTTCATTAATGGGTTTTCCACAGAGCAATAAAAATTGCGATTCCTTTTCAAAAGTCATGGATATGGCGTCTCCTTCACTTTCAAAAACTGCCAGGTTTTCAGCATCTACGATTCCATAGTTTTTAAGTTTCATGCTACCGTTAATTAAATATATCATAGTATTAAATCCATTTGGAATTACTAAGGTTTGTTGCCCCATTATTTTAGCAATTCCCCAAAGTATTAGTAGTTCACTTTGGGTTTTAATATTACTTTTTTCTCCTCTGTATTCTCCTGCTATTAATTTGTTTTGAATTTTTTTATCTTCTGAAGTGATTACGGGTATAGTATCAATTGATAAATGATTATAATTTGGTTCTAGCATTTTTTTAGATGCCGGACTATTAATCCATAACTGAATAATTTCTTGCTTTCCACCTTTTGTCACTAATGCCTCTGAAGGTCTTTCACTATGAACTAAACCCGCTCCTGCGTGCATCCATTGTGCTTCTCCGGATTTTGCGATTTGATTATTTCCCCGACTGTCTCTATGATGTATTTCTCCTTCAATCACAAAGGTAACGGGCGAGAATCCCCTATGTGGATGGGGACCAATACCTTGATGTTTTGCCGGTCTATTGTTACTGTATTTTGTTTTGGCATGATGAAGAAGTAAAAATGGATCTACCTGATTTACTTTCTGTGTGGGCAAGAGTTGTTTTACAGGAAATCCTCCCATATCAATTTCAACAGCAGGTAATAGATGTTTAACTTTTTTAATAACAGGATTTCTTTTTATATTTCCCATTATTATTAATTTTCAAGATCAGGTATTTCATCATTCTACTCGGGATTTGTATAAGATTCCACTTCTTCAATAATATAAGGTAAGACCATAGGTGCAATTGAAGCTACAGGAATGTATAGATAGGAATTGTTTTTCTTTTCTTCAGAAATCACATAATCCGTCGTGTTCCAAGAGTTAAAAAACATAAAAATAACACTAACAATAAAGGCATATATTATAACATTGAATACACCGCCTAACAGCTTGTTGAAAATTCCTAAAAAGGCAAAATCTGCAATATTTGTTAGAAATTTTCCCGCCATGGAAACCACAAACAAAATGGCAAAAAACGTTACAGCAAAAGCTACAAGATTTGTAGTTTGTTCACTCCAATTAAACCATTCATAAATATAGCCTGACACATAATGCGAAAAATAAACAGCTCCGTATACCCCGGCTATCAAACCAATAAGTGAAGCCAAAGTAACAAAAAGACCCTTTTTCATCCCTGAGAAAAAGGCAAGGATAAGAATGATTCCTAAAATAACATCTAATAAGTTCATACAAAGTATTTAGGGTAAAGATACTAAAAGTGTTTGTCTAGAAGTTTATATTTGCATTACTAGAATTATGGCAAGGGACGAACAATTAAAAAAACGATGGGAAGATGTGGTAACAATTATTAGCAAACGTTTTGCCGATGGTGAAGTATTGGATTTGGATGCGATAATTTACATTATCGGGCTTCAGGAGTTTGGTAGGGTTGATCGTAAATTCGGAAAAGATGATAAAATAAATTTAATGCATATTGCTATTTGTAGACTTCTTGAGCCCTTTGGATTTTACGAGTTTGATTATTTTGACGAAGAAGGCTGGCCACACTATAAAATTTTGGAAAAACTTCCACCCCTAAAAGCCGGTGAGCAAAGTGTATTAATGAAAGAAGCGATTGTTCATTATTTTTTGGAAAGGGATGTAATTCATTAACCAAGAAACTAAAAGAAGGAAATTATTATCAACTTTATTGGAATGAATTCCAGTTACTGGTTTTTTCTATAAATTTCGTTGTAGTACCAATTGTAAAAACGTAATATTGTATATAGAAAAGGTTTTAATGTATGATAAAGCAGATTAAGAAACATATAACAGAAGTAAAATCATTTACTGCTAATAGTCTAGAGGATGTAGAAATTTTCAGAATTAAATATTTAGGTAGAAAAGGACTAATGAAAGACTTTTTTGTCGAATTTAAAAACCTTCCTAAAAATCAAAAAAAGGAATTTGGACAAACCATAAATACATTAAAAAAAATTGTTGAAGAAAAAATAATTTCATTAATATCTACCCTAAAAGAAAAAGAAAATATTGAGGGAGTTTACGGGGATCTTTCTCGACCGGGGGAGTCTATAGGTTTAGGTTCCCGGCATCCAGTATCAATTGTTAAAAATAAGATTATTGAAATCTTTTCTCGTATTGGGTTTAACGTTTCTGAAGGTCCCGAAATAGAAGATGATTGGCATAACTTTACTGCATTAAACTTTCCGGAATATCATCCCGCTCGAGATATGCAAGACACTTTTTTTATTCAAAAAGACCCTGATATATTATTGCGAACACATACATCCACAGTACAGGTTCGTTATATGGAAAATAACAAACCTCCCATTCGAACTATTTCACCGGGAAGAGTATATCGCAATGAAGCAATCTCAGCACGGGCACATTGTTTTTTTCATCAAGTAGAGGGGTTATATGTAGACAAAGGCGTAAGTTTTGCCGATTTAAAGCAAACACTTCAGTATTTCACAACCGAATTGTTTGGAAAATCAAAGATAAGACTCCGTCCCTCATATTTTCCATTTACAGAGCCAAGTGCAGAGGTTGATGTATATTGGGGACTTAAAACCGAAACCGATTACAAAATGACCAAAGGGACTGGATGGTTGGAAATAATGGGTTGTGGTATGGTTGATCCAAATGTGCTTAAAAATTGTAATATAGACCCTGAAATATATTCCGGGTTTGCTTTTGGAATGGGTATAGATCGTATTGCATTACTTCTGTATCAAATTCCGGATATACGCATGTTTAGTGAAAATGATATTCGTTTCTTAGAACAATTTAAAAGCACATATTAATTTAACTTTTCAATTATTTTAGATTCCCAAAGGATTTTTTAAAATACAAAACCTCCCGATATTGACACCGAGAGGTTTTTCATTTATTAATTATTTTAAAATTTTACTCTTTAATTAATTGTTTAGTAATATATAGATTCTCACCATTTATAAGCACTATATACGTAGCACTTGATAATTGTGAAACATCTATGGATATTTCAGTGCCCATATTTGTAAGTGCTATTGTTTGTATCAATCTACCGTTAAGGTCGTAGATCACAGCTTTGTCCAGAGCAAGTGATTTTGGATTGCTTAATATTACATATTCTACAGCAGGGTTAGGATACATTACAATACTTTCAATATTGAGATCATTGTCTCCTACGCCTAAGATGCTTTCTACAGTAAGTTCGAAAGTACAAGTTGATATATTTCCAAACTCATCTTCTGCTGTAATGGTTATTGTGTACACACCATCTGGCAACAAGGTTCCCGGTGCCGGATTTTGAGATGTAATTACCACAGGATCTGTACAGTTGTCTGTTGCAGTGGCATCACCGTTTGCCCAGTAATCGGGTACTATATAGAACAGGTTGCTTATTCCAGGATCAACGGTTTGATCCGGAGGACAGGTAATTTCTGGCCCCATAAGATCCACCACGGTTACTATCGCGGTACACATAGAGAGGTTGCCGTTTACATCGATTGCAAATACGGTTACCGTTACCGGAGTGCCCACATCGCTACAATCGAAATCAAAAATATCTATGGTTGTTGTGTCGATACCACAAGCATCTGTTAATGTATCAATAACATCATCTGGTATAATAGAGGCTGTTCCATCGGCACCTAGTTCTAGGGTAATATCCATACAAATCAGGATCGGTGAGGTAACATCTTCTACCGTAACCACAGCAGTACAGGTACTCACGTTTCCATTTACATCGGTTACGGTAAGTACTACGGTGTTATCCCCTACATCACTACAATCGAAGGTATCGATATCCAGATCATAACTTGCAATTCCACAAGCATCCGTACTTCCACCATCAACATCGATTCCTGAGATAGTTACAGTGCCATTAGCATCGAGTTGTACAGTGATGTCCATACAAACCACATCGGGCGGAGTTACATCTTCAACAGTTACCACTGCGATACAAGTACTTACATTTCCATTTACATCGGTTACAGTTAGTGTAACATTATTAGGTCCAACATCACTACAATCAAATGTGTTTGGGGAAACAGTCATCGAAGCAATTCCACAGTTATCTGTGGAACCACCATTTACATCGGCAGCTACAATACTGGCATCTCCATTAGCATCTAACTGAATAGTGATATTCTGGCATACTGCCATGGCAGGTTCATTGTCTATTACCGTAATAGTAAAACTACATACAGCTGTGTTTCCACCTTCATCTGTAGCAGTAAACTCAATAGTACTCACTCCAACAGGGAATTGACTTCCACTTGAAAGGCCTCCCGTTTGAGCAACAGTTACCGCACAGTTGTCTAATGCTATTGCATCTGCAAAAAACACTACAGCAAAACAAACACCGGGATCAGTATCAGTAATTATATCCAAAGGACAAGAAATAACCGGGGGAATATTATCTTCAACCGTTACCACTGCCACACAAGTACTTACATTACCGTTTACATCAGTAACTGTTAAGGTTACATTGTTAGGCCCAATATCGGCACAGGTAAAGTCCATAATATCAATAGATAGACTTGCAATTCCACAAGCATCTGTTGATCCTCCGTCTACATCAGCAGCTACAATACTCACGTTTCCTGTAGCATCCAGTTGTACTGTAATATCTTGACAAATTGCAACAGGAGGCACATTATCTTCAACCGTTACGGTTGCTGTACAGGTAGAAACGTTTCCGTTTACATCAGTAACTGTAAGTGTTACGGTTACAGGAGTACCTACATCACTACAATCAAAAGTATTTGGGGATACTACCAGGGTATCTATTCCACAGGCATCGGAAGAACCATTGTCTATATCGGCACCCGTAATACTTGCATTACCTGTTACGTCAAGTTGCACTGTAATATCCTGGCAAATAGCCACTGGAGATACATTATCTTCAACTGTTACGGTTGCTGTACAGGTAGAAACGTTTCCGTTAACATCAGTAACCGTTAAAGTTACGGTTACAGGAAAACCTACATCACTACAATCAAAAGTATTTGGGGATGCTACCAGGGTATCTATTCCGCAGGCATCAGAAGAACCATTGTCTATATCGGCACCCGTAATACTTGCATTACCTGTTGCATCAAGTTGCACTGTAATATCCTGGCAAATAGCAATAGGGGCTATATTATCTTCAACGGTTACTATGGCTGTACATGTGTCTGTGTTTCCACTTGTATCAGTAACAGTAAGTGTTACAGTAACAGGTGAACCTACATCATTACAATCGAAAGTATCGATATCAATTGCTAAGGAAGCTATCCCACAATTATCTGTACTTCCCCCATCTACATCACCTGGTATAATACTAGCGTTGCCAGATGCATCTAATTGTACCGTAATGTTTTGACAAACCGCATTAGGGGGTTCGTTATCGATTATAGTTATAGTGAATGTACAGGTACTGGTTGCACCGCAACTATCTGTTGCAGTAAATTCTATAGTATGTAAACCTAAGGGGAATGCACTACCACTGGGGAGCCCCAAGGTTTGTACAGTTGTAAGTACACCATCCTCAATATCAAAAGCTGTAGCCGAAAAGAGAATAATAGTATCACAGAATCCAGGATTTGTATCAGCTATGAAATCCATGGGGCAAGTTATAATAGGTGGGTTGTTAGGGGCAACAGTTATGGTTACTGAGTAACTGCTAATACATAATGGGTCAGAGCCGGCAGTGTCTCCTGCGCTAAGATTCCATGTGCCAAGTGCATTCAACCCGTTAAAACTATCCAAGTTGCCATTATTAGGCAAAAAAGTTCCTGAAACAGGAGTACCTGAGGGAATACCTCCGGCTGCCTGATCAAAAACAGTCGTAACTTGCGGAGAATCTACACATCCGGACCAAGTGTTTGGTATGGCTAAAATAACTTGGGCTGCAGGGCCATCCAATCGAAAATTAGTTTCTTCATGGAAAGAACAAAAAATATCCGGGGTCACACAAGTACCGTCAGTTTTAAGCCAGGTAATCGATATGTCAACATCTGATATTATACACCCAAGAGGAAAATCTGATGCCGTAAAGGTTACCCCAGGGAGCGTGTTACAATAAGTTCCACAACCATCTACAGAAATAGGAGATGGAGGTGTAAATGTTTTTGTTACTGTTTGACCATAAGTAAAGCTTATGGTCAACATAAACATTGCCATTAATAAACAAGTAATTTTTTTCATGATAGAGGATTAATTATGTGATAATATAAAAGTATTAAATAATTAATATCAAAATCGGAAACCTAAAATAAAGAATAATTATTTATTAACACTTATAGGGACTGGTCATTGTATTGATAAATAGCAGAATACGTTGAACATGTTATTAACCGAAGACCACTTCAGAAACAAGATATATAAAAATTATATTATTGAAAGTAATTTCTAATCTAATTTATAGGTCAACTTTTTAAATACCTTTTTCGGGCTTTTATTTTCATATAAAATACTGTAAACGGAATTTAAAATAGGAGTTTTTGCATTCTTATCTTTTTGTTTGTTAAGTTCATATGCACTTTTTGCAGCATAGTAACCTTCAGCTATCATTTTCATTTCCATTTTAGCACTTTTAACGGTATAGCCTTTTCCTATCATATTTCCAAACATTCTATTTCTACTAAAAGTAGAATAACCAGTTACCAGAAGGTCTCCTAAATATGCAGATCCATTTATGTCTCGTTTCATTTTATAAACTTTCTTAACATATTTTTTCATTTCACGAATGGCATTACTCATTAATACGCTTTGAAAATTATCGCCATAACCCAAACCGTGAGCAATACCGGCTGCAATGGCGTAAATATTTTTAAGCATAGCGGCATATTCAGTGCCAATAATATCTTCACTGATAGAACACCTTATATAATCACTACTTAGATTATCAGCAACACATTGGGCTTTTTTTTCATCTGCACAGGCGATGGTAAGATAAGAGAGTCGTTCTAAAGCTACTTCTTCAGCATGGCAAGGCCCTGTTATAACCCCAATATTTTTAAATGGCACTTTTAGATGCGTGTAAAAATGGTCGCCAACTATTAGATTGCTTTCGGGAACAATACCCTTGATCGCTGAAAAAATAATTTTATTTTTTATAGGAATATCTAGTTTTTCCAACTCAAGGTGTAAAAATGCCGACGGAATAACAAAAATGAGATAATCGGCATAAGTGACCATTTCATTAATGTTATTACTTAATTTTAATTTTGAAAGGTCAAATTCTACCGAGCTCAGATAATTAGGATTATGTTCTTCTTTTTTAATATACTCTAAAGCATAAACACTTCTCATATACCAACCTACTTCATCTAGATTTTCACAAAGCATTTTTACAATGGCAGTCGCCCAACTTCCCCCTCCAAAAACAGCAAACTTTGGTGTTTTA
>SMVB01094507.1_pt1 | contig 16473 bp, 11 predicted proteins | sample 2456461 | NCBI WGS metagenome assembly SMVB01 (sample SAMN11095934, study PRJNA526329) | marine sediment metagenome | biome: Marine sediment; feature: Surficial sediment; material: Deep marine sediment; isolation source: Hadal surficial sediment | place: Pacific Ocean | collected 2014-05 | depth...
CGATCGACGTAGAGCCGGACAGACTCGATTCCCACCAACGACGCGCAGCGGCGTGTTGCGGCGCGTCGGAGTTGTAGGCGTACACGAGAAGGTTGAGATCAGGGAGGATCATTGCCGGCGGAGTCGTGCACCACGCGGTCCCCGAACTTTTCGATCTCGAGGTCGTCCACGAGTTGGTTGAGCTTGCCGATGTCGACGCCGGCGCGAAAGCCGCCGGCGTGGGCCCGGACCTTGAACGCGGGGGCATCTCGCAGCGGCTTGGCGCCCGTCGACAGGCCCCGGCGCAAGGCGTCGTTCACGACGGCCTTGAAGCTACGGCCGCTACGTTGTGCGAGCTGGCGCAACTTCTTCGCGACGTCGTCTTCAAGCGTCAGTGTTGTCCGCATGCAGACATCATGATGTCTTCTCTTATTGATGTCAAGATGACATTCGTTGGTCCGGGGCACGGATTGGCTTTCAAACGGCGGGGGGCGGCTACTCGTCGATGGTGACGGTCACGAAGACTCCCATGCGGCGGTAGTCGTCGTTGGTGCCGGAATACATCATCGGTACGCCGCCGCGGCGCGAATCGATGACGAAACGGTAGACGTAGTTGTCGCCGTAGGTGAAGCGGGTGGTGGGGGCGAGCCGCACGGTGACGCGCTCACCCGGTTCGAGCTCCACCGTCTCGGCCTGCCCATCGATCGACGCCGTCACCACGTTGGCGACCGGGCCGTTGGTGAGCTCGAGCGTGAGTTGCTCGACCGGCTCAGCCGCCCGCAGAACGATCTCGGCGCGGGCCCGGCTCTTGACCCAGAAGCCGTGCAGGCCCGCCTCGCGCAGGTGGGTGTTGTCGTCGAGAAAATAGATGTCGAAGGTGTCCGTCGGGCGCAGCATGACGCGCCGGGCGAGGGGGTTGGTGTTGAACGGCAGGTCGTTGAGCATGCCCATCTCGGGCGGCAGTAGCGTGAACGGGAGCCCCTGGGTGTGCCTTCCCGGGCTGTGCGACGAGGTGAATGGATGCAAGACGATCTGCGAGAGGAAAAGCGCCCACACGACCCAGGCTGCGGCCGGCAGCAGGAGTCCGATCCCCGCCGGTATGACGAAGAACGGGGCGTAGTAGATGCCGACGAAGTAGCGTGATCCGATGGCGCCGCCGCCGCCGATCCAGTTCGCCTGGATCACGGTCATGTAGGCGAGCCCGTTGACCACCGTTGCCCCGATCAGCAGGGAATACGGACTCAGCCACTTTCGCCGGCGCGACGCCGCGTAGGCAAGCATCGCCAGCACCGCCGGCAGCATGTAGATCAGCAACCCGGCGTTGCGGCCCACCCAGACGTAGGCGAGCAGATCGGCGGCGAGGTGGTCGGGGCGGGGGAAACGCTCTTGATACTCGCTGACTTCGGTGATCATCGAGTTGCCGATGGTCTCGAACGGACGTTCGCGGTACTGCAGCGGGTAGGGGCCGGTGAAGCTGCGGCGGTCGCCACCCATGTAGTTCCAGTCGCCGGTGGTCACGTCGGTGACCGCAAACATGCCGACAATGACGGCTGCGGCGACCAGGCCGAGCACGACGGCGCGTTGGAAGCGTCGCTGCAGCAGCATCCAGACGAGCAAGGGGGCGAGAAGAATGACGTTCGGTGGCTTGGAATAGGCGGCCACCCCGTACAAGAGCGCCGCCGCGACGTCGGTCCAGCCGCCGGCGAGCCACCCCGTGGGCTGCCAGGGAGCGTCTTCCGGCCAGCCGGGCGGGCGTTCCTTGAACAGCCAGAGGAAGGTGGCGAAAAACCCGATCGAGAGGTTGAAGATCTCCGGGGTGATCCAGAAGTAGTAGAGGCCGACAATCGAGGCGAGAAAATACGCCAGCGCGCAGGCCGCTGCGATACGCGGGGCGAGGGCCCGGGCCAGGTAGGCGTAGCCGGCGAGCATCACGCCCCCGAGCAGCAGGGCGTTGAGCAGGAAGAAGCCGTTGTCGCCGAACAGCCGCACGAACGGCGCCGCCGCCAGCGAGTAGGCGAACGCCTTGGCGTAGTAGAGGTGCCCGGTGAGCTCCTGTCGCCGCAGGAAGATCCCGCTCGGGCCGCCTTCGTGGCCGCGATCGTAGACGCGCTCGAGGTCGTGAGCCTCGTAGCGGATGTCGCCGTCGAACGCGATGCTGTAGGCCATCGCGTAGTAGGTGGCTTCGTCGCTGAAGAAGCCGCCCTTTTGCTGCACCACGGGCATGGTCAGGGCATGCCCGACCAGGATGATTATGACGGTCAGCAGGACGTACGGTGGAAGCTTGTTCACGGCTGGCAGAATATCATCCTCGCTCTCACCTCCCAGGATCCGAAAGGCAAGGTCCTTGCCCGCAGAACCGATACCTCCCGCCTCGCCGAGCCGGACCGCAACGATATGGAAGCTCGCGGTGAGCGTCGCTCTCCTCGCCTTGCTGGCCTGGACGCAGGATCTCAGCGGTGTCGCGCGCGTCTTCGCCGCCGCCAGCCCGGGGTGGCTGCTGGTGAGCGCCGTGCTCATGTTCGTCGAGCAAACGCTCGCCGCCTTGACCTGGGGCATGCTGCTGGCGGCGCGCGGTTTGAAGGTCGGCATGCGGACCATCCTCCACATCTATTACCTGAGCTTTTTTCTCGGCACCTGGCTGCCGTCGAGCACCGGCGCGGATTTCGTTCGGACCTACTACTTGGCCCGCCACGTCGACGGCTACGAGGCGGTCGGCTCGATGTTGCTGCTGCGCTTCATCAGCCTCCTGGGGTTGGGGCTGTTCGCGGTCGGGGGGATCTATCTGGTTCCCCAGGAGCTGGTTTCCCATGAGGTACCGGCGGCGGCGATGTTGCTCGCCTGGCTGCTGGTGGCGGGAAGCACCGGAGCGCTTGTCGTCGGTTTCACCGAGCGACCGCGGCGCTGGGTTATCGCTGTCCTGGACGCCGTCAGGCTGCGACCGCTGAGCCGGATTCTCGGCAAGTTGCACGATGCTCTGCACGCCTACCGGAAGGCTCCCGGAGCGCTGGCCGGGGCGCTGGCGGTCTTGCTGCTTGTCCAGTTCGGGCGCATCCTCACCGTCTACTTCGCCGCCCGGGCGCTCGGCGCGACGGTACCGCTGAGCGACTTCCTGGTGCTCGTGCCGGTCACCACGTTGATCACCCTGTTGCCGATCAGCATGGCGGGTTTCGGCGTTCGCGAGGGCTCTTTCGTGTATTTCTTCTCGCGCGTCGGCATGGCGGAGCCGGTGGCGTTCGGCCTCGGACTGCTGGTGTTCGGCCTGTCGCTGGTCCTGTGGGCTGTCGGCGCGGTGCTCTATTGGCGCGATCGTCCCTGATTCGCTGTGGTGGTTTGTTGGTGCCGTCGCGCGTGATACTGTTGCGCCAAGTTCACATTCGCGGAAGGCCGTTCGGCGTACCGCTCTTCGGCATAAAGCCGCCGCCTTGACAGGCATCATCAAGCGTTGGGCGACAATCGATTCTCGCAATCCACTGGCTCCGATTGTCACCGCAACGCGCCGGCTCCGACTAGCGCCCGCCAGGCCCACGTTCCACCGACTAATTTCTAGATGACCGAAGAAGCATCGAACACTCGAGAACAAGACACGTCTGCATTCGATTCCTCACAACCCGACACCGTGGTCGCGTTCCTCGCGAAGGAGCCTCGACCACTTGATCTCGACGGTCTCGGCGCCGCCGTAGACGCCGACAAGAAGCAGCGCAAGGCCCTCGAGAAGGCGCTGCGCGGGCTCGTCGAAGCGGGCAGCCTGGTCGAGACCAGGGACGGCCGCTACGGCATTCCCGCCAAGATGAACCTGGTCGTCGGCAAGCTCACCTGCCACGAAAAGGGCTTCGGGTTCGTCGTGCCGCGAGATCCGTCGCAGGCCGACCTCTACATCGCCCACCGCAAGCTCGGCAATGCCCTGCACGGCGATGTCGTCGTCGCCCGACGCGAGGCGGAACGGCGCGGCAAGACCGAGGGGCGGATCATTCGCGTGCTGCAGCGCGCCCGCACCCAGGTGGTCGGCACGTTCGAGCGCGGTCCGCGCTTCGGCTACGTTGTGCCGCTCGATGCCCGCATCCGCTATCAGGTCTTCATCTCCGAGGCCGAATCCAACGGCGCAAAGCCCGGCCAGTTGGTGTGCGCCGAGATTACCTCCTACCCGGAGGATCACGGCCGCCGTAACCCGGAGGGCAAGATCGTCGAGGTCTTGGGTGACCCCGACGATCCCCGGATCGACCTTGATGTCATTATTCGGGAATTCAACCTGCCGCACGCGTTTCCGGCCAAGGTGATCGCCGAGGCCAAGAAGATCGCCACCGAGGTCAGCGAAGCCGACATCGAGGGTCGCACGGACTTCCGCGACGTTGCGGTGGTGACGATCGACGGCGCGAACGCCCAGGACTTCGACGACGCGATCTATGTCGAGAAGCTACCCACCGGCAACTTCAAGCTCACCGTCCACATCGCCGACGTTGCGGCGTACGTGCCGGTGGGTTCGGCGATCGACACGGAGGCGCAACTACGCGCCACGTCGGTGTACTTTCCGGATCGCGTCGTGCCGATGCTGCCGGAGGGGCTGTCGAACGAGATCTGCTCGCTCAAGCCCGACGTCGACCGCCTCGTGCAGTCGGTCGAGATCGAGATCAACGCCGAGGGGCGCACCGTCAACTACGAGTTCCACGACGGCGTGATCCGTTCGGCGGCGCGCATGACGTACAGGGACGTCGCCGCCATCCTCGACGGAGCCGACGAAAAACTCGAGAAAAAGTACGCCGACCACGTCGAGCACTTCCGGCTGATGTCCGAGCTGTGCGGGGTCCTGCGGGCTCACCGCGGTCGGCGCGGCAGTATCGATTTCGACCTGCCGGAGCCGGAGATATTGATCAACATGCGCGGCGAGGTCGAGGATATCTTCAAGTCCGAGCGCAACCAGGCCCACCGGCTCATCGAGGAGTTCATGATCCGGGCCAACGAGGTGGTTGCATCCCACTTCGCTTGGGAAGACGTACCGTCGCTCTACCGCGCCCACGAGGGTCCGGACGCCGAGAAGGTCGAGAAGTTCCGCGACTTCATCAGCGGCCTCGGACTGCGGCTCGGCGGCCGCGGGCAGCCGAAGCCGAAGGACTTCCAGCGCCTCGTCGCGCACCTCGAGGGGCAGCCGGGGGAGCGCGTCATCATTTACTTGATGCTCCGGACGATGAAGCAGGCACGCTACCAGGTCGACAACATCGGTCACTTCGGGCTGGCGTCGGAACGCTACACGCACTTCACATCGCCGATCCGTCGTTATCCGGATCTGGTGATACATCGGCTGCTGAAGGCCGACCGGGGCAGCGCCAAGCAGCAGGAATTCGACCTCGAGAGCTTGCAGCGCGACCTGGACCGCATCGGTGCCGATTGCTCCGAGCGCGAGCGTACCGCCGAGGAGGCCGAGCGCCGCTACGTCGATTGGAAGATGGTGCAGTTCATGGCCGACAAGGTGGGCGATACGTTCGAGGCCTTCGTGACCGGCGTGCACGCGTACGGCTTCTTCGTCGAGCTCGACCGCTTCTTCGTCGAGGGCCTGGTGCACGTCTCATCGCTCGACGATGACTACTACACGTTCGACGAGCGTGGCCACACGCTGAAGGGTGAGAACACAGGCCGCGCCATCACCCTCGGCGACCGCGTGAAGGTGCAGCTCGCCAAGGTCGACAAGGGACGCCGACGCCTCGACTTTGCCCTCGAGGAGGGCCCCCTGGAGACGGGTATCACGCCGCTGGAGGCCGCCAAGGGCGAGGAGGAGGGCGCCGAAGCGCCGGCGCGCCGGCGCCGCAGGCGCCAGCGACCGCGCAAGGCGGCGACCCAGGATGCATCCGCGGCAGGCGAGCCCGAGTCGGCATCGGAACCGGCCGGCGCCAAGGACGACGGCGGCGAAGCCCGAGCGAGCGGTGGGAGTCGGCGCCGAGGTTCGCGTCGCGGCCGCGGCCGCGGGGCCAGGGCCGCAGAGGGCGGTGGCGAGCGAAAGACCGACAGCGGCGTCCAGAGGACGCGGCGGCGGAGCGCCGAGAGCGGCGCCAGGGATGGCGATGCCGAGCCCAGGCGGCGCCGGTCTCGGTCGGGCGAACGCTCGACGAGGGCGGCGAAATCGACCTCGCGCAGCGGCGGTGCCCAGAAAACGACGTCGGAGGCATCGGGCAACGACCGCAAGCGCAGCACCGCGAGTCGCCAGCAGGCCACCAAGCCCGCCGAAACCACCGCGACGAAGGTCGAGGCTCCCAAGGAAGGGACCGCGGGGCCCAAGGTGAATCCTTATCTGACCGATCTGTAGGCCCGTACGACCCACGTGCCGAACCCATCACACTTTCACCACGGCCTGCTAGATGCCGAGCCCGGAACGATTCGAGACCGTTATCGGCCTCGAGATCCATGTGCAGCTGCAGACCGAAACCAAGCTGTTCTGCGGCTGTGCCAACGCCTTCGGTGGTGCGCCCAACAGCCGTACTTGCCCGGTGTGCCTCGGCATGCCGGGGGCGTTGCCGGTCCTCAACCATCAGGCCGTCGCACTCGCTGTCCGCGCCGCGCTGGGGCTTGGCTGCGAGATCAATCTGCGGTCCCGGTTCGCCCGCAAGAACTACTTCTACCCCGACCTGCCGAAGGGCTATCAGATCTCGCAGTACGATCAGCCGCTCGCCGGGCGCGGCGTGTTCGCGTTCGATTGTGAGGGCCGCCGCACCGAAGCCCGCTTGTTACGCCTCCACCTCGAAGAAGACGCCGGCAAGTCGATCCATGACGGCATGCCGCGATCCGAGACCAACAGCTACGTCGACCTGAATCGATGTGGTGTGCCGCTCATCGAAATCGTCTCAGAGCCCGATCTGCGCTCGGTTGCCGATGCCAACGCCTTTCTCGCGGCGCTACGCAACACCTTGCTGTACGTCGGCGTGACCGATGCCAACATGGACGAAGGCAGTTTGCGCTGCGACGTCAATATTTCGCTCCGGCGGCGCGGTCAGAAGCATCTCAACCCCAAGACCGAGCTCAAGAACCTCAACTCATTCCGCTTCTTGCGCCTGGCGCTGCGCTTCGAGATCGAGCGCCAGAGCGCACTGCTGGAGGCGGGAGAGCCGCTCACCCAAAGCACGCGGCTATTCGATGAGCGCACCGGCAAGACGGTTTCGATGCGCGCCAAAGAAGATGCGCATGACTACCGTTATTTCCCCGAGCCCGACCTGGTGCCGGTCGTCCTCGACGAAGCCACGGTTGCGGCCGCTGCCGACGACATCCCCGAGCTGCCGCTCGCCCGCCTCGACCGCTTCACCGCGGCTCTCGGTGTTTCGGATGAGGACGCCGCCGTGTTGGTGGAGGATCGCGCCCGCGCCGACTACTTCGAGGCGTTGATCGAGGCCGGGGCGTCGGTGAGCGAGGCGAACACCTGGGTGCGTATCGAGATCGGCCGCTGGCTCAATGAGCACGGCGGCGAGCTTGCCGCCTTTTCGGTGTCCGCGGTGGCGCTCGCCGGCCTGCTGGAAGCGGTGCGCAACGGCGTCGTCCCGGTCGCGGTGGCGGGGCAGGTAATGGACCGCATGGCCGAGACGGGAGGCGCGGCGGCAGATATCATCGCCGAGGAAGGTCTTCAGCAGATCTCGACCACCGATGAGCTGGCGCCGATCGTCGCCGAGGTTCTCGACGCTCATCCCGAGGAGGTCGAGGCTTTCCTTGGTGGGCGAGAGCAAGTGTTCGGATTCTTGATGGGGCAGGTGATGCGGGCGACCGGGGGGAAGGCGAACCCCGATACGGCCCGGGAACTGTTGCGTGTACGGCTCGAGCGATGATCCGCTGCTTCCACGTCACCAAGCGCTACGGCGCCATCACCGCGTTGCGCGACATCAGCCTGCAGATCGACGAGGGCGAGTTCATCTTTCTCACCGGGGCCAGCGGCGCCGGTAAGACGACGCTCCTGCGCTTGTTGTATCGCGCCGAGCTGCCGAGCAGCGGCCAGCTGATCGTCGCCGGCCGCAACCTCGCCACCATGCCGCGCCGCCAGGTGCCGCGTTTCCGGCGCCGCCTCGGGCTGGTGTTTCAGGACTTCAAGCTCATCGACGACCGCAGCGTATTCGACAATGTCGCGCTCGTCGGCAGGGTGGTTGGCCTCTCGTACAGCGAGAGCCAACGGCGCGCCAACGAGCTGTTGCGTTTGGTCGGTGTCGACGACCGCGCCCAGCTTTTCCCTGCGCAGATTTCCGGCGGCGAGCAGCAGCGCGTCGCCATCGCGCGGGCGCTGATGACCGCGCCGCAGCTGCTGTTGGCCGATGAGCCGACCGGAAATCTCGATCCGGACCGCGCCATCGAAATCATGCGGATCTTTCGCGCCATCAACCAGCGCGGCACTACCGTGCTGGTGGCGACCCACGACCCCGACCTGATCGCGGCCATGCGACGGCGTACGTTGATCCTCGAGGCCGGCCTGATGCGCACGCTGACGCCGGCGCGCGAGCCATCCTCATGATGCGCCTCGATCGCTATTTGCGGCTGTGCTTCGGGGAGGCGCTGCGCGGCTTGATCGCGCAACGCCGCACGGCGGCACCGGCGATCATGATCATCGCCGTGTCGCTGGTGGTGCTCGGTGGGTTCCTGCTGGTTTCGGACAACCTCAGTGGCTTGCTCGAGCGTTGGCGCGAACGTGGCCACGTTCAGGTATTCCTCGCCGCCGACCTGACCGCTCCCGAGCAGCAGGCGGTCGCCGCCGCAATTCGGCGGAGCCCGGAGGTCGATAGCTTCAGGTTCATGAGCGCCGACGACGCGGCGGCGCAGTTCCGGGAGGATTTCCAGGAGCTCGGCGACCTGCTCGCGTTCCTCGAGGACAACCCGCTGCCGGCGTCGTTCGTCATCACGGTGCACGAGGGCTCGCGCAGCGAGGAGGCGTTGGTGGCGCTGGCGCAACGCTTGGGGGCGATGGCCGGGGTCGACGCGGCTCAGTACGACCTGGAGGTGATCCGTCGGCTCGAGCTCGGGGTCAACGCTCTGCGCTTCGTCGGCGCCGTGCTGGGCGGGGCGGTGTTTCTCGCGGCGATCATGACCACCGCCAACGGAATCCGCGTACTGGTCATCGCCCGTCGCCGCGAGATCGTCGTGTTGCGGCTGGTCGGGGCGACGGAGAGCGTCGTGCGCGGCCGCTTTCTCGCCGAAGGCGTGATCCAGGGGTTCCTGGGCAGCTTGTTCGCGCTGCTGGCGCTCTATGGGATCTACAAGGTCGGGGTGGCGTTCGTCACCGCGAGTGGCGGTCCGCTGCTGTCGCTGATTGATCTGCAGTTCTTCAACGTGGCGCTGTTCGCTGGACTCATCGGCTCGGGCGTGGGGGCGGGGCTGCTCGGCGCCCTGTTGGCGTTCGGGGCCGCGACCGGTGTCGAGCGTTAGCGGCGCCATGGACCCCGATCGGCTCCAGGCGCTGCTCTCTGCCGTAGCCCGCGGCGATACCTCCGTCGAGGAGGCGGTCGAGGATCTTCGCGCCATGCCGTTCCGCGACCTGGGATTCGCCAAGCTCGATACCCATCGGGCGTTGCGCACCGGGTATCCGGAAGTCGTGTTCGGTGGCGGAAAAGACCCCCATCAGCTTGCGGAGATCGTCGCCGGCCTCGCCGAAAGCGCCAGCCCGATCCTCGTAACCCGTCTGTCCGACGAGGGCCGCGAGCACCTCGCGAGCACGTTCCCGCAGGCGCGGTTCGACGATGAGGCGGGCGCCATGGTGCTCGGCGAGCGGGTTGCGCCGAACGGCTCTGTCGCGGTGTTGTGCGCCGGCACCTCCGACATCCCGGTTGCCGCCGAGGCCGCGTTCACCGCCGAGACTTTCGGCAGCGAGGTGGCGCGCCACTGGGACGTGGGGGTTGCGGGGCTGCAGCGACTGCTGGCGGTTCACGAGGAGCTCGACGGCGCCCGCGCCATCGTCGTGGTTGCCGGGATGGACGGGGCGCTTCCCAGCGTCGTGGGGGGCCTGGTGAGGGCCCCGGTGATCGCGGTGCCCACTTCGGTGGGCTACGGAGCGTCGTACGGCGGGCTGGCGGCGCTCCTCAGCATGCTCAACAGCTGCGCGCCGGGCGTCTCCGTGGTCAACATCGACAACGGGTTCGGTGCCGGCTACCTGGCGCATGTGATCAACGCCGGTCCGCGGACATGAGGCGGTGAGAAAGGTAAGAACGTGCCGGCCCCGGGGGGCGACGCCATGAGCCGTATCGCCGTGGACGCGACGCTCGAAGCCCTTGACTTCCCGCTCCTCGTACAGGCGCTCGCCGGTTGGGCGCAAACGCCCTTGGGGAAGGAGCGGCTCGAGAAGACGCAACCGCTGGAGGATTTGCAGGAGATCGAGGAGCGGCACGCCGAGATTGCGGAGTTCCGCGCCTTCATGGAGGGCGGTGGGGCCCTCTCGTTGGCGCCGGCGCGCCCTCTGGAGGAGGCTCTGCGCGGCTCGTCGGTGGCCGGCACGGTGCTGGATTTCGACGACATGGTGGCCGTTTATCGCACCGCGCAGGTTGGGCGGGACGTCCGTCAGCGGCTCGCCGGGCTCGACGAGTTGCCACGCTTGTCGGCGGTGGGGGAAGCCATGCCCGACCTCGGGCCCTTGGTCTCGCAGATCGAGAAGGTGTTCGACAAGGACGGCGAGGTGCGAGACTCCGCTTCACCGGAGCTAGCGGCGCTGCGCCGCAAGAAGCGCAAGGTGCGGGCGAGCCTTCTGCAGTCGCTCGAGCACATGGTCAAGGGCGACCACCTCGACGGCGTGCTGCGTGATCGGCTCGTCACGCAGCGCGGCGGCCGCTACGTCGTGCCGGTGCGGTCCGGGCGCCGCGGTGCCCTTCCCGGCGTTGTGCACGACACCTCGTCTTCCGGCCAGACGCTGTACGTCGAGCCCCTCGAATTCGTCGACGAGCAAAACGCCGTGGTCGAGGTCGATCTCGCCGAGGGGCGGGAGGTTCAGCGGCTTCTGGCCGATCTCACCGGCCACGTGCGCGCCGCCGGCAGCGCATTGGTGGCGACCGAACAGGCCATTGTCACGCTCGACGCCCGCCAGGCAACAGCGCGGTTCGCCGAGCTGATGGAGGCGATTCGCCCGACCTTCACGGATGGCGAGCTGTCGCTGCGCGGGGCACGGCATCCGCTGCTGATCCCCGGGGTGATGGCACCGCGCGGTCAGGACCAGCTCGACGCCCCGGCCGGGGCCGACGAAACGCTTGGCGGCGGCCAAGAGCAGGCGCAGCCGGTGCCGCTCGACCTTAATATCGATGTCGCCACCCGGGCCCTGGTGATCACCGGGCCGAACACGGGGGGCAAGACGGTTGTCCTCAAGACGGTCGGCTTGCTGACCCTGATGGCGCAGGCCGGGCTGCCGGTGCCTGCTGCCGCGGCGCGCTTGAGCTGGCGGCCGCGGGTGCACGCCGACATCGGCGACGAGCAGAGCATCGTCGCCAGCCTGAGCACGTTCTCCGCCCACTTGACGCGGATCAAGCGCTTCCTGGACGATTCACCGGAGGGCAGCCTCGTGCTGCTCGACGAGCTCGGCACCGGTACCGATCCGGCGGAGGGCGCCGCGCTCGGGATCGCGGTCCTCGAGCATCTCGCCGGCCTTGGGGCGACAACCATCGCCTCGACCCATCACGACGCCCTCAAGGCCTTCGCGCACGCCTCCGAGGACGCCGTCAACGCGGCGATGGAGTTCGATAGCGACACCCTGCGGCCTACCTTCAAGCTGCGTATCGGACTTCCCGGACGCAGCAACGCGTTCGATATCGCCGAGACTCTGGGCCTGGACGCGGCGCTGATCGAGCGGGCCCGTAGTCTGATCGACATCGACGCAGCGGAGCTCGATTCGTTGATTCGCAGCGTCGAGGGCGAAGCCGAAGCACTTGCCTCTGACCGCGAAGACGTGCAAGGAGAGCAAGACCGTCTGGCGAAAGCCCACGGCCGCTACGAGGCGCTCAATCGCCAACTCGTCGAGTTGCGCAAATCGCTCGATGGCGAGGGTAGGGTGGCGATCGAGGCGGCGATCGAACGGCTTCGCGCCGCCGGCGACAAGATGCTCGCGACCTTGTGCACAGAGCTCGGCGAAACCCGCAAGTCGCGTAGCGCTCAGGATCGCCGCGCCCTCTGGGCCGCGAGGGTCGGGGGCGCGGATGCCGTCGCACGGCAGGATCTCGACGCCACCCTTGATGCTTCGACACGGGCTGTGGAAGGAGTGATCGAGAGCGCCGAGATGGCTGCGGGCGTCGTCGCGGAGACCAGCGCCGGAGCCATGGAGGACCTTCTGCAGGTCGACGATGACGACCCGACGACTTCACTCGAGCGTGGCCAACCGGTGGTCGTCATGCCGCTCAACTTGCGCGGGCGGGTGGCGCGCGATTGGGCCGAAGGCACCGACACCGAGGCCAGAGTCGAGGTTCACGTGCACGGCAAACGCTTGATCGTCTCGCGACAGCAGGTGCGACGGCTCGCGGTCTGAGCAGCGGTCCCGACCCCGGAAGGCGCGCGGCTGATCGGGGCGCGAAAATCGTACTTGCTTGGCGCCGCCCGGCAGGTTAGTACAAGGGCGATGGCCTACCCGAGAAATTTCATCGATGAAGTTCGACGCAGCGTCGACCCGCTTCAGATCATCGGTGAAGTGGTAGCGCTCAAGCGCCGTGGTAGCCGTTGGGTCGGCCTGTGCCCGTTCCATGCCGAGAAAACGCCCTCGTTCACGGTCAATGAAGAGGGCCTGTGGCATTGCTTCGGGTGCGGTGTGGGCGGCGACATCTTCCGCTTTGCGATGGACCAGGAGGCCATGGGGTTCACCGAGGCGGTACGCTCGCTGGCGGAGCGGGGTGGTGTGGAGATTCCCGCCGAGGCGGCTGGTAGCCGGCAGCCAGGGCGCTCGGACGTTGACAAGAGCCGGGTCATAGCCGCGCTCGCCGCCGCCGATGCGTTCTATCGCGATCAACTTCATGGCCCCGGCGGCGCGCGCGCGCGCGAGTTCTTGGTCGAGCGCGGCTTCGAGGACGAGGTCGTGCTGCACTTCGGCCTCGGCTTCGCCCCCGACGCGTGGGAGGCTGCCCAGCAGCACCTGATGGCCGCCGGATTCGCGGAGCGCGAGCTGGAGGTCGCCGGCCTGGTCAAGCGCCGCGATACCGGTAGCGGAACCTACGACCGGCTCCGCGACCGCATCGTGTTCCCGTTCCGCGACCTACGCGGTCGGACGATCGGCTTCGGCGGCCGCGTCATCGACAAGGGCGAACCCAAGTACCTGAACTCCCCGGAGACGCCGACATTCAGCAAGAGCCGCACCCTCTACGGACTGTTCGAGGCGCGCGAAGCGATCGGCGCCAAAGGCTTCGCGTTGCTGGTCGAAGGAAACTTTGACCTCGTTGCCTGCGCCCAATATGGTTTGCGGAATGTGGTGGCGCCGCTGGGCACGGCCTTCACGGAAGACCACGCCCGGTTGTTGGGGCGCTTCACGCGAAAAGCTGTTGTCGGATTCGACGGTGACGCAGCCGGCCAAGCGGCCGCCGAGCGCACCGTCGGCATCTTTCTGGGGCAGGGATTTCAGGTGAACGTAGTGCGTCTCGCGGCCGAGCACGACCCGGATTCTTTCCTGCAGGCCGAGGGTGTCGAAGCGTTTGGCGCCTTGCTGCAGGGGTCGGACTCGGGCCTGGAGTTCATGATTCGTCGGGCCGGGGAGCGCGTCGACCTCGACACACCACGTGGCAAGGCGGAGGCTCTTTCGTCACTGCTGGAGTTCGTCGTGACGATCTCCGACCGGGTCGAGCGCGCCGAGTGGATCGGCCGGCTGGCCGAACGCCTGCAGATCGAGGTCCACCTGGTTGAGGAGGCGGCAGCCGACGTCCAGGCGACCTCGCGGCGCCGCCAGAGCTACGCCGTGCCGCCCCACGAGACACCGCGACAGTCGGCGAACGACGCCTCCTGGAGGGCCGATCTCGACCAGGTGTCGTTGGCCGAGCGCGATCTGTTGCGCGCCGTTCTCGAGCATCCCGAGTGGCGCGAGCGGCTCGAGGAGATCTGCTCGCGCGACGCCATCCGGGACGCCCGCGTTCGGGCATTGATCGAGGCGGCCGCGGAGTGTGACGCCGACGGGGTGGTGGTCGATACCGGAAACCTGTTGGCGCGCGTCGAGCAGCAGGGCGCCGGCGCCTTGATGTCGCGGCTGAGGCTCGAGGAGGGCCTGCCGTTGGACTGGGACGCGGCCCGCAACTGCGCGCTCGGCATCTACGACGACAGTCTGCGGCGCAGGTTACGCGAGATGAGCAAGGACATTCATGAGGCGATCGAGGCGGGCGACCGCGAGCGCTTCGGCAAGCTGAACGAGGAAAAGGTATCGCTGGCACAGCGAATCGGCTCCGTGTAGCAGCAACTTCCCTGGGGACGTAGTGGAACTGGAGAAGCGGTTTTCAGAACTCGGTACGCTGATCGCCCTCGGTCGGAAGAAGGGGTTCCTCCTCTACGACGAGGTCAACGACATGCTGCCGGCCGAGATCACCGCGCCGGAGGAAATCTCCGCCTTGCTGGAAAGGATCTCGGCCGCCGGCATTCTGCTGTCCGATGAGCCGCTGGCGCTCGGTGCCACCGAAAAGGTCGAGAACGAGGTCGACAGCAAGGCGGAGAAAGAAGAGGTCGCTCGTGCTATTCGCTCCGGCGCGGTGGACAAGACCACTGACCCCGTGCGCATGTACTTGCGCGAGATGGGGACCCGTCCGCTCCTCGACCGCGAGGGTGAGGTCGAGTTGGCCCAGCTGATGGAGGCGGGGCGCGAGCGCTCGGTGCGGGCGCTGTACGCCACGCCCTTGGCTTTGCGCCTGGTGCTCGGCCGCGTCAGCGCCGTCGCCGCCGACCCGGGCGAGTTGCGCCGCATTATCGACTGTACCGACGTCGAAAACGAGGCGCTCGGCCGGTTGGCGAAGGAGTTTCTCGACACCGCCGCCGACCTGAGACGGCTCGCCAGCCTGCTGCGGGAAGGCCGCCAGTTGCTCGCCGTGCTCGGCGACCAGGTTCCTGCCAGCGAGGAGCTCGCCTTCGAGCAACGGCGGCGCTGGGACCGCGTCCGCGAGATCCTCGCCGGCCTGGGTCTGCGAGGGGAACTGCGCCACACGCTCGCCGCCGAGCTGCAGGAGGCGGTCGGGCGTTTTCGGCTGATCGAGAGCGCCATTCGCCTCGAACGCCGCGAGTTGCTCGCCGCGGAAGGTTCGCTGGCGGCCCGCGCCCGCATCCAGGAGTTGCGCAGCGAGCTCGCCACCATCGAGGAGCGCTACGACTTGCCGGCGCGCAACTTGAGGCGGGCGTTGGAGGAGGTGGAGGCCGGCGAGCTGGTGGAAGGCGAGGCCAAACAAGACCTGGTGGAGGCGAACCTCCGCCTCGTCGTCTCGGTCGCCAAGCGCTACACGAACCGCGGCCTGCAGTTTCTCGACCTTATCCAGGAGGGGAACATCGGGCTGATGCGTGCCGTCGAGAAGTTCGACTATCGCCGCGGCTACAAGTTTTCCACCTACGCCACCTGGTGGATCCGCCAGTCGATCACCCGCGCCATTGCCGACCAGGGTCGGACGATTCGGGTGCCGGTACACATGATCGAGAACATCAACCGAGTGATGAGGGTTTCGCGACGGCTGGTGCAGGAACGGGGCCGTGAGCCGAAGCCGGAGGAGATCGCCAAAGAGATCGATTTGACCCCACAGGAGGTCAGCCGCATTCTGCGTGTCGCCCAGGAGCCGGTCTCGCTGCAGACTCCGGTGGGCGACGATGCGGGCTCCAGCCTTGTCGACTTCATCGAAGACGGCGCCGCTCGCTCGCCGCTCGACAACATGGTCGACGTCAACCTCAGGCGACAGACCCACCATGTGCTCGACTCGTTGGCCGGCCGCGAGAAAGAAGTTCTGCGGTTGCGGTACGGTTTGGAGGATGGGGAGGAACATACCCTCGAGAACGTCGGCGGACGCTTCGCGCTGACCCGTGAGCGCATCCGCCAGATCGAGGCCAAGGCGCTGCGCAAAATGCGTCAACCGTCGCGCGCCAAGCAGCTCACCAAGAAGCCGAATAAATAGGGCCCTTAGCTCAGTCTGGTTAGAGCCGCCGGCTCATAACCGGTCGGTCCCAGGTTCGAATCCTGGAGGGCCCACTTTCTTATGCCCGTAAAATCAATAAGTTAGAAGGATTCACAACGCGCTGCGGCCGTCGTCCTCGAAGCCCGGTGGGACGTTGCAGTTGCCTTACAGCGGATCGTCAGGGTCGGCGCTGCCCCGATCGAAGTCGAATTTGGTTGTCGTCAGAGCCTACGCAAGGATCGGGGTAAGGCACCACGATCGTCATGTCTTCGTCCACGATCGTGACCTGGTGGTCCTGGTAGGCTAGAGCCCGGATATCTCATCGCCCTTCGTCGCGAGGATGCGGAGAAGGGCGTGGATACAAGGCGCGCGCCGGAAGGGCACCGGAGGCGTGCGTGACAGTACGTCGAGGTGCCCGACGAAGCGCAACGCCGTAGACGCGCGCTTCTCCGTGCCCGCA
>SMVB01013496.1_pt1 | contig 16472 bp, 15 predicted proteins | sample 2456461 | NCBI WGS metagenome assembly SMVB01 (sample SAMN11095934, study PRJNA526329) | marine sediment metagenome | biome: Marine sediment; feature: Surficial sediment; material: Deep marine sediment; isolation source: Hadal surficial sediment | place: Pacific Ocean | collected 2014-05 | depth...
AAGAGGTAGCCTGATAATCACAAATAGTGAAATCCGGAACTCCGTACGAATAAAGTGTTGGGAAATAATCAGAGTTCCCCAGACACGCCGCCGCGTTAAAACTATCAAAGGTGAAATCCTCGAAAAGGTCACCGTTAATGGTGATTAGAAGCGAAGTAATCCCGTCCCCGTTGTAACCGTTTGGATTGAGAATGCTACCGTCAGCAATAAGATTCCAGGTACCGCTAAAAGACGGATTTCCATTTTCGCTAAAAGTTGCAGTAGCAGAACTTGCCATATTATTGCTCATGCTCTTTACTACTCTTCCGAAAAAAGATTCATTCAAAAGAACAATATTGGCAATTTCGGGCTCACCCGTATTGCTCAGGTCTAAAGTAAAATGTCCTTCATTACTTACGAACTCGAAGATCGTCATATTAACAGCTTCAGACAATGATGTTGGATTCAGACTAAATTCAAAAAAGATTCCGTCTGCCAACTCAATAAGAGCGTTGTAGTTGGAGTTGTTCGCAACATTGACCCATATCTTTCCACGTGACAGCGTAGATCCTGATGCTACTACACCGTGATATATCCCTTCCATAGACTCATCGAGCAAGGAGTTGGGAACTTGATCTTTTAGTGTAGAGATACCTGTAAAAATAAGTGATGATTTTTCGCCTGTTACTTCATTTTCTTGCGAACATGACATGGTAATTATAGCGAGCAGCATGCATATGATAATATAATTCAAAGTTTTCATATGTAGGAATTTTGGGGCAAAAGAGGATAAAAAAACGATATAATTAGATCAAAAGCAAATAAAATCGTTAAATAGTTTTATTTGTACGAATTTTGGATCGCTGTTTTTAAAGGAATTACACCTTAAATCCTGCCGGCGATCCGATCCTTGGCCAACTGTAGTATCATATGGAATTGATCCGATATATTCATCTCGCTGTTATCGACCACAATGGCATCATCTGCCTGTTTTAGGGGTGAAAGTTGGCGTGTGGAATCGATGTTATCCCGCTCGGTTACATTTTCCAGGACTTCTTCATAAGAAATGTTCTCTCCTCTATTTAATAACTCTTTATAACGTCTCTGCGCTCTAACTTCGCGGGAGGCATTCATGAATATCTTCAGGTCGGCATTAGGCATTACCACAGTTCCTATATCACGTCCGTCCATAACAACTCCTCGTCCCTCACCTAATTTACGTTGAAGTTCAACCAGTTTTTTGCGCACTTCTGAAAGGGTGGCAACCGGACTCACATATTCGGAAATTTCCAGCGTACGGATCTCCTTTTCCACATTTTCACCATTGAGATGGATCTCGGCAATTCCTTCTGAATTATTAACGAACTCCAGGGAAATATCGGTTAAGGAGGCTATCAACTTTTCGGAATCGAAGCCGGTTTCAGAAATAAAACCCTTCTGAAGGCCATACAAGGTTACGGCCCTATACATGGCACCGGAATCGACAAATACATAGTCCAAATAATTGGCCAATTGCCTTCCCAAGGTACTTTTACCTGTAGAAGAAAACCCGTCGATGGCAATGGTAATGGTTCGCATTATTGCAAATTTATATTCAATCCAAAATAATTAGATGCCGCCGCACTACTGAATTTAGAGTAAGAATAGCTCAAACGCAATTTATTGAGTTTGATTGAAAATCCCGCGCTTAATCCTGCAAACGACCGTTGTTCAATAATTCTCAATTCCTCTGCCCGACGCACATTATAACCCAAACGGATATTGAACCCTTTTTCAGGAAACAGCTCTATCCCGAAGATCATATGCCGAAACGAATGGTCAATAAAGCTGATCTTTTCAGAATTAGTGTTGCCTTCAAGATCGTTTTCATCCCTGTTCGGATTAGCAAATGCCACCTTCCATCGCTGCATGTTCTCCAGGGTAAAATGCCAGCGAATAGGGACATTTTGCAGTGTTTGTGATATTCCTAAAATTACTTCAAATGGAAGCTTTTCATAGGTATCCTCATAGGGTGTAATTTGTGTCCCTATATTCCGGGCTACAGCGGTAACATTCAGATCCCAGGCTTCATAAATATACATCAACGCAAGATCGGTAGCGATTCCAAAGGAAGAATATTGTTCGAGCTTCGAGGATATCAATTTAAGGTTTCCTCCTATATGGAAATTGGTGAAGGCTATATTTCGGGCATGTCCGAATGACAAAGCAACTTCACCACCGCTAAAAGTGCTGGTTTCATTTCCTTGTTCATCGTAGCCATCAAATTTTCCGTAATTTATATAAGTAACCCCAATGTGCAGCACCTGAGTGCGACGGTCCCAAAGATAAGCATAAGCCGCAGTGCCATAAGATACGTCCCCTAAATAATCGACAAAATTTACAGATAACTGGTTGTCCATCGCCGGATTGATACTTGCCGGATTGAATAATGCCTGCGTTGGGTCGTAGTCATAATTTGTTACCACTTTACCACCCAATGCCGCCTGACGCGGAGAGTTTAAGAGATTTAGAAATTGATAGGTCGATCTTCCCCCTACCTGGGCATAAGTAGCAGCAGCAAATAAAAAGGCAAATAAACAGACGAGCTTTTGATTCATTAAATTGGAATGTCTTTCCTTGAAAAGATAAACGAGTACAATGATAAATTATTTTTGGGAAGCGTAAAAGGTTTCGGTCCTCAAGTTCGAAGATCATTGCTCATTAGGCATGGATCAATCCTCTGAAATTAGATTATTCAGGTTTTTTGCGTTCTTAACCTTCTGTTTTGTCACTGCCAGATCAAGGACATCACTCATCTCCTTAACGTAATGGAAGGTCAGCCCTTTCAAATATTCAGGCTTTATTTCTTCAATATCCCAGCGGTTGTCTTCGCAGAGTAGAATTTCTTTGATTCGCGCTCGTTTTGCCGCTAATATTTTTTCTTTGATACCTCCCACCGGAAGTACTTTCCCTCTCAGAGTGATCTCACCCGTCATCGCTAGGCTTTTCTTTACTTTTCGTTGCGTGAAAAGGGAAACCAGGGAGGTCAGCATAGTTATTCCTGCACTAGGGCCATCTTTTGGTGTGGCACCCTCGGGTACATGGATATGAACGTTATATTTTTCAAAGACCTCCGGATTGATCCCCAGTTGGTCTGCATTGGACTTAATATATTCCAAAGCGATGGTCGCAGATTCTTTCATCACCTTCCCCAGATTTCCGGTCATTGTTAGCGATCCTTTGCCTTTGGATAAGGCCGATTCAACGAAAAGGATATCCCCTCCTACTCTCGTCCAGGCCAAGCCAGTCACGACACCGGCAACATCGTTGTTCTCATATTTATCCCGTTCCAATCTTGGTGGGCCCAAGACATCGATTATGATTTGCTTGGTCACTTTCGTTTCATACTTTTCCTCCATTGCAATGTTCATGGCGGCATAACGAACCATCTTAGCCACTTGTTTTTCCAGAGTACGTACTCCACTTTCACGAGTATAGCCTTCGACGATCTTCTCCAATTGCGGTTTGGCAATTTTAAGGTGTTTATCAGTCAAGCCATGTTCTTTTAATTGCTTCGGAAGCAAATGTCGTTTTGCTATCTCTACTTTTTCTTCAATCGTATATCCTGAAACATTGATGATCTCCATTCGATCGCGAAGAGCCGGTTGAATAGATCCTAAACTATTGCAAGTGGATATGAACATCACTTTGGACAGATCATAACCCAATTCTAAAAAGTTATCGTAAAATGAGTTATTCTGTTCCGGGTCCAGTACCTCGAGCATGGCGGAAGATGGATCGCCCTGACTCCCTACCGAAAGCTTATCGATCTCATCCAACACAAACACCGGGTTGCTAGTCCCTGCTTTTTTAATGCTTTGTACGATACGTCCTGGCATTGCACCAATATAGGTCTTGCGGTGCCCACGAATTTCAGCCTCATCGCGTAAACCCCCTAATGACATACGCACATAATTACGGCCCAATGCCTCTGCAATCGATTTTCCTAATGAAGTTTTACCCACTCCCGGAGGTCCATACAAACAAAGGATAGGCGACTTCATATCGTTGCGAAGTTTCAAGACGGCCAGATATTCAATAATTCGTTGTTTAACCTCATCCAATCCATAATGATCACGGTCCAGGATCTTCCGGGCACGTTTTAGATCGAATTTGTCTGTGCTGTATTCGTTCCAGGGTAACTCCAATAACAGGTCTAAATAGTTACGTTGAATGCTGAACTCGGCCACCTGTGGGTTCATACGCATGATCTTTGCCAATTCTTTCTCAAAATGTTTAGCAACCTCCTCGTTCCATTTCTTACTCTTGGAGCGGGTACGCATTTCTTCAATCTCGTCTTCATGGGATGAACCACCCAATTCTTCCTGTATGGTTTTCATTTGTTGCTGAAGAAAATATTCACGTTGCTGCTTATTGATATCCGTCTCCACTTTGGAACGTATGTCCATCTTAAGCGATAACTTTTGCAATTCGATATTCATATGCCGAAGGGTCTCAAGAGCTCTTTCTTTCAGATCATTGATCTCCAATAACTTTTGTTTTTCTGCTACGGAAATGTTCAAATTGGAAGACACAAAATTGATGAGGAACGAATTACTCTCAATATTCTTGATCGCAAAGGCCGCATCGGATGGAATATTCGGACTCTCATTTATGATATCCAATGCCATTTCTTTGATAGAGTCGATGATAACGACGAACTCCTTATTATCTCGTGGAGGATGTGACTCGGCCACTTCATTGATCGTAGCGGTAAGATAGGGCTCTGTAGTCACCATCCGTGAAACTTCAAAGCGTTTTTTACCCTGAATGATAACCGTGGTATTTCCATCTGGCATTTTTAGTACCCTAAGGATCCTCGCGACCGTTCCCACATTATTAATATCTGCCAGTTCCGGATTTTCTTTGGTTTCGTCCTTTTGTGAAACCACTCCTATTACCTTACTCCCTTTGTTGGTTTCGTTAATGAGTTTGATGGACTTATCACGGCCGGCAGTAATCGGAATTACGACGCCAGGGAATAAAACGGTATTCTTAAGCGGAAGTATAGGCAACGTCTCCGGCAATTTTTCTTTTGCCATAGCATCTTCATCTTCAGGAGTCATCAAAGGGATCAATTCCGCATCTTCATTCAAGTCCTGAAATGATAAACTTTCCAGAGTTGTTATTTTGGATCTAGCCATATATTAGGATAAGACATTCTGTCATAAAAATAATGAATTAGAATGTCTTCTATTTAGTGTTATCTTTATATTTTTCAGTAAAACCTTTAAAAGCAACCCTTTTAGGAGATCTTTCTACCTTATAAAGACAATTGTTATGCCAGTTAGCGCCCATTGTCAATTAAGCATAAATAAAGTGCCCTGATGGTCGAATATTGACGGTCAGGACCTCAAAGCACTTATGATTCGAATTATTTCTGCCTAAAGTGTAACAATCAGTGATCTGAGATATCTCTACTATAAACCAGCTAGTTTTTTTGACACTAACCCAGATAAATATAGAAACGTTACTCGCTCTTTGTCAAGATGGAAATCAATTGGCCCAATTGGAAGTGTACAATCGATATCAAAAGGCTATGTACAACACGGCTTTTCGTATTGTGAAGAACACTGCCGAGGCTGAAGATGTGATGCAGGAATCGTTTATCACGGCTTTTAGCAAGCTCGATAATTTCAAGGGAACAGCAACCTTTGGTTCGTGGCTAAAGCGAATCGTGATCAATAATAGTATTGTTCAATATCGAAAATCACAACGGTTCATAGAAGTTTCCGAAGAGAACATCGCCGATGAGGCTGAAGAAGATCCGGAATATGAAAATGATGATTATTCGGAGGTTCGATCGAGTCAGCTCATGCAATGCATGAATAGCCTTCACGATAGTTATAAGGAAATATTAACTCTTTATTTTATCGAAGGATATGATTATGAAGAGATATGTGAGATACTGGAGATAAGTTACGCCAATTGTCGAACCCTGATTTCCCGGGCCAAAGAAAGTCTGCGTAAAAAATTAGTGACTGTAGCCATATGAAACAAGCCGATGAAATGTGTTGAAATGGATCAATTCTTTCATGGTGAATTATCGTTGACATTTAAATAACAATAAAATACGACCAAATGAAACAAAAAGACTCTATAGATAGATTGTTTGAACGCCTCGAAGGCACATTCGATATTATCGAACCCCCTGCCGATCATCAAAAAAGATTTTTGGCAAAACTCGATGCCCATACGGCCGAATCGAAGTTCAGATCGGGCCCGATAGTTAAGAATTGGTGGAAACCACTGTCGATCGCGGCATCTGTACTCCTATTGATCACCGCCGGACTCTTCCTCCAAAATTATGAACCGGAAGTTGAAGGCTTGGCGAGCGTTTCTCCAAAAATGGAAGAGACCCAGTCTTTTTTCACCACAGCTATTAATGAGGAATTGGAAACCTTAAAAAGTTTCGAAAATGAAGACACCGAAATACTGATCCATGATACTTTGGGCAGATTAGAGGCTTTGGAAAGCGAGTACGATGGTCTAAAGATCGATCTGGTGAATAGTGGGAACGACAAAAGGGTTATTTCCGCCATGATCACCAATTTTCAAAATAGAATTGATTTACTCAAAGAAGTTATCAAAACAATAGAAGAAATTAAAACACTTAAAGCAAATAAAAATGAAACTACCATTTAAAATACTCATCGTCCTTTTGGTTTTACCGGCGTTGGTGTTTGCCAACGAAAATCCAAAGTTTAAAGGAAAATATACGAAAACAAAAACGATCAATAAGGAATATACCGTCAATGCCGAAGCGGCTTTGTTAGTAGTCAATCGCTACGGAAATATTGACATTATTACCTGGAATGAAAATAGAACCGTCATAGAAGTGGTGATCACCACCAACGGAAACAACGAAGAGATGGTTCAAAAGAAACTGGACGATATAAATGTGGAATTCAGTTGGACCGCCTCAAAGGTGATCGCCAAAACTATTATTAAAGGCAAAAAAGGATCGTCCTGGAGTTTGTGGGGAAAAAATAAGAACAATGTTAGTATGGAGATCAATTATACCATAAAGCTCCCGGTTACAAACAGTGTCGACCTAAGTAATGACTATGGAGCCATAAGTATCAACAACCTAGATGGTCATGCTCGAATTAGTTGCGATTACGGCCAGGTGATTATTGGAGCCTTGAATGCCGATAATAATTATTTGGATTTTGATTATACCCAAAATTCTACCATTGGATATATGAAGAGCGGAAAAATTAATGCCGACTATTCAGGCTTTGTACTGAAAAAAACCGAGCGCTTAGAATTGAATGCAGACTATACCGGTTCAGAAATTACCGAAGTAGCAGACCTAAATTACAATAGTGACTATGGGAAAATAAAAGTAGGAAAAGCAGTTAAGATCAATGGAAGAGGTGACTATACACCTTTGAACATTGGCACCCTGTCCGGAGCGATGAATATCAATACAGATTATGGCTCCGTAACCGTGGACAGAATTACCAGTACAGCCGGGGATATTACGATACGATCCGACTATGCCGGAATTCATCTTGGGTATGACAGTGATTATCATTTCGATTTTACCATAGACCTTTTACACACTTCACTTAAAGGAAAGGAAGATTTGGAGATATTGAATACTTCAAAGGATCATTCCAATAAATTTTACAGCGGTTACTACGGAAGTAAAAACTCAGGTAATACAATTAATATCAAGTCCAATTACGGTAGAGTATCTCTGGATAAAAACTAATAATCAAACCATAAATCATGAAATCAATAGTAAACTTAACATTAGCAATTACGATCACCCTTTTAGCCGTTTCTGAATCCCATGCACAATGGGGAAATAAAAAAGTAGTAGGCAATGGAAATGTAACTACGAAAACAGTAAAGACGTCCGGCTACGATGCCATTGAAGGTGTAGGGTCCATGGATATCCACTTGCAGAAAGGAACCGAAGGTCACATTACCGTAACCACAGACGATAATCTGCATGAATACATTATAGTGGAGGTAAAAAACAATAGGCTTGTGCTTAAAACCAAAAAGAACACCAATTTAAAAACCAACAAGGGAATTCATATTACCGTGCCTTTTAAAGACATTTCTAAGGTATCTATGGTAGGATCCGGGGATATTGACAGTGAAGATACTGTGAAAGCAGACAATCTTAAGGTGTATGTCACGGGATCAGGAGATATTGTCCTGGATGTAGAGGCTAATATGTTGAAGGTCAAGATAACCGGTTCCGGGGATATTGAACTGAATGGAACAACACATGACCTTGAAGTAAGTGTATCCGGTAGTGGCGATTTTAGTGGATTTGGGCTCAGCGCTCAAAATACCGATGCTTCCATAGCCGGCTCAGGAGACATTAAAGTAGTTGCTAAAAATAGCATAAAAGCAAGGGTAAGTGGCTCCGGTGACATTTTGTATAAAGGAAATCCTGAACGCAGTGATACGAAAACATCGGGTTCCGGAGATATTAAGTCCTATTGAATCGAACCGAAATAATTAAAAAGCCGTCTACCATGGTAGGACGGCTTTTTTTATGACATAAATTTATCTACTGAATCGTAATGGTGAATTGACCGTTGGTAACAGCATATTCGGTCGGATCGTTTCCAGCCGGGTCTATAGCTGTGAAGCTGAATGTCGCCTCCACGATCCCACTACTCAATTCATAACTGTTTATATTGAGAATTCCCGGGCTGGACGCGAATAAAATAGAATTTCCAATATCCGGATTATACAATCCAACCGACTCTGTTCCGTCGATGAACTGGGTAGTCATATTATGAGAGCCCACCTCGATATCGATAGGGAAAGAGATCGTTAAACTTTCGTTGCTAAGTTCATTAACAGTAGTGATCGAAACGATAGTTGTACTCATAAAAGGAGCTTGTGTTATTGTAATGCTGGTAGGATTGTATTCAACCGCATCAATTTCAGCAGAGAACGAATTCTCAACTCCACCGGAACTATCGATATAATCAATGTTAAAACTACCCTCAGTCACCTGAACCGTAGTCGTATTCGAAGGATCCAAAGGATCGGTACCGACGAACATGAATGTAGCAGCAAGTTTACCTGTACTGCTCCCAAATTCGGTAATAGTAATGGATCCCGATTCAGACGTTAGTATATTCCCACCCCCGTCGTTGTATATAGCAATGAGTTTGGTCCCATCAGAGATCGGGTCTACAAAGTTAAAAGTTCCAACTCCCAATCCTTCGGGTATGTCAATACGTATGGACGCTCCGTCTTCGTTGGTAGCGATCAAATTAACCATAGGTTGACCTCCAACAACTACCTGTTTTGCCGTAAAGGTGATATCCTCGAATTCAAGTCCATTGACCAGCGCAAAGAAAGCGGCTTCCGGATCTATTCCACCTCCCCCGCCGGAAGTATCTAGTGTTAAAGGAATGGAATTAAAACTACCTTCTGAAATAGTCACACTTTCATAAACAATATTTCCTGCACCATCAAGGACCGGATTTCCGTCACTATCCAATTGTGGACGAACCCCGATAATACTGAAAGTGCCCGAAACCGTAAGATTGTCAAGGTCAAATTCAGTAATGGTCAGTTCCCCCGATCCACCGTTTGCTCCTGTAGACACATAAGGATTGAAAATAGTGCCTGCAGGAAAATAGGTTCCACTGTTCAATATTCCATCTACGGCAGTAAGATCGAAGGTTCCCATCGCTGCATTGTTTACCGCTAGTATAATGGATTCTCCATCTTGTTTGACCCCTGATATGATCAGGTCACCCGAGTCTGGATTGTATACGTTATTGGTCGTTTCGGCGAGAAAAGTAACACCGTCTATTTTTGCTACAAATTGCCCTTCCTCAGCGCTCACATCACCATCATCAGTCACAAACTGACCTTCCAGGGGTTCATTTTCACATGAAGAGAACGAGAATGCCAATAGGGCAAAGAGCATCCAATTGAGTAATTGTGTCTTTTTCATAAGTAAGTAGTTTGCTTAGGTAAACGCAAACATAAAGAAAAATTGTTTAATGCTAACTATTTCTCGGTACCCTAAATAGTAAAAGTAAACCCACTATAAAAAACACTATTAGGAAAAGTATGGCATATCGAATGCTTCCGGTAACCTGAGCCACATACCCATAACTGAACATCCCTATCACAATACCAATTTTTTCTGAAACATCGTAAAAGCTAAAAAAGGAAGTAGTGTCAACAGCATCTTCAGGAAGAAATTTCGAATAAGTGGAGCGGGACAATGATTGAATTCCTCCCATCACAAACCCAACGGCCGAAGCGGTAACGTAAAATTGCGTGGGTGAGGTAACGGTATATGCATAAACACAGATAGCGATCCAGATAAAATTGAGGACTATCAATGTTTGAATATTACCGAATTTCGCCGAAGAACGAGATGTTAAGAACGCACCTAACACTGCCACCAGCTGAATCAATAATATACTCACGATCAATCCCGTGGCGGAATCGGTATCTCCCCAGTCCACTTCTTCGATCCCAAAATACGTAGCCACCAGCATAATGGTCTGCACGGCCATACTGTAAACAAAAAATGCAGTCAGATACCGTTTTAAGCGAAGGTTGTGCTTAAGCTTATCCCATATCATTTGTAGCTCCTTAAAACCGTTGAATAAAAGGTCTTTCGTGAATTTTTGTTCTTTTTTACCCTTCGGTAGGTAATAATAGGTGTATTGACTAAATACGATCCACCAAATTCCGGTTAGTACAAATGACAAACGTGTAGGCGTCTCTTTATCTTCAAAACCAAAGGTGTCGTACATCAATATCATGGCAAGACATAGGAGCAAGAGGATAACGCTGCCTATATACCCCATAGAATATCCTTTAGCACTTATCTTATCTTGTTGTTCATGAAAGGCGATATCCGGTAAATATGAATTGTAGAAAACCAAACTCGACCAAAATCCGATCAATGCTAAAAAATAACACAACAACCCGAACCATAAATGCTCCAGGGAAAACCAATACAACCCAATACAAGAAACGGCCCCCAGGTAACAGAAGAACTTCATAAAGATCTTTTTGTTGCCTATATAATCTGCGACCCCACTCAACAGGGGACTTAAAAAAGACACCACCAGGAAAGCACTCCCGGTCACCAAACTGATCAACGTATCGTTGTTGAAGTCAAAACCAAGAAAGGTAATAGTATCATCAAGAATATTCCCCTGTTCATCTTTGACCAGCGTCAAGGTTCCGTAGAATATGGGAAACACTGCCGAAGCAATCACCAGGCTATACACGGAGTTTGCCCAGTCATAAAACGCCCATGCATTTAATAGTTTCTTATTTCCTTTTGGTAAATTTGCCATGTTCACAAAAAAAAAGCTACTCCAAAAGCAGCTTTAATAATAAGTTCGGTATTTTATTTTTTGAATTTCGTGACACCGAACTTCCTCGCTTCCGCTCTTGCCTGCGGTGCCCAATCAGTAATATTTTTTATACGCGTATCGCTCGACGGGTGTGTACTCAAAAATTCCGGTGGTGCTTGTCCGCCGGAGTTAGCTTTCATTCGTCGCCATAAGTTAGCAGCTTCAATGGGCTCATATCCTGCGATCGCCATCAAGGTCAATCCTATTCTATCTGCCTCGCTTTCGTGATTTCTACTGAAAGGCAACATCACGCCAACTGTAGTTCCTATTCCGTATGCCTGATTGAATATCTCCTGATTCTCAGGATCACTGCTTAAAGCTACATTTCCTGCTATTGCACCCAATGCTTGTAGTTGTCCGGCACTCATTCGTTGCTGACCATGATTAGCCAAGGCATGTGCTACTTCGTGACCCATTATGGCTGCTATTCCGGCTTCGCCATTGGCAATAGGTAAAATGCCGGTATAAAAAACAATCTTTCCACCGGGCATACACCAGGCGTTCACCGTAGGATCGTCCACCAGATTGTATTCCCATTTATAATCTTTCAAATACCCAGCATAACCGTTTGCGGTGAGCCATCTTTCGGAAGCGACTGCGATCTTTCTCCCTACATTGGTGATCATTTGGGCCTCTTTGGTCCCTCTAACAACTTTATGTTCCTTTAAAAAGGAAGTATACTCCTGAAATGCCATCGGAAACAGCTGTGAATTAGGCACCAATGCCAGGGTTTTCTTGCCCGTAAAAGGATTGGTGCTACAACTCATAAATACTATAAATATGGTAAGTAATGAGATGGTCTTCTTAAATTTCATTTTATATGCATTGAATAATATGTTATAAATATAACTATATAATTTTAAATTTTGAAAAATGACCAAAGATCCAAATCGATGATGAATCTATTCCATTCAAATAAAATTTGGAACGACTTTTGATTGTCATAAGACCGTATCAAAATTTTAAAAGATGAAAAAAATATTCTTACTGTTTGCAATTGCAGGTTCATTGATCTTTTCTTCTTGTGAAGGTGATCCGGGACCTCAGGGTGCGCCGGGAATCAATATTCTTGGACAAGTTTTTGAAGTGACTGTCAATTTTACGGCTGGAAATGATTTTAGTCGGTTGGTCACTATCCCTTCCAATGTTGAAGTTTTTGAAAGTGATGTGATCTTAGTCTATTGGCTGGAAGACGTTGTGCCGGATGGTACCGGTGGGACCATTGATGTATGGAGTCAATTGCCACAGACTATCTATTTAGATGGCGGTGGATCATTTCAGTATACCTTCAACCATACCTTTATTGATGTCCTGTTATTTTTACAGGGTGATGTGGATCTGACCACGTTAGGAAGTGGTTTTACGATCGACCAAGTGTTTCGTATCGCCATAGTACCTTCTGAATTTGCCGATGCAAATTTAACGATGGAACAGATCATGAATTCGGGGGATTTCGTATTTTTAGGAAATTAGACAATTCGGATTGATTCCGGCAATGTCCTGTGAGCTCTATTAAAATTGAAGAATGAAACAAGCGAGTATTATACTTTTATGCGCTGTGTTATTTAGCTGTAACGGCAAAGCTCAGAACAAAAAAGAAGACAATATATTTCCGGTGACCAAATCAGAAGCGGAATGGAAAGCACAGCTCACAGCGCTGCAGTTTAATATCCTCAGGAAAGAAGGTACAGAGCGACCCTTTTCCAGTGAGCTCGACAAAAACTATTCAAAAGGCACTTATGTATGTGTCGCCTGCAATACACCTTTATTCAAGGGTATGCACAAGTTCGACAGTGGCACAGGCTGGCCCAGTTTTGACCGGGAAATAAAAGGTAATATAGGGTTTACAACCGATCATAAAACCGGGTACCCTCGCACCGAAGAACACTGCGCGATTTGTGGAGGCCACCTGGGACATGTTTTTGATGACGGCCCCGAAGAAACTACGGGGAAACGCCATTGCATCAATGGAGCGGCCCTTCGATTCATTCCTGAAAATGAGTAAATACGCCATACTTAAATCCGAAAAAGAATGGCTGACAGAGCTCGGCGAAAAACGCTATAACATTCTACGAAAAAAAGGAACAGAGGGACCATTTACAGGCGAGTACAATCTTAATTTTGAAGACGGTACCTACAAATGTGGCGCTTGTTCCACTCCCCTCTTTGAAAGTGATAATAAATTCCAGAGTGGCTGTGGCTGGCCCTCTTTTGACGAATCGATTAAAGGTTCAGTCGAGTATGTGAAAGATACTTCATTCGGGTCCGTTCGTACTGAAATCCTTTGCGCGAATTGTGGCAGTCATTTGGGTCATGTTTTTAACGATGGCCCCACAAAAACAGGACAACGCTATTGTGTGAATTCACTTTCGGTAGACTTTAAGAATAAATAATAGTAAACCTTTCGATACTTTTTCTGTCCAAATTGTAACCCATAAATTTTAGGATCATGAAAAAGCATCTTTTTTTATTCGCTATAGTCACCTTCACACTTACGTCCTGTGCCACAAGAGTGTTCACTACCGCGCCTTCGACCTAAGTCGCTGTAGTTCATAAAGTGCCTCGAAACCATAAGATCGTAGTCGTCCTGAGACACCGTTACTGCTACCGGGGTGGAAAACACTATCGAAAAACAAGCAGGGGATATGTTTGGTAAAAGTATAAAGGGAAGAATTCCCAAATCCCATGCATCAAATTCAGTGTTGATTTTTAGTAATATCCGGCATTTGATTTTTACTGCTTTTTTATTTCTTTCAACTTACATTTCGTAAATTCGCTACTTCAAAAACAACTCAATACCATTACAAAATGAGTAAATACGATATGATAGTTTTAGGGAGTGGGCCCGGTGGTTATGTAACCGCTATTCGAGCTTCCCAATTAGGTCTGAAAACAGCTGTAATTGAAAAGGAAAGCTTGGGCGGTGTTTGCCTGAATTGGGGATGTATTCCTACCAAAGCACTTTTAAAAAGCGCTCAGGTTTTTGAATATCTAAAACATGCTGAAGATTACGGGCTAACCGTAAAGCGAGCTGACAAAGACTTCGGAAAAGTAGTGGAAAGAAGTCGCAATGTGGCAGATGGTATGAGTAAAGGAGTTCAGTTCCTGATGAAGAAGAATAAGATTGATGTGATCAATGGCTTAGGAAAACTGAAAACCGGTAAAAAGGTCGAGGTTGATGGTAAAGAATACAGCGCAGATCATATTGTGATCGCAACAGGCGCACGTTCGCGAGAGCTGCCTGGTCTTCCGCAGGATGGGAAAAAGGTGATTGGTTATCGTGAGGCAATGACCTTGAAAAAACAACCTAAAAGTATGATCGTGGTGGGAAGTGGAGCCATAGGAGTTGAGTTCGCCAACTTTTACCATTCCATGGGAACCGAGGTCACCTTAGTGGAGTTTCTTCCAAATTTGGTTCCACTTGAAGACGAAGAAGTTTCTAAGCAATTTGAGCGTATTTTCAAAAAGTCGGGCATTAAAGTAATGACCAACGCTTCTGTTGAAAGCGTGGATACTTCCGGCAAAAATGTGAAGGTAACGGTTAAAACCAAAAAAGGTGAAGAGATTATTGAGTCGGAAATTGTATTGTCTGCGGTAGGGATCACTTCAAACCTCGAAAATATTGGGTTGGAAGACGTTGGTATTGTACAGGATGGAGGTAAGATCATGGTGAATGATTGGTACCAAACCAATATCCCGGGTTATTATGCTATTGGGGATATAGTTCATGGCCCCGCTCTGGCGCACGTAGCTTCCGCGGAAGGTATTTTGTGTGTGGAAAAAATTAAGGGATTGCATGTGGAGCCAATTGACTACGGAAACATTCCGGGCTGCACCTATACCTCTCCTGAAATAGCCAGTGTTGGAATGACCGAAAAACAAGCTAAAGAAGCGGGATATGAATTAAAAATAGGGAAGTTCCCGTTCTCTGCAAGTGGTAAAGCAAATGCCGCAGGAACCAAGGATGGTTTTGTAAAGGTCATCTTTGATGCCAAATATGGCGAATGGTTGGGCTGCCATATGCTTGGTGCAGGTGTAACCGATATGATAGCAGAAGCCGTTGTAGCTCGAAAACTGGAAACCACAGGACACGAAGTTCTAAAGAGTATTCACCCCCACCCTACTATGAGTGAAGCGGTCATGGAGGCTGTGGCAGATGCTTACGGTGAAGTTATTCATTTATAGGAAGACATTTGATCTAAGATCGCTCCCGTTGGTCGCTTTTGGATATTAGAATTGACAGCCATTACTTTGTGTAGTCCTCTTCAAATTTTGCTATACCCCATACATGATAGACGGCCTGATATCTAATCGACAAAGCTTTGCAACGCCAACTCATAACTATGCAGTCCAAAACCTAAAATAACACCCTTTGCGACCGGCGAGATATAGGATTGATGTCTAAATTCCTCTCTGGCAAACGTGTTTGAAATATGTACTTCAATAACCGGGGATTCGATGGCTTTTACCGCATCTCCTATGCCTACTGAAGTATGTGAATAGGCAGCTGCATTTAGGATAATCCCGTCATAGGAAAAACCAACTTCCTGTATCTTATCGATCAACTCTCCTTCAATATTCGATTGAAAATGTGAAAGCTCTACCGATGGATATTTATTTTGAAGCGTACTGAAAAATTCTTCAAAGGGTAGATCGCCGTAGATGTTTTGCTCTCTCTTTCCAAGGAGATTTAAGTTGGGACCGTTGATTATAATGATCTTCATATTTCAAATATAGAACTAAAAAAAGCGGAAGTCTTCTTCCGCTAATCAATTTCATCCTTACTTTCAAAAATCGAATATCAAGCCCAATCTGGCGTGCAAATAGCCAAGTTCCATGATTACATATTTCACTTCGGCAAAGACATTTACGTTATCAGCAATATTATATTTATAACCCGATCCCAAATTTAATCCAAATTCAGAACCTTTTATAGTGCTTTCAGTACTTATCGGATTTCCTCCTCCAAGACCTAATTGTCTCCTATTAACATATAAGTATTCCCCACCTACCAACAGGTATAATTCTTCAATTACCTTATATCGTCCATTAAAATCGACCGCAGTCCATTTCGATCTT
>SMVB01100460.1_pt1 | contig 16470 bp, 11 predicted proteins | sample 2456461 | NCBI WGS metagenome assembly SMVB01 (sample SAMN11095934, study PRJNA526329) | marine sediment metagenome | biome: Marine sediment; feature: Surficial sediment; material: Deep marine sediment; isolation source: Hadal surficial sediment | place: Pacific Ocean | collected 2014-05 | depth...
AAATAGGAAGTAGGTCAACGCTGCATAGAGAAAAAATTGTGGGTTGTAGGAACCGAGAACGGGATTACGCACCATCCATGTGATCATAATGATTACACTTGCCACCATTATGCGATACACATTGAAATAGAAAAGCGAACGCCAGAATTGTTCGGGGTGTGCAGCTTCTGGCGTGCCGGAAGTCGACTGCCACAATTTTGATTGCGGCAAAGGATTAATCATGGGTGAAATACTAGACTGATTTGAATTCAAATGGAATAATTTTTAGACACAAAAAACCCCCAACTCATGTCGAGGTTTTCCTGTTTACTGCTCCCCTCTTATGCTTTTTTCTTTCTCTGTGAGAATTCAAGTCCAGCCTGACTGAGTCTGAAAAGAACAAGGGTGGCTTGTTCTGGGATAGTGTAGGTGGGAGGAGTAAGAAGAGCAGTAGAATCGTTTATGATTGGGATAGGAGGTAGTTGATCGAATGGAGTAATTTCGCTGCCGTTAGAACGACCAATTTCACCGGATGGTAGGGCTGTTCCCACGCCCTCCCCCCACTTCCATAGCGACTGTGTTCCGCAATCTTCGGATTGCCAGCATTCTAACGGCTAGGCCTGTTATATCCGATAGGCTACTGTTTTTCTTCTACCGGCACACCCACTGGTAAAGTAAACGGCGAGGCAAAGGTTAATGCACCCAGCCAGATTGCACCGCCCTCTGGGCGTCCGATGCGCGCCTTCTCGTAGATGTAGTCGTATAGCTCATCGGCATCGGATTCCGATACCACCACATCGACCTTTCTTATCAGGGTGGGCTCGGGCAACTGCAACTCACCGGATTTGGTTCTCACTTCCGCCAGTATCCCCATGCCCAAGCAACTTGTGCTGTTGGCCCGGGTGATCTGCATCTCATCACGCAGGGCGCGTATCAGTTTCTTCTCGGTACCGTCATCGGGCAATATACAGGTTATGAGTTTGCAGGCTTCACGCGGTATGGATTGATCGGTATGCCGTTTGTCGTTCATGCGTGTTCCCCATTTATCCGCTTTTATCCAATTGCTCCATCATGCTCTTCGGGATGTAGGTAGAGGCCTTCTCCAGTGGTGTAATGTAGATGAAACCCCTACCCGATACATCCAGATCCGCGGCCCGGTAGAGGGTCTCGTACACCAGATCCCGTTGCTCGGATGAAACCATGATACTAATGACCTCCTTATCTGCTTCCACGGCAACGCCCAGTATGCCCAGACGCTCTCGTGCCCCGATCCCACGAGCGTGATGACTGATAACACCGAGCCTGGCCCCTACATCCCGTGCCGCTTTAAGGATAACTTTGCTGAAACCGCTTTGCACCACGCAAGTGAGCAGGGATACATCGGTTAGATAAGTAATGTTGTGATCGCTCATAATGTGGCCTCTGCCTCCTGTTCATGTGTTGCTGAATGTGCCTGGGTTGCCGTCTTAATTTGCACCCTAGCCTTGTGGTGCGCCCACAAACCGGTGATCATCACGGAGATAATCGGCCCAACGGAGGCCATGCAAAGAATTCCGAAGCCTTCCACGGCATGCGTGGCGTTGCCCAACCCCAGTCCCATGGCCAGCACCAGAGGAACGGTGATGGGCCCCGTGGTGACACCGGCACTGTCCCAGGCTATGTTCACGAATTCCTCGGTAGAAAAAAAAGTCAGTACTATAGCCAGCAGATAGCCGGGCAGGATCAGCCAGACCAATGGCAGTTCGAAAATCAGCTTGGCCACGCCGACGGCGATACCGAACCCGACACCAATGGATACCGCATGGATCAAGGTCTTCTTTTTGAATACCCCGTTAGTGAGATTCTCGGTGGTCATGCCCAAGGCATTCAGAGCCGGTTCCGCCAACGTCGCGCCAAAGCCCAGTATCCAGGCAAACGCCAGGGCCAGGCCCAATCCTACCGCATAGACATAGAGCGGGGATGTCGGTTCTCCCGACACTTCCATGAACGCAGTTGGCAACAAAGTGCCTGCATTGGCGCCCAGTTTGTCAAGCCCGTATGTGAGTCCGAGATTGAAGATACACATGCCGATGATGGTAAGCCCGATGCCGTAGAAAATCTCGCCCTGGTTGTCGAGTTCCTCCTTCAATACCAGTTTGAGCACCACAAACAAGAACAGCACCAGCGGCAGGATGGCGCGGATCCCAAGGACGAGTTCCTTGCCCGGACTGCGTTCATACCAGGCCGGTTCAATGGTTTGAACAGCCATCGCCGCTTGCCTGGCTGCCTCGATAATTTCCTGTGGTGATACGATGTATGAAACATACAAGGAGAGCAGCAATACACCCATGATGGGAAACAGGGAAGCCAGGGTCACAATACCGAAGCCGGACAGCCCCGAGTCGCCCTTGCCAGCCGCTGCCGCGATACCAATACCCAGGGACAACATAAGCGGTACCGTGACCGGCCCGGTGGTGACCGCGCCACAATCCCAGGCCAGTCCGAGTATCTTCTGCTGTTCGGGATCAAACGTCGCAAATACCGTGAGTCCCAGCACCGGTAGCAGAGCGGCATAGATCAGCGGTTTCAGGCTCCAGCCATACAGGAAACGCAAGGTGCCGAGTGCCGCCGCCAAGCCGACACTGGCGCCTACCACCAGGACCAGCACTTCAGCCCAGTCATTGAGCATGGCATACAGGTAGGGCGCCCGTTCCACCGAAACATTTTCGCCGGCGGCCTTCAGCGCACCAATGGCCGGTTCGGCAAAGGTCACACCGATTCCCAGCAGCAAGGTAATAAACAGCACCAGCGGCAAAGGTGATTTGCGCGGCAGCTGGTTGCCGATGATTACTCCGAAGGGCATCAGACCGAGCTTGAGCCCCTCCATGAATAACATTAGGCCGACAATAACAGCAAACAAGCCGCCGGTGATGACCCAGGAGTCTTCCACCAGTTGTCGCAGGAACAGGATCTGAAACAGGGCCAGGTATAGTGCCAGCGGGACAACTGCCTTGACCTGCTCCATGAAGCGTACGGAGACATAGGGTCGGAACAGTCTGAGCACCTCGGCGGCGTTCAGTTTGATGCGCGGCGGCGGACAGGGAATAAGGTTGCCCTCTGCATCCCATTCCAGTTTGGGGTTGAAGACATTTAGGCTGAGTTCGTTGCGTCCTGCGGTCAGAACCCTCTGGAAATCTCCGAAGCGTCGGTACTTGTCAGTCATGCGCATTATTCCAGGTGATTGTTAATTGCTATGGGCACCTCGAAAATTATCAATATTTCGAGTTGCCCTGCCATTTAATCATAGTGATTATCCCCTTGACCTTGTTTTCAACTCGACTATATTTTATTTTCTACTGTAGTTATCCTGTCATTCAACAAATTTGAGCTTACTCAAAATAATGTGCTGCACATTATAACTTAAAGATTATTTATTACCTACCAAAGACTTAGCCAGCTGACGGGGAAATTAAATCCTCAGAGAATAAAATGGAAGGGATCACTGCTGTTTTTCCATTTGTGGTGATTGCGAGCGAATAATACTGGAAAATAACGAGGAAATTCCACGTCCTTTTAAAAGCGGATTAACATAAGCTTGATCTCTAAGCTCGGCAAACGATAATTGCTGATCAAGCCGGCCAGATTCATAAAGATATTCGGGCAGGTAGCCGCTCACTAAAATTTGCCAGGAAAACGGTAGATACCCTGGAACCTTCTTGCCTTGCAACCAAATCAAAATGGTACAGTTTGCGAGTAGCGTATTATAAAAAGCGGGTTTTTCATATAACGCATTAATGCTATCAATGTACTCCAGAAACAAACGCTTGACGTTTTCTTTCGGCGCCTTTATCCGGTAACGGTAAACTTGCTCGGGAGGGTCCTGTCGATAATTGGTACGCAAACCAATCAAATCACGTTCATCAGCAACGATATACATCAGCTCAAATTGTCTAAAAAACCCTTTGATGGTTGAATAACTCTCCCCTTCTTCCTTACGTGCTTCTATTGATATTGCCAGGTGATCATTCTCGCCAAAGTCAAAACTCAAGATGACATGTGCAATGGCCGGCCCCATCCAGTACACCGCGAACAAATCAACCCCTTCAAGTTTATTCAAGTCAAATGTCTTATCATAATAGTCTGGATAATAGTCAAATTCACTGTGATAACTGAAATTGCGGATATTATGAACTGTCACCAAATCACTCTCGATACTGGCATAAGCAGGTTTGCTCACATCGGTTTGCCAGTTGCGATCATTGGAAGGTTGAATATTGAACCACCAGAGCAGCACCACTAAAAAGACAACACCATGAATCGATAATAACCGATTGCGTATGGACGGGATAAACAGCAAGGCCATAACAGCAGCCAAGCCAATTAATGCCACAACAATAGAAAGCATTAACAGTACTGGTTCGCTGCTCGAATCGCCAAAGTAAACGGCCATAGCAGCCCAGGCTGTTGTGCTTGTTAACCACAATATAAGCAGAGATAATTTAAAAAACCGGCCAATCTTTTTTATCACTGAACCTAGTTAAGTAGTCTTAATTACAGCGCAAATAGCGCCATAATTAGCATTAGAAAATTTTTACCCATAAAACTTGAATTCCAACAATCCACGCAGAAATGTCAAGATAAATTCATATAAATTTTTTTTATTATTTTTTCAGAAAAATAAACTAGACTGTTCTTTTTTTGAACATACAACAATAACCCCTTATGTTTCGAAATAATTTGTTACACCTGCTTTTATGCCTGTCTTCATCACTGCCAACCTGTGCCAATCATAAATAGACAGAAGATAATATTACTCGAAAACCAGATTTAACAGATAAACAAAGTGAACATTATTTCTGCCTGGCCTCGATCAAGGTTTATCGCAATTGCCAATCAAAACCACCACAGAGCAATTGCAATAAGCTTTAGACTCCAGCTCAATACAGAAGTATATGCCACAGCTAAACTGTCATTGCTTTCCTTACCAGTCTATACTGTCATCGCTGGAAACGGCAACATGGTAACCAAAAAAACAAAATCAAGCTTGTGAACTAGTAGACCCCTATTACGATTAAATATATTTTGCAGGGAAAATCATTTTGAAGTTAATACATCTATTCATTCTAGTTTGTTGCATACCACTGCTAAACGGATGTGCCAGTCTTGGCAAGGGCATGATGCAAGCGGTACTTGAACAAAAGGAAGAAGATACTCGCCTCTGCCAAATCAAAGGCAAATCATTCGAAGGAATGTTTCCTCTGGTAAAAGACCCTACTAAGACGGCAAAAGTACTGATGGTACATGGAGTGGGCAGCCACATACCAGGTTACTCGACTCAGCTACTGGAAGGATTGTCAGATGAAATGTCGCTAAATCGTATCAGCAAAATTACAAAAAATATTGCCCTGACTGATGTGCTCGATCCCACTAAAAAACTTGGCAATCTCAGAATCACCCGATCAACCAATGAAGATGGAAGTCATGAGCTATTATTTTACGAATTGACCTGGTCAGAAATAACTGACGAACAGAAGAAAATACTAGCCTATGATAATTCAGGTGAATATTCTTTTCGTCGAGCTGCCGTAAACGACATATTGAAGAAATTTACTAATGATACCGCTCCAGACCCTATGATTTATCTGGGAACCAGTCACGAAGACATACTCATTTCTTTTGCACAGTCATTTTGCTGGATGGTTTCTAAAGAATGGGCCGACTTGCCTGCGTCCTCAACCTCAAGGCAGGTATGTAATCCAGCACAATTACTATCTGCGGTTGAAAATATGCAAAAAAATCATTATGCATTTATTTCCCATAGCCTTGGCAGCAGAATAGTCATTGATGGTTTACAGCGCATTGCCAGATTGCTTGGTGACAGGCAAAACAAAAGAAGGAAGATGGTCGCCGAAGAATTTGTAAAAACATTTCAACAATTACAATTTCCTATTTTTATGCTCTCTAATCAACTACCGTTGTTACAGCTTGGTCGAAAATTACCTGAAGTTACAGGTCAACATGACTCTTATTGCAAGGCAGATGGCGAGCATTACAATTCACGTATAGTTAGTGAAACCTCCATCATTGCCTTCAGTGACCCCAATGACCTATTGAGTTATGCACTACCCCATGGATTTATTGAGCAGTATATAGACTCAAGGCTTTGTGCTCACTCGACTAATATTAATATCAACGTGGCTACAGTTATCGATGCATTTGGCATAGGTTTTGCTAATCCGCTTAAAGCGCACCTTGCCTATGAAACTGACAAGCGTGTTATTGCTATGCTAGTTAATGGCGTAGGCAATGAAAACACATCACCGATCATTCACGGACGCTGTCGAATTCTGATAACGACAGACGACTAAGAGTCATCCGTGAATAACTTGAAATAAAGATATCGAATCAAAGGGAAATGCGGCACTAATGAAAGGGTATCCGACAAACAGAGTTTTTGAGTGTATCGTAATGTACGGTGAATGAACGGTTGATTAGCTTCAGATAATTCCATATACTTTTTCAACCATAAGAATCATCACCTAAGTCCAACAAGTGATCGTTGCACATAAGGGGAATATATTGTTACATAGAGCAGGCTTGTGACTGCACGAAATAATTATCGGTATTCCTGAATGAATAAATATCGTTATCGGGAATAAGGGATTGTGCGGTATTTCGATAGCAATCAAATAAACTGTTTTGTTTTTAAGGGGAAGACAAATGCAAATAAGAAAATTTGGAATGACATGCAGTATTCTGGCTATCTTTGTTACTCTAGCGGCTTGCCAATCCGCACCCACTTCCTACAAATCATCAAAGGCCTACGCAATAGACAGGGAGGCGAAGGCTTCTTTAAATAAACTTCTTCAATCAAACAAAGATGCTCGGAACCTCAAGAAAAATGCTGTAGCAATCCTGGTGTTTCCTAAGATTTATAAAGCTGGTTTCATAGTTGGTGCCCAATATGGCAAGGGAGCACTTTTTAATCCAAAGGGGAGAACGATTGGTTATTATAATTCCTTCGCGGCGTCCTATGGTTTTCAAGCGGGTGCCCAGGGATTTGGGTATGCGGTATTTTTTATGGATCATAACTCATTATCTTATCTCGACAAGAGCGCTGGATGGGAGCTGGGTGTAGGTCCAAGTCTCGTCATTGTAGACAAAGGTTTTGGTAAGAATATGACATCGACTACACTCCGAAAAGGTGTTTATGCTTTTGTCTTTGATCAAAAAGGGATCATGGCTGGAGCAGGTATCCAGGGCACGAAGGTCACCAGAATCAATCCATAAATAGAACACTTGCAGCAAGCATAGATCCCCCCACAGCAAGTTGCCGGGAATCTATGCTGTGATTTAAGTTAGCCCAAATATTTTACCAATACACTCTAAAGCTTATTTGCAAGCCTATACCTATAGTTTATTACTTAAATTCAGGACTACACCCATCGTTTCATTTGCAGTTATCGAATAAAAACAATTGAATAAATAATTCACAATAATTCAACCAGACATTTTAATTGTCGTCAAATCGGACAAGATGGTTAATACGAGAAGGAAAATCCTAAGAGATGGCTAAGGTAGGCCAAAGATGGAGAATTTTTGCCAGTCTGTTTCTTTTGGTAGTGATGGGTGGCTGCATAACGCTTGGCCCTGATTTTACAAACCCGGAAGCACCGATAGCGACAAGTTGGCAGACAAAGGATGCCAGCTTGTCCGAGGATCCCCGCGAGCAGGCCGAATGGTGGAAGCTCTTTAATGACCCAGCGCTAGATATTCTAATCCAGACGGCCTATCGGCAGAATCTTCCCTTGCAGGTCGCCGGTTTGAGGATTGTTGAAGCACGCGCACAGCTGGGCATTGCCGTTGGTAGCCTTTTCCCACAGACGCAGCAGGCATTCGGTGCGTTCGACGTGGTTGAGCAGAGTAAAAACCAGCCGGGCGGTGCGCTGAGTGATCCAAATTTTCGTAATGTCGAGATTGGTTTTGATGCTGCCTGGGAACTGGATTTCTGGGGACGCTTTCGTCGGGGTATCGAATCTGCCGAAGCCAACCTCGCGTCTAATGTGGCCGACTATGACAATGCTTTGGTCAGTCTGACTGCCGAGGTCGCCCGTGTCTATGTCGTCATTCGTTTAGCTGAGGAACGTCTTGCTATAGCACGGGCAAATATTGTCTTGCAGGAAGAAAGTCTGCGGATCGCCAAGGTTCGGTTTGATCAAGGCGCAACCAGCGAACTCGATTTTCAGCAGGCAACTTACAACTTGGCCAATACCCAGGCACTGGTACCGATTCAGTTGCGGACATTACGCCAAGCCAAAAATGCCCTCAGCGTTCTTCTGGGAATGCCGCCGGCCGACCTGAGGGAAATGCTGGGAGAGGAAGGATTAATACCGGCTGTACCGGTTCCAATAACAACAGGTATACCGGCCGACTTGCTCAGGCGACGGCCCGATGTCCGCCAGGCTGCATATTTGGCTGCTACACAAAGCGCCTTGATTGGTGTCGCCAAGTCGGAATTGTTCCCTAGATTCTCACTGACCGGCTCCATTGGCTTGCAGACCAGCGACTTTGCAAGCAGCAATTTTAGTGACCTATTCGATACTGAGAGCATGTTTCTTACAGTCGGTCCTTCATTTCGCTGGAATATCCTTAACTATGGTCGCATCTGGAGTAATGTCCGCGTTCAGGATGCGCGGTTTCAGCAAAGCCTGGTGAACTACCGCAATACCGTGCTTATCGCCTACCAGGAAGTCGAGGATGCCAGGGTGGCTTTTGTGCAGTCAAAACAGGAGAGCAATTTACGTAATATCAGTGCCACAGCTGCCAGTCGGTCTGTTGAAATCTCTAACATTCAGTATCGGGAAGGTACCGTGAGTTTTCAGCGAGTCGTCGATTCTGAACGTGTCCTGGTATCGCAGCAGGATCTGTGGGCCCTCTCTCGAAGCGATATTGCGTTGAGCCTAATCGCCATGTATAAGGCGCTGGGAGGCGGATGGGAAATTCGCGCAGGCCATGACTTTATTGCCAATGAGAACCGAAACGAAATGGAAGAGCGCACCTATTGGAGTGATTTGCTGACTCAACCCACCGAACAATCATGGTTGCAAAGGCTGTCCAATTGGTGGGTGCATGATTGGTGGTTTCGATGAAGAAGAACCACGAATTAAAACCAGCCATCACAAGAGCTAAAATCGCATAAAGCACTTTAACGCGTGACATTGGAAAACAATAATGCCAACAACGTCTATTTATCTCCCCTACGGAAGGATTATATGAAATTAACGCGCGTCAGTCTCATGCATATCAGGTTTTTCATTGTAGTCATCTCAATCCTAATGTTGCCGGCTTGTGGCAAGCCACCTGAGCCGGAAACCAAGGAGGACTCGCGTCCGGTAAAGCTGATGACATTGGACAGTACTAGCAGTAGTTTCACGATGGAATATCCGGGTGTTATTGACTCACTGCAGAGTGTGGATCTCGGTTTTGAGGTAGCTGGACAGATCATCAAGTTGCCGATTATCTCAGGGCAGGAAGTCATGAAAGGGGATCTGCTAGCGAGGTTGGATCCAACAGATTATAAAGCCGCACGCGATTCCGCCGAGTCGAAACGCCGCTCATACAGCGCAGACCATGGCAGAGCGAAAAGAATCTTCGATCTGGGCGCGGGCTCGCAGGCCAACGTGGATGACACGATGCGGGATATCCAGGTCGCTATAGAGAACCTGAAAACGGCGCAGAAGGCACTGGATGATACTTACCTGAAGGCTCCGTTTAGTGGCGAAATCGCAGAAATTCCCGCTGATAATTTTCAGAATGTGCAGGCTAAGGAGAAAATTCTTAAGCTTCAGGATCTCTCGAGTCTGGAAATCGATGTAGCGGTCCCAGAGCGGGATATCGCAATCAACCCCCCCGGTCTCAGCGCTGAGGAGCTAACTCAGCTTTTGCGGCCTGAGATCGAAATCAGCGCGGTGCCTGGCCAACGTTTTCCTGCAAAATATAAAAAGATTGACAGTGTGGCTGATCCGGTAACCCGCACCTACCTGGCCACCTTTTCCTTCGCTAACCCGGCAGACATCACGATCTTGCCAGGTATGACGGCAAAAGTGATCATTCACATTACATCTGAAAAACTGCCAATTACCGGGAAGACCGGTTTCATGATACCGGTTGTTGCGACAGCTGTCGACGAACAATCCAACGCCTACGTCTGGCGCATCGATCCAGACACGATGCAGGTGTCACGTATGCGGGTAGAGTTAGGTGCGATGTCCGGTGAAAAAATTCGGATCCTGAATGGACTTGAGCAAGGCGATCGCATTGCCATCTCCGGCGTGCACCATCTGCGCGAAGGGATGAAGGTTCATCCGCTAAGCAAATGATGACCGGAACGGTTACATGAATATTGCCCAATTTTTTATCGAACGCCGCGTAACTACACTGGTATTGTCCATTGTCATGCTGGGCGCGGGACTGCTCGCTTACCAAGGGCTCAGTCGGCTGGAAGATCCAGAGTTCACTATCAAGGAAGCTCTGGTGATTACGTCTTATCCTGGCGCTAGTGCTGCAGAAGTCGAGGAAGAAGTTACCGACCGGCTGGAAAAGAGCATCCAAAAAATGGGCCAGCTCAAGTTTTTGGAGTCTAAATCTGATCGTGGTCTATCTACCCTGACCGTGACGATCAAGGACAAATATGACAAAACTACGCTACCACAAGTGTGGGATGAACTACGGCGCAAGGTCGGTGATGTGCAAAGTGAGCTGCCACCGGGCACCGGTACCTCACTGGTGGTGGACGACTATGGTGATGTCTACGGTATTTTCGTTGCGATTACAGGTGACGGTTACAGCTATGCGGAAATCAAGGATGTGGTGGACATGTTTCGTCGTGAATTACAGCTGGTGAAAGATGTCGCCAAGATCGACACCTATGGCGAGCGGACGGAAGCAATCTATGTGGAACTGAATCGGGACCGCATGTCTCAACTCGGTCTTTCGCCCAATGTTATTATCAGTGAATTGAAGCATAAGAACTTGGTGACCGATTCGGGCCGGGTTAAGGTGGGTAGCAAGTTTATTACTCTGAACCCGACTGGTGGGATTAAGTCGGTTGAACAGTTCGGTGCCATTGTGATTTCCGAGCAGATTTCATTGGCCGGATTTCAGCTCGGTGACAGCGGTGCCACGCAGGGTTCCAGGCAGATTCATCTGCGTGATGTTGCCCGAATCTGGCGCGGTTATGTTGAGCCGCAAGACATCAAGATCCGCTACGATGGCATGCCTGCCATCGGACTTGGAATATCAACCGTATTAGGCGGTAATGTGGTTGCCATGGGTACAGCGCTTCAACAGCGTGTGGATGAACTGAATACCCAAATACCGGTCGGAATTACTGCTGGGATGGTATCCATGCAGTCCGAAGCTGTGGAAACCGCTATTAAGGGTTTTGTGATCAGCCTGCTCGAGGCTGTGACGATTGTTATCGTGGTGCTGCTGTTTTTCATGGGGATGCGCAGTGGTATTTTGATTGGTTCCGTGCTGGTTCTGACCATTGCAGGCAGCTTTATCTTTCTTTCTCCCATGCAGGTGGCGCTGGAACGCATCTCGCTTGGTGCGCTGATCATTGCGTTGGGGATGCTGGTCGATAATGCCATCGTGGTGGTGGATGGGGTGCTGGTCAGGATGCAAAAAGGGGAAGACACCAAGCAGGCAGCTATCGAAGTGGTCAAGCAAACTGCCATACCCTTGCTTGGTGCAACGGTCATCGCTATCCTGGCATTTGCCGCCATAGGCACATCGGATGACTCCACTGGTGAGTTCTGCCGCTCATTGTACCAAGTGGTATTGGTTTCGCTTCTGCTAAGTTGGGTGACTGCAGTGACGATCACGCCTTTGTTGTGCGTTATGTTCCTGAAGCCACCAAAAGAGGGTGCTGAGCTAAAAGATCCTTATGCAGGTGGTTTCTTCACCTCATACAAGGGACTACTGAATGCCTGTATTCGGATGAAGACCGTAATCATTGTCGTGGTGGTTGCGTTATTTGTCAGCGCCCTTTGGGGTTTTCAGTTTGTCGAACAAAGCTTTTTCCCACCTTCAACACGTCCCCAGTTCATGGTTGATTTGTGGTTGCCGCAGGGAACGCATATCGATGAGACGCAAAAGATGGTTGAATCGGTAGAGGGTTATATAAAAAAGCAGAAGGGTGTAACCCATACCACCTCGCTGATTGGCCAGGGCGGCCTACGTTTCCTACTAACCTACCAACCGGAAAAACTGAACAGCGCCTATGCGCAATTGTTGGTCGATGTGGATGATCCGGAAAAGTTAGACAGCCTGATGGCGAACATCGAAATACACTTGCAGGAGAATTACCCGGATGTGTTGGGTTATGCCTCCAAATTTCAGTTGGGACCAGGCAGTACCGGCTTGATACAGGCGCGTCTAAGCGGCCCTGACGCAAATGTGCTGCGCGAGCTTGCTGGCCAGGTAAAAACAATTCTGTACGCTGATGCCGATTCTAAAGCTATTCGTACCGACTGGCGGCAGCGCGTCAAGGTAGTGCGGCCAATCGTTGCGGAAGTACAGGCTAACTTGAATGGCATTGAGAAACAAGATATCGCTTCCGCATTACTTGAAGGTTTTCAGGGTAGACAGGTCGGTGTGTATCGTGAAGGCGATCTGCTATTGCCAATTATCCTGCGCGCCGAGGACGTGAACCGGTCTAATATCGAAAGTATCAACAACCTGCAAATCTGGAGTTCAGTAGCCAGGACGATGATCCCGCTGCGTCAGGTAGTGACTAGCTTTGAGACCATGTTTGAAGATGAGATTATTATGCGGCGTGACCGTAAGCGGACCATTACCGTATTTGCCGATCCAATCGCGGGCCAAGCCACTGAGCTATTTGCGCGGGTACGGCCGCAGATTGAGGCCATTGACCTGCCTGTAGGGTATGAGCTGGAATGGGGCGGGGAGTATGAGGATTCCGGCAATGCCCAGGAGGGCTTGGCGGGGGGTATTCCAGCGTTCACGTTGATAATGGTACTGATCACCATCATGCTCTTTAACTCGTTGCGCCAGTCGTTGATCATCTGGCTGGTAGTGCCGCTCGCCCTGATTGGTATTACACTGGGTTTGTTGTCAACCAACCAGCCATTCGGGTTCATGGCGATACTGGGTTCTCTCAGCCTGATGGGCATGCTGATCAAAAATGCCGTTGTTTTGATCGATGAGATCAATTTGCAGAGGGGCATGGGTAAGGAACTGATATCTGCTATTGTGGATTCCGGTGTCAGCCGCATCAGGCCGGTTGCACTGGCAGCTTCAACTACAGCCCTGGGTATGATTCCACTGTTGTTCGACGCCTTCTTTGTGGCGATGGCTGTCACCATAATTGCGGGCTTGATGTTTGCGACACTGCTGACCATGATTGTGGTGCCGGTATTGTATGCGACCTTCTACCAAGCGAAAGCTGTTTGATAGCCTCGCGTAGACGTTAACTCAATAGATCATTAATATTAAATAATTAATTTAGTAAATGACCCTATGTCATGTATTTTCTAATGGTAATAAATGAAACTCAAACAATAAAAAAATATTTCAGTGAATGAATTATCGAAGAGAAATTGATGGCCTTAGGGCTCTTGCTGTCTTGCCAGTTATCTTCTTTCATGCTGGCTTCCAAGCATTTAGTGGTGGTTTTATTGGGGTAGATGTTTTCTTTGTTATTAGTGGCTATCTTATTACTTCAATTATTCTTACAGAAAAAACAAGCGGCAAATTTACCCTTATAAATTTTTACGAGCGAAGAGCAAGACGAATCCTGCCAGCATTATTTTTTATAATGTTGGTTTGTTTGCCGTTTTCTTGGCTATGGTTATTACCTAGTGATTTGAATGATTTTTCTAAAAGTCTAATTGTTGTCCCCATTTTCTCGTCAAATTTTCTATTTGTTAATCAAAGCGGTTATTTTGATACTGCGATCGAATTAAAACCACTTATACATACTTGGAGTTTGGCAGTAGAAGAGCAATACTACTTACTATTTCCAATATTCATTTCCTTTCTTTGGTACAAATGCTGGCCTTGGGCAGCTAGAATTATTTTTGTTGTGGCGCTAATTAGTCTAATATTTTCTAACTGGGGAGCCCACAATTATCCGACAGCAACTTTCTATCTGCTGCCTACCCGTATTTGGGAGTTGTTTATCGGATCTTTAGTAGCTCTTTATTTATTTAATCATAATCAAAATTTACTTTCTGAAAGAAAAACTAGCTCTGTTTTAGGCATCGTTGGATTACTGCTTATTGTATTTTCGATCATTACCTTCGACGAGGGAACGCCCTTCCCAAGTTTTTATGCGTTAATTCCAACAATTGGAACAGCCCTTATTATTTTATTTTCCAGCCAAAATGAATGGGTAGGAAAATGGCTTGGAAATAAATTATTTGTTGGGTTAGGCTTAATAAGTTACAGCGCGTATTTGTGGCATCAACCTTTGTTCGCTTTTGCAAGAATTCGGAGTTTTAGTGTGCCAACGACTGGTTTACTGCTTTCATTATCACTCTTGGCAATTTTTCTAGCTTACTTAAGCTGGAAATACGTAGAAAAACCTTTTAGAGACAAAAATAAATTTAGTCAAAAGCAAATATTTATTTTTTCTTTAATTGGCAGCCTTTTCTTTATAGGACTTGGGATAACAGGCAATATTAACAAAGGATTTGCACAACGTTTTACTGTTCCTCAGTCGATTGCAGATGATTTATCTGGAAAAAATCAAATTCCTAGCATTAAGAACTGCTTCAAGAATTTTAGTAAGAATAGTCCGGAAATCGATACTTGTTTCCTTGGAGACCCTAAAGGTAAGAATTCAGAAATTGCTGTTTTTGGTGATAGCCATGCCATAGCCTTACTGCCCGCTTTTGATTTGATTGGTAAAAAAATTAGAAAGAGCATTGCTCATATTGGACTTGGCGGTTGTCCTTCTTTGCTCGATGTATGGGTACTTAAGGGGAATTTTGATACTGGTGTTTGTAAGAAGTTGGCTCAACGTCAACTGACATATGTAAAAGATCATGAAATTAAAAAAGTATTTCTTACTTCTCGTTGGACTACATATACTGATGGAAATTATGAGGGTAAAAAATTTTTCTACCTAGCATTGAATAGAGATGATTCCTTAGATAAGAGCACATCGAGGAAAGCATTTGAACAAGGTTTAAATAAGACGATTCAGGCATACAGAGACCTTGGTGCTGAGGTTTACATCGTTGCTCAGGTACCACAACAGTTACGTAGTACAAAGGAAATTTATTATGCAATGTACGATAGCAATTTTTCTGATGTTAAAAAGTCTGAATTTATTCGGAAATATTCCGTTCCAATTTATAAACATTCCGCGCTTCAATCTTATACAAGGCGGTTATTTGATGCTTACGCTAGCAGGAATGAAATAAAACTAATCAATTTAGACTCTATTTTTTGCGATAATGCCATATGCATTTTTGGGACCGCAAAACAACCCTATTACGTAGATGCCGATCACCTTTCAATTTTTGGTTCTAATTTAACTATCCCTAAGATTATTGAGTTTGTCCAATAAACATTTAGTTCGATATTAGCATGGCCCGGATCACTCTGGCCTCATGCCTGTCATTGCCAAAATCGCAACACTTACAACAACTGCAATAATCACTGTATTGGCAGCTATGATGAGTATATTTTTGAGCAAGGAGTCGTCAGGGTTAATACCTAACCAGAATTGTGGTATCTTTTTGATTAGAGCTGCCGCTTGTTATAAATATTTTTAGAATTCACTTGTCTTGTCGCGTCATTACCTTACTTAAAGCATTAATTTTTGCTATTTTAGTTATTGCAACTGAACCCAGTTATCCAACACATCGAAGATTTCTCACCAAAACCTATTCCGTTGCACCGGCCGCTTTCAACAGTTTTTTGATTGGCTGCGTCTCCGTTATGCTTAGTGCGTTCTCGCCAACATTGTCTCGCAGTTTGACGTTGGCACCTTCGGCCAGTAGGGCTAGCACGATCACCTCATGCCCATTCTGAAACGCTATTATCAATACTGGTGCCCAATGTGATATGTATGATCGACATCGATCCCTGTCTGCAAGGCGCGAACTCTAGAAAGATTTCGAATACTAGCAGCTTTCAGCAAGCCATCGCTCTCACTTGCGTAAGAAGTGGTCGGAAAGATCATTAAACTCAAAACCAGGATCACCCATGCGAACGAAAGTAGCCTGCTCTTTTCTAGTTTCATGAGAAATCTGCTTTGTGGACAAAAACTTTAGTGGATCAGCTTCCCTAATCCCGAGTGATTATTCATGGAACTCTCCTTTCATCTTCTTTTATTTTCCAGCATGATGGGAAAGGCAATCTACTACGCTTGTACTATAAGTTTGCAACAGATCAAATAACATCAGGTAGAAATCGAGAAGTAATAGACCAGTCGACAATATATTTACTTTTTCGCTGGATGATCCAATTAAGTATTTA
>SMVB01163110.1_pt1 | contig 16469 bp, 14 predicted proteins | sample 2456461 | NCBI WGS metagenome assembly SMVB01 (sample SAMN11095934, study PRJNA526329) | marine sediment metagenome | biome: Marine sediment; feature: Surficial sediment; material: Deep marine sediment; isolation source: Hadal surficial sediment | place: Pacific Ocean | collected 2014-05 | depth...
AGGGGCTCCAACGCCAGATTTTGAGCGCCCCCCGAGCGAGTCACGGAGCACTGCTCCGCCGCGCCGATGCTTTGCAAGACAGCCAAGACCTGAAGCGTAGCGACATAAAGCTGCTCATCTCTGCATCACACCACTAGATCAAGTACGGCTTCGTGCGGCAGGGACTGGTCGAGGGCATGATCCTCGAGGAGCAGCTCGGCGCCAACCCGTACAAGATGGGCATCGTCGCCGGCGCGGACTCCCACTCGGGCTACTCGAACAACGAGGAGTTCAACTTCCATGGCTCCCACGCCGCGCTGGAGGATACGCCCGAGAAGCGGCTGAATCCGAAGCCCAATGCGACGGGCGACATGCCGTCGCGCCTGAGCAGCGGCGGAGCGACGGCCGTCTGGGCCGACGAGAACACGCGCCCCGGAATCTTCGACGCGATGAAGCGCAAGGAGACCTACGGCACGTCCGGGACTCTCATCCGCCTGCGCTTCTTTGGCGGCTGGGACTACTCCGGCGATCTCGTCAGCAAATCGGACTGGGTCGAGACCGCCTACAAGACCGGCGTGCCCATGGGCGGCGACCTGCCCGCCCGGGCGGGCAAGGACCTCGCCAAGGCGCCGAGCTTCGCCGTATGGGCGGTCAAGGACCCCGAGAGCGGCAACCGCGACCGCGTCCAGATCATCAAGTGCTGGGTCAACAAGTGGGGCCGGAACTCGGAGAAGATCTACGACGTGGCGCTCTCCGACGACCGCGCGGTCGACGCGGAGACCGGCAAGGCGCCGCCTGTCGGCAACACGGTCGACGTCAAGACCGCCACGTTCACCAACGACATCGGCGACACGCAGTTGAGCACGGTGTGGACCGACCCGGACTTCGATCCGAGAGTGCGCGCCGTCTACTACGTGCGCGTGCTGGAGATCCCGACGCCGCGCTGGTCGACCTACGACTCCGTCAAGTCCGGCCTGCCGATCCCCGAGGGCATCCCAGCCTCGCTCCAGGAGCGCGCCTGGTCGTCACCCATCTGGTATACGCCCACGGCTCCGAAGTAGCTCGCGCCTCCGAGACAAGGATTCTTTGATGCACATAGGGCCGCGCCCAGGGTCGCGGAACGGTTCTGGTCGGCTCCTGTCCGGTCCACGCCAAACGGAGCCCGAGCTAGATCATTCACCAGGTAGAGGAATGTCGGACACGCTCAGAAAGACACTGCACAGCCCCCTGCTTCACTTCATGGTGATCGGCGGGTTGATCTACGCCGCCTACGGATGGACGGCCACGGAGTCGTACGCTCGGGCCACAGAGACCGTGCACATCACGTCCGGCGAAGTCGACTGGTTGTCGGAGTCCTTCGCCTCACGGTGGAATCGCGGGCCGATGCCGGACGAGTTGCAGGGCCTGCTCGACGCCTACGTCCGGGAGACGGTCCTCTATCGCGAAGCGCTCGCCATGGGCCTCGACCAGGACGACGTCATCATCCGCCGGCGCCTGGCGCAGAAACTCGAGTTCCTGTTCCAGGACCTGGCGGATGCCAGCGCTCCGTCAGCGGACGAGCTCCGGGAGTACTTCGCGGCCAACCCGGACCGCTATGAGGAACCCGAGTACCTCACGTTCACCCACGTGTTCATCGACCCGGACAAGCGCGGCGACAGCACGCTAGACGATGCGGAGGCGATCCTCGCCGAGTTACAGGCGCTCGCAGAGGCGCCCCAGGGCAGCCCCGATGTGGGCGACCGGTTCATGCTGCAGGGCTACTACCCGGAGCGGCCCCAGTCGGAGATCGCCAAGCTCTTCGGCCAGGGGTTCACCGGTTCGATCATGGGCCTTGCGGTGGGTGAATGGCACGGGCCCGTGCTCTCGGGCTACGGCGTGCACCTCGTCTACATACACGAACGAACGCCGGCACGACCACTCTCCTTCGAAGAAGTGGGGACGAAGGTCCTGGAGGACTTGCAGGGCGATAGGCGCAAAGAGTTCAACGAGGAGTTCTACGCGAGCCTCCTCAGGCGCTACGAGATCATCATCGATGAGCCGCCCACCTCCGAGCCCGGGCTCGACTGATGGGAAGCTCGCTACGACTCGCGGGGCTGCTCGCGCTGGCGCTACTCTCAGGATTCGGTGCGCCGGCATTCGCCCACGAGATTCGTCCAGCGCTCCTGGAGATCACGGAGACGCAGCCCGGCTGGTTCGAGGTCACTTGGAAAGTGCCCATGCTGGGCGACAAGATCCTCCAGCTCGAGCCGGTGTTCCCACCCCTGCTCGAGCAGGTCGGCCCGCCCTCGGACCGCCTGATCCCGGGAGCGCTCGTCCAGCATCGCTCGCTACGCTCGGACGGCGGATCACTCATCGGTGAGACCATCACGATCGCGGGGCTCTCCACGCTCCAGATCGACGTGTTCCTCCGCCTCACGCTCGCCGACGGGACGAGTCACACCGCGATCATCAAACCGGGCTCCCCCACCTTCGTGATCCCAACGCGCGCGACGAAGAGCGAAGTGGCGAAGTCCTACGCCACGATGGGCATCGAGCACATCCTCGACGGCGTCGATCACCTACTGTTCCTGGCCGCCCTGCTGTTGCTCGTCTCGGGCTTCAAGAAGCTTCTGAAGACCATCACGGCGTTCACGGTCGCGCACAGCGTGACGCTGGCTCTGGCGACGCTCGGCCTCGTCAACGTCCCCTCGGCGCCGACCGAGGCGATCATCTCGCTCAGTATCGTCTTCCTCGGCATGGAGATCGTCCGGCGTCAGTCCGGACAAGAGGTGCTGACGGCGCAGTACCCGTGGGTCGTCGCGTTCCTCTTCGGCCTCTTCCACGGCCTGGGCTTCGCCGGCGCCCTGTCGGAGATCGGCGTGCCCGAGCACGAGGTCCCGCTGTCGCTGCTCATGTTCAACGTCGGCGTCGAGGGCGGCCAGATCCTGTTCGTCACCGCGGTGCTCGCCCTCCTCGCGCTGATCAAGCGCCTGCGCTGGCCCGAGCGGCTACTCGCGACGGGCGCGGCGCAGCTCGTGCCCGCCTACGCGATCGGCGGGCTTGCGTCGTTCTGGACGATCCAGCGTGTGGCGTCGTTCGTTGCCCTCGGGTGACGACGATTCCGCGATACCGCGACTCGGTATCACTGCAGCGGCGAGGTGAGGCGCGCGAGCCGCACGCCCAGGCGGAATCGCCAGGGCTTCGCGGCCAGCTCGCCAGAGTGCATCTCCCGTGAGTGGGAGAAGTCTTCCTCGAACATGCGCTCGACGTCCTCGATGAACGGCGCATCATCGACGATCACCGTGATCTCGAAGTTCAGCCGGAAAGAGCGGTTGTCGAAGTTGGCCGTGCCCACGGTGGCGGTGCTACTGTCGACGAGCATGACCTTTTCGTGCAGAAAGCCGTCGGTGTACCTGAAGAAGCGCGCGCCGAGCTTCTCGACCTGGTCGAAGTACGAGTAGGCAGCCAGGAAGACGAGCAGGTGGTCCGGCTTGTCCGGGATCAGGATGCGCACGTCCACTTCCCGCAGGCAAGCGAGCTGCAGGGCGGCCATCACGGCCTCGTCCGGAACGAAGTACGGGCTCGCGATCCAGATGCGCTCTCTCGCGACGTTGATCGCATGGATGAACATCAGGGTCGCGGTCTCCGTCGCGTCGGCCGGACCGCTGGGCACGATGAGCACGGCTGCCGAGCCGCCCTCCGCGGGCCGCGGCGTCCAGTCGAGCTCGGGCAACGACCCGACCGCCCAGCGCCAGTCCTCCAGGAACGAGAGCTGCGCCTCCAGCGCGGCAGGTCCCTCGATGCGCATGTGCGTGTCACGCCAGTGCCCGAACTTCGGGTCCTTGCCCAGGTACTCGTCCCCCACGTTGTGCCCGCCGATCCAGGCCGTCCGGCCGTCCACGACGACCACTTTGCGGTGGTTGCGGAAGTTGATCTGGAAGCGATTGCCGGCGCCTTTCCGGGTGTTGAACGGGGCGACCTGTACGCCCGCGTCGCGCAGCTCCTGCAAGTAGGCCGGCGGAAGGTGCTTGCAGCCGACTTCGTCATAGAGGAGGTACACCGGGACGCCCGCCGCGGCGCGCGCCACGAGGCCACGTTTCACCTCGCGACCGATTCCGTCATCGTGAATGATGAAGAACTGGAACAGCACGTACTCACGTGCAGTCTCGATGCCGGAGAGGATGCTCGCGAAGGTCGCCTCGCCGTCGATCAGGAGTTCGACCGCGTTGCCGGTGAGCACCGGCATGCCCGCGAGCGCAACCGCGGCGCGGGTCGCCTCGGTACCCCCCATCTCCGGCAAGCGGAACGACTTGATCTGCTCGCGCGCCTCGCTGGTGAGCTGGTCGGTGGTCCGCATCCCGGCCCTTCGTTCCAGGACGTAGCCCTGGAATCGGCTCCTGCCGAGGACCCAGTAGGCGGGCACCGCCAGGTACGGGAACGCGATGAGCGAGACGGCCCAGGCGATCGTGCCCTGGGTCGTGCGAGTGCTCATCACAGCCTCGGCGGCGGAGAGGACTCCGAGGATATGGAAGACGACGACGGTGGCGAACCACATTATGTGTCCGGTCCTGGTTGATCGGGAGGATCGCCGGCTGGGCCCGGAGGCTGGCCACCGCCCGGCTTCCACCCCGTTTCCGATGGTTCGATGTTACGGGGGGCGGATGCTATTCTATTCCGTCCCAAGTCCAGATAGCTCCACCGCCACAGGCGATCTTGCGATGTTCCCGATCAAGATGCTCCTCGTATCCCTCGCGCTCGTGTTCTCCGTTCAGGGTCTGAGCCAGGCTCAGCACGAGCTGGTCCTGACGGACCATCATCACCTCATCCATGGCGAGGTCGTATCCAGCACGCCCGACTCGGTCACCTTCACCCATAAGGTCGGAGACACATCCGATACGCAGACGTACGCAGTCGCCGACATCGACCCGCACAACTTCTACATCATCCGTTCGCACGCGGTCGGAAACGACGCGGCCGCGAAGGTGGAGCTCGGCAAGTTCTGCGAGGCCAACGGGCTCTTCACGCGCGCCCGGAACCAGTACATCGAAGCGATGAAGCTCGACAAGTCGCTGGACTTGAAGGCCGACATCGAGCGCGCCAGGCAGGGGACCGCCAAGGACCTCCTGGCCGAGGCCCAGACGCAGGCGAAGGAGGGCAAGCACGAGGAGGCCTTCAACACGGCGGCCACGATCATCCGGCGCTTCCCGAACACCGCCACCGCTGACGAGGCGCGCGAGATCAGCGGCACGGCGTACAAGGCGGTCGTCGGCAAGCGGAATGCCAAGCTCGCCGCCCATGAGGCCAGGGGCGGGAACGAGGAGATCGCGACCGTCACGAAGGAGATTCACCGCGCCGCCGACTACAACGCCAAGGCCATGCAGGAGAATAACTCCAGCTCTTCCCACAGCCAATTCGGGCACGCGATCACTGAGTACAAGAGAGCTCTGAAGAAGCTCGAGGGTCTCGCGACGAAGCACTCCGGCGACGACGACCTCTCGAAGCAAGTAGGCGATTTGCTCGCGCAGACCAAGTCCGACCTGATCGAGGTCTACATCAACCTGGGGAACGGCTACCTCGTCCAGACGGCCTACCAGGAGGCCCTCAAGCAGGCGAACTCGGCGATTGCCGTGGACCCGGACAACGCCGCCGCGAAGTCGTTCCGTGCCCAGGTCGCCTCGGCCTCCTCGGATTCGGGGATCGAATTCTACGGACGGCGGCGCGGCGGCGTGCGGCGGCGCTAGTACGCCAGGCAGAACCCGAACTCCAACATCTCCCTGAGCTCCCCGCTCGAGACGAGAGTCGTATGAGACGCGCGGATACCGAGCATCGTGGCCCAGCCCGATGGGCTCGGCGGGTCTTGCGCTGGCTGGTGCGACTGGTCGCACTAGGCGTGCTCCTCGTCCTCGCCGGGCTGTTCGCATGGGCGCTCGAGGATCGCAACCTCCCCGAGCTCGAGGCCTGGCATCTCGCCGGGCCCGCGAGTGAGTTCCGTGCCGACCACGTCGGCCCGGAGTTCACGTTCGCGGACTACCGTGCCCGGGAGGAGCGCGTCTTCGCGGAGCTCTCCGAATGGGATCTCCCGGAGGCACGTTTCCCCCTCTTCATGAAGCACTGTCGGTACCGGCCGGGAGGACCGGGCGATCCCGCTGGATTCGAGACGGACTGGAACCGGTCGATCGAGCTCGTGCCCGATGAGATCCGCGGGGGAGCGCTCCTCGTCCACGGACTGACCGACAGCCCCTACAGCCTGCGCAGCGTTGCCGAGCTCCTCCACGCCAAGGGACTCTACGTCCTCTGCTTGCGGTTGCCCGGACACGGGACTGTGCCCGCCGGGCTGCTCGACGTCACGTGGGAGGACTGGGCGGCGGCGGTGGAGGTCGCGGCCCGGCACGTCGTCCATCGTGTCGCCGGGGCGGGCCCGTTCTACGTCGGGGGCTACTCCTGCGGTGGCGCGCTCGCCACCCGCCTTGCGACCCTGGCGGTGCTCGACCCCTCGCTCGCCGTCCCCGATCACGTCTTCCTCTTCTCGCCGGCGATCGGGATCACGGGCTTCGCGCGCACGTCCAACTGGCACGCGATCTTCAGCTGGATGCCCTTCCTCGAGAAGAGCAAGTGGCTCGGCATCGAGCCGGAGTTCGATCCCTACAAGTACAACTCGTTCCCGAAGAACGCGGGAGCCCAGATGTGGCTCCTGACGCAGGCAACCCAGGCCGGCCTGCGGGAGCTCGAGGACCAGGACCGCCTGGACGAGCTGCCCCCGTTCCTGACATTTCAGTCGGTCGTCGATGCGACCATCGTCGCGCGGGATGTGGTCGACCAGCTCTACGCCCGCTTGCCGGAGAACGGCAGCGAGCTGGTTGTGATGGACCTCAACCACTGGATCCTCCACGAGGGCCTCTACGCCCAGGACCCGCGCCCCGCCATCGCGCAGCTCTTGTCCGACCCCGCGAGCGCCTACCGGCTCACGGTGATCACGAATCAGGACGCAACGTCGAGCGCGGTCGTCGCGCGCTCGAAGCCTGCCAGGACCGCCGCGTTCTCCACGACATCGCTCGGGCTCACCTGGCCTCCCGACGTGTACTCCCTCAGCCACCTGGCCATCCCGATTCCGCCCGACGACCCGATCTACGGCTACCTGGAACTGGACGGCGAGGGGGGGCCGGGGCTCCCGCTGGGGCGACTGGCCTTGCGGGGCGAGAAGGACGTGCTGCGGATCCCCGCATCCCAGTTGCTCCGCCTCCGCGCCAATCCGTTCCACGCGTACATGCTCGGGCGAATCGAGGAGACGGTTGAGGTTGGGAGCTCGAAGTAGTCCATTGGATCCTCAACGCATGCCTGCCACCCCTCGATCCAGAGCGTGTCGCCCGATGCGCTCCGCGCTGCTCGGGCTCGCGACGTTCGCGCTCCTCTTCGGCTGCGGAGGAACACGCCAGAAGGAGCTGACTCCCGAGGCGCTTCGCCTCCATGCGAACCTCATGCGGTTCGCCCAGTACTACTCGGCATCGATCAGCGCGACCGCCGACGAGATCGCCCAGAAGACGGACGATCGGCTCGTGCGCGAGCTGACGCTGCGATGGAAGCTGGGCTCCATCCCGCTCATGCACAGCGTCACGGCGCACGAGGATCCGCGCACAGCTCTCGTCGATGCTTGGATGCTCTGCGTTCGCCAGCGGATCAACTTCGAAGAGGGCTCGCTGAAGACCGTATTCGGCGACCAGCAGCCCATCGCAGTGGCGAAGACCAAGCAGCTCCAGGACCGGATCGAGGTGATCGGTCGGAAAGCACTGCCTGCGGCGTCATTCGACGAGGCTGAGAAGGAGCTCGAGGCATTCGCCAGGGGCCATCCTCTCGATGGGGAATTCACTACCGATTTGTTGCGCGCGTCGAACCGCATCACCGACCAGTCGCACCCCAGCTTGTTTCACATGCTGTCGATTCCAATCGGGGGCCTCCACGAGACGGCGCAGTCGGTCGCACGCGTCGCCGCGGTCGGCGAGGTCCTCACGCAGCTCGTGCAGGAGATGCCCGAGCGAACGCGTTGGGAGGTTCAACTCTTCCTGCTCGAGGCGTCTCGGACTGGACCACTCGGCGAGGCGCTCGAAGACTTCGGACGCCTGTCGCTCGCGCTCGAATCCTTCGCGGAGTCCGCCAAGGGGCTGCCGGCGAAATTGCGCGAACAGCTGGAGCAGCTCCTGTCCTCGTCCGGTGCCGCGATCGAGAAGGCGCGCGACCTGGTGACGGATACCCGCGCCATGCTGGCCGAACTGGAAGGCCCGCTCGAGTCCGCCCGGACGACCTCGGCCGAGCTGCAACGCGCCGGCGCCGCGTGGACGAGCGCCGGCACGACAGTGAACGCGGCGATGACGACCATCTCGAACATGGGCGACGACGACCCTCCCGCGGCCGGCGCCGTCCCCGCCGCAGCCGACGACTCGTTCAAGGTTAGCGACCTGACGGACGCCGGGAACTCACTTGGCAACGCCGCGGTCGAAATACGGGGCCTCCTGGGCGACCTCGAGTCCGAAGAGACGGACGCTGCCGTCGCGGCGTCGCTGGACGCAGCGACACTCCGGCTGGAGGAGCTCGTGGACACGATCACGCTACGCGCGATCTACGTCGTAGGGATTCTCCTCGCGGGCGCGTTCGTGATCCGGCGATATGGGTCCAGGCAACGGCCTGCCGCGTAATCGAAATACGGTAGCGCGATCACAGGGTAAAGCGGATGCCGGCAAAGAAACCGTAGATATCCGCTTCGAAATCAACCTTCTGTGCCTGGTCTACGTAGAGGTACCGGTATCCCGTGGCGAAGCTGACGGCGTCGTTGAGCTTGTAATTCAAGGCCCCGAGCATGTTGTAGGTGATCTTCGAGGCAGCTCCGATGCCGAATCCGCCCACGTCGACGAACGCGTTGGCCGACCACTTGTCCGTGAAAGTGACACCCGAGCGGAGACCGACCAGCGGATCGGCCCAATCCTCGTTTCCCCCAAGAGACCCGAGCTCGAGGTCGAGGTCGATGTAGCGGGCGCCCACGAGCAACGCGGTCGGTCCGCTCTCGCTCAACCGATACGATGCATAGCCACTCACTATTGTCGCCTGGAGCTCCACGGGCTTCTTCTCGAGGTCCATGTAGATCGTATCGATGTAGAAGCCCCAGGGAGAGCCGTCTTTCTCCGCTTGGAGGACGCCCATGGCAAAAAAATCCAGGTTGTCCAAGATGTCGTCGGGAGTGATCTTTCCGGCGCCCTTGATGTCGAGGGTCGGCAGCCAGGCGTACGGAGCGAACTCGATGTTCCAGCGGCCGGTGTCCGCCTGAAGTGGTTCGATCGCTCCCGCCGGGGCCGCGTCTCCTTCAGTCTTCGGTGGCGTCGTCTCCTGGTCCGCGGGGGCAACGATCCGTGCGAACGGGTCGGTCCGTGTCGAAGTCGCCGACGTCCCAGTGGCGAAGACGACGGCGGGAATGACGAGGACTACGAGGATCATCATGATTGGGCTCCTTGGCTCGGGCGCCCCATGACTCTAGCGTCAGGAGCGAACGAGACAACGCCCTGGACGGTCCGGCGCGTTCGGGTTGCCGTAGTGCGCAGAGGGGGCCCGAACTGCAGAGCCCGGCCGGCTCGCGCTCGGACTCGGACTCGCCGGACCTGACCGGCTTCAAGGACAGAAGAACACTGACGCCGCATCCGTCAAGTTGAAGCCGGACCCTCCGGGCCCGCCGGGGTCGCGATACCAGAACTGGAAGTTCCAGGTCGAGCCGGGCAGGATCCGACCCGCCGGACTCGGGGGGAGAGTGACGTCCAGGGCTTGGACCGCTTGTCCGACGGCATTCGATACGACGACGGGGAGCCGGAACACCTGGCCCCCGACGCATTGGAAGCCGTCGCCGAAAGGCGCTTGGATCTGGTCCGGGCCGGAGAAGAACAGGCCGGGGCGGTTGCCCGGGAGGAACAGCGCGCGCAAGGAGAGGTCGTTCTCGCTGACGCTCGGCCGACGGATGATGTTGATGCGCGCCTGGGTGCCGATCGAGTTGGTCGCCGAGACGCAGTAGGGGCTCACGAGCGGGCAGTCGAGGTCGGCGTGGATGAACCCGGTCGATGTGATCACGCCTTCGAAGCCCGAAGCGGCAAAGTCCAACTGGAACGCGAACAGGCTGACGTTGATCTGGAATTCTCCGAGCGCCGTGATCCCCATCGAACCCGAGACCGGGATCGTACCGATCACCGACCCGGCCAATGGCATGGAATGGGCGGGGCCGGACGGGGAGATGACGTTCAAATTTCCACCCGTGAAAGTGAGCGTCAGATCGGTCTGAAAGGGAACGAACGGCGCGAGGTCGAATGCGGTCGACGTCAAGGTGATCCGAGCGTCCTCGAACTCGACCTGGCCGAAGAGCGCCGTAATGGTGGTGCCGACGATGTCCGGTGCGAAGACGATGTCCGCACCGTCGAACCGCGCTCGGGGACCGTTCGGCCCTTCGGTGACTTCGAGCTCGAAGCCACCCTCCCATCGATACGTGGGATCGAATTTCGGAGCCGCGAGTCCGGAAGTGTTCGAGGTGCCGGACCACTCGAACAGGCTCAGCGCGGGGATCAGGTCGAGCTCCAGGCGTTCCTGGGCACTCACGGAGGCGCTGAGGACGAGCGCCGGAACGGTGGCGATGACGCGAGCGAGGCTCATGGTCGTGCTCCAGATGGCCGCCAGGTCCGACGATCGGGTTTAGGGGGTCCGTACGTGTTCAGCGTGCAAACAGGACCCGGAAGACGGTGCAAGGTCGGAGAGTCGGGGCGGTGCGCCCCCCCCTACCCAGGAGCCTGAATCATCGGGTCGCGCCGGGCGCGCGGCCGACCAGACGGGTCGCCGCGCGGCAGAGCCGCCGCTCGAACCGCTGCAGGCGACGGTCCGAGAGATCACCCACATCGAACAGACCCAGGGGCGTGACGGCCCGGATCCCTACCGAGAAGAACACCGCATTCGTCCAGAAGCGGGCGGAGACGCGGTGCATCAAGAGCTTGTCCACTGCCCGGCCGGCCTTGAACGTGCTCACAACGAGGGCTCGCCGCCCTCCGAGCAAGCCTCGCGGAGGCTCGTTCGAGTGGTCCAGTGCGACGCCGTCGGCCAGCACCCGATCGACCCACCCTTTGAGGATCGCCGGCGGCGCGAACCACCACACCGGATGCACGATCACGTAGGCATCCGCCCAGCGGACGTCCGCCTGGTAGCGAGCGACGAGCGGATCATCGCGAACGTCGACCGCTTCCGCGTGGCTCTGATCCGGCCCCAGGCGCAGCACGGGATCGAAGCCGTCACGCAAGAGGTCGTGCTCGCGCAGCTCGGCCCCGAGGCGCTCGAGCTCGTCCCGCGCGACCGTCGCCAGATGGTGACAGAGGCCCTCACCGCGACCGTGACCCAGCACGAGGAGCACGCGCGCTGGCGTCATCCGGGGACTCGATCGGACCGGTCGGACATTGGGAACGCGGGGACGCGCCGCTCTCGGATGCAGCCCCGTCCGGCTCTATACTCTAGAACTTCGTTCGTGAGTCTCCACCCCCCCCCTGGAGGATCGGCATGCAAGATGCCAAGCTCGAAGTCGCCATCATCGGTGGAGGAGTGATCGGTTGCGCCGTGGGTCTCGAGCTCGCGCGACGCGGCGCGGCGGCGCACGTGATCGACCGCAACGGAGAGGTCGGGCACGGCTCCACCTCGGGCTCGTGCGGCATCGTGCGCCGCTTCTACTCGACGCGCACGATGATCGGCATGGCGCACGAGGGTGCCGCAGTCTGGGCCGACTGGCAGAGCTACCTGCGCGCACCGGACGGCGCGGACCTGGCGCGCTTCGAACGGCCGGGCATGCTCTTCATCCCGCCTGCGATCGACGCTCGCGTCAAAGCGGTCGTCGCGAACATGCGGGAGCTCGGCGTGCAGGTCGAGCTGCTCACGCCCGGCGAGGTGGCCGAGCGGTTCCCGTTCCTGGACACCGCATCCCACTCGCCCGTGCGCGATCCGAACGACGACGACTTCGCCGAGGACACCGGGCGCGAGATCGCGGGCGCCGTCTTCGAGCCGGATGCGGGGTACGTGGTCTCGCCCCTCGGCGCCACGCGCGACCTGCGCTCGGCCGGCGAGCGCGAAGGCGTGCACTTCCATCTCGGGTGCGGCGTCACCGCCATCAGTGCGGGCGAGACAGGCGGTCCCCGATTTCAGTTGACGCTCGAAGACGGGAGCACGCTCGACGCGGACGTCGTGGTCAACGTGTCCGGCCCGCATTCGGCGCTCGTCAACCGCATGGCTGGCGTGGAGCTCCCGATCGAGACGCGCGCGCTCCGGCGTGAGGTCTGCGCGGTCAAGAACCCGACGTGGTCGGAGAGCGGCGGCTCGACGATCCCCGTCGTGGGCGATCTCGACTCGGGCATCTACTTCCGCCCCGAGTCGGGCGGGCGCGACCTGATCGTCGGCTCCCTCGACCCCGCCTGCGACACGTTCGAGTGGGTCGACGACCCCGACACGCTGGACCCGGCCTGCAGCTCCCGCGCGCACGAGCGCCAGGTCATGCGCCTCATGAAGCGCGTCCCGGAGGTCCGCTTCGAGCCGCGCCGCGGGATCGCCGCGCTCTACGACGTGACGCCGCTCGACTGGAACCCCGTCATCGATAAGACCGGCACGCCCGGCTACTACGTCGCGATCGGCACCAGCGGCTCCTCGTTCAAGACCGCGCCCGTGATCGGCCAGGTCGTGGCGGAGCTGATCGAAGCCTGCGAAGCCGGGCGCGATCACGACGCCGACCCGGTTCATGTCATCCTGCCGCGCACCGGCTACGAGCTGGACGTCGGCTTCTTCACGCGCCTGCGCAGCGCGCGTCCATCGACGGGCACGGTCCTGGGCTAGAGGCCTCGAGGGTCCCTGACGTTGATTCTCGAGTCGAGTTTCTCCCTCGAGGCCTCTAGCGCCCGCCGTGTAGGCGGGCCGGCGGCGTAGTCGCCGTGGCGCCGCCAGCATCTCGCGTAGACTGCGAATTCATCGGTCCGAAGGGCCGTCTGGACTCTACGCACGCTGCACCCTGCCGCTAGACAAGTCGGATGGCCAGGTCGAGCGCTGGGCCTCGGCACCTTCACCCACCTGCGACGCGCGCCCTTTCAGCGGGGGGGGGCGGTCATGGACTGAGCGCTCGCCGCCGCGGGCGGATCAGAGCACCGTCAAGGAGCCGCTCGTGCCCAGCCAGGGCTCGCCGTGCAGCGCCTCGCTGCCCGAAACGATGCGGCCGCGGTTGCTCCAGTAGAACTCCACGGCCCGAGAGCGGTACATGTCCGTGCGTCGAAAGACGCGGAACGGAAGACCGAGCGCCTGGATCTCCGCGCTCGCTTCCATATAGGCCTCCGGCGAGATCTCCAGGGCGTCGCGATTCCGGCGCCCGCCGCGCCCCAGCGGCAGGAACTGGTACAGATGCCAGGCATGGACGTTGCGGCCGGCGGCGTGGTAGTCGTCCAGGAAGCGGGCCAGGTCCCCGAGACCGGCCACATTGACGTTCGTGAGCACCGTGGAGACCGTGACCGACCGGGCGGCGCGCTGCAGCTCGCGCAGTCGATCGAGGACGAGCGAGTGATGACCGGCCTTGTGATAGCGCAGCTCGTCGTGCACGGCGGGGTCCGTCGACTCGAGCGGGAGCACCCAGCGGTCGAAGCAGTCGAGGTCCGCGTACCCGTCCGGGAGCGCGATGCCGTTCGTCCCCACCTGGACGATCAGGTCGCGCGCCTTCGCCTCCCGCGCGAGCCGGACCACGTCCCCCGACCACGCGAACGGCTCGCCCCCACCGAACACGACGGTGCGCACCTCGCGCTCGACCAGGTGCTCGAGCAGGGCGACGGCCTCGTCGAACCCCATGGGCGCGAAGTTGTCCTCGGTGACGCAGAAGGTGCACGTCATGTTGCACTGCGGCTGCAGGAATACGACGCCGACGGAAGGAGCACTGGCGGTCGGGGGGGTCACCGGGGGAATTATCGGCGTAGAAGGCCCCGTCGATCCCCAGGAATCTCGTCCGGCGCGGGCGTCCGGCGCCAGATGCCGAGTCGGCTCCTGCGCCCGGGAGCATGCGCGGCGCCCTACGGCCTTGTGCGCATTCCCAGGCGCGGACGGAGCGGCTACCGTTGGCGACGTCTGGACGAGTTGCAAGCGCGATGACGACGAAGGCAGACATGCGAGTCCTGCTCCCCGTGCCGCTTTTCTGCGCGCTGGCGGCCTGCCTCTACGGGTTCACGACGACCTTCGAGCCCATGGAGCCCGGGCGACAGCTCACCTGGCGCATCGTCTACGCCAGCGGGTCCCTCTCGAGCCTGCTGCTGCTGGCACTCCTGCTGGCCGCGAGCATCCGGGCGGATACACGGCAACGCCCGCGCTAGAGGTCTAGAGGGTCCGTGACATTGAATCTTGAGTCAAGTTCCTCCCTCGAGGCCTCTAGCGCCCGCCATGTAGGCGGGCCGGCGACGTGGTCGCCGTGGCGGTGTGCCGGGCATGGCGCCCGGTGCTCTCTGGTTTTCTGGATTGCACTGGCAACCGTGAGGCGAAAGCCGAGCGGGACGTGACTTGGAGGTGAGAGTCCTCCGGAGGCCTTGATGATGGGAACTCCTAGCCGAAAGCAACTGCGCTGTCGTGAGGCAGGGTGGGAAGGAAGCTCTAGGCAAAACTCCGGCCCGAGGAACACGAATCGCATAGAGACGCTTACCGCTGGGCGAGGGTGCCGTAGAACCCAAACCCGACAGTCATCCGGAGCGGCAGGCGTAGATGCGGCGGGTAGATGGAGCGAAGGTCACGCGTCTTACCCCGGGAGAGCTGCCCGCACCCCACGTGGGAGTGGGCAGAAGTCAGCAGAAGTCGTAGTAGTCGTCCCGCAGGACGACGAAGGACGGAAAACTAGGTTTCGAACGTCGCCGGACTTTCGACGGACGAGGAAAGCGCTGCCAATCGGGACGAAACACGCCCGAGCACGAGTCGACGAGCAGCGACAGAATCGCTGGGGAACGATCTCGTGTGCGCATGCGTCCGCGGCAAGCGAGGAGTAACGACGGGATGGATACGACGACACTCATGGATGAGGCGCTGCGGCGCGAGAACCTGACGAACGCGATGAAACGCGTGGTGAAAAATGATGGTGCACCCGGGATCGATGGCATGCATGCCAAGGATCTCGAAGCGCACCTGCAAGAGCACTGGCCGAGCATCAAGGCCGACCTGCTCAGCGGTCGCTACAAGCCCAAGCCGGTCCGGAAGGTGGAGATCCCCAAACCGGACGGCAAGGGCAAGCGGATGCTGGGCATCCCCTGCGTCCTGGACCGATTTGTCCAACAGGCCCTCCAGCAAGTGTTGCAACCGATCTTTGACCCGACTTTCTCGGAGTCGAGCTTCGGCTATCGCCCAGGGCGGAGTGCCCAACAGGCGGTAAGCCAGGCGTTCGGCTTCATGCGAGACGGAAACCGATGGGTCGTAGACATAGACCTGGAGAAGTTCTTCGACCGAGTGAACCACGATGTGCTGATGGCGCTCGTGGCGCGACGGGTGAAGGACAAACAGATCCTGCGCCTGATCCGCCGCGTCCTGCAAGCGGGGATCATGGAGGGCGGAGTGGTATCCCGGCGAGTGGAGGGAACGCCGCAAGGCAGCCCCCTCTCGCCCATCCTCAGCAACATCCTGCTCGACGAGCTGGACAAGGAGCTGGAGAAGAGAGGCCACCACTTCGCCCGCTACGCCGACGACTGCAACATCTACGTGCAGTCGGAACGAGCGGGCACGAGGGTCCTGGCGTCAGTAGAGGAGTTCCTCCGCAAGCGCCTGCGCCTCAAGGTGAATCGGGAAAAGAGCGCCGTGGCACGTCCGTGGTACCGAAAATTCCTGGGCTACTCGGTCACGGCCGGGAAACAGCCCCGACTGCGGGTGAGCCCCCAAGCCATCCAGCGATTGAAAAGGAAGATACGGAAGATCACGCACCAAGGCCGCGGCCGGGCGCTGACCACCACGTGCGAGGCGCTCAATCGCCTCCTTCGTGGATGGGCGGGATACTACCGGTTGGCCCAGACTCCCAGCGTCTTCGAAGCGCTGGATGGCTGGATCCGACATCGACTGCGATGCGTCCTCTGGCGACAATGGAAGAGGCCCCGGACCCGCGTGCGCAAGCTGCTGGCCCTCGGTGCCAACCCCGTCGACGAAGGAAAAGCCGCATGGCAACGACGCGGACCTTGGCGCCAAGCCAGGTCGCGGGCGATGCACATCGCCCTCCCCAAGCGTTTCTTCCACGATCAGGGCCTCATGAGCCTCGCCCACGAAGTCGTCCGCCTCCAACAAGCCTGGTGAACCGCCGTGTACGGATCCGTACGCACGGTGGTGTGGGAGCCGGGGTCCGAGCAATCGGCCCTGGCTACCCGATCCGTAGGCCTCCGCGTGCGCGAAGCGCGCGCATCATCGGCCCGAAGGGCCGCCCTGACCGCGCCACCGAAAGCTGCGCGGCACACGGGCCCCTGGTCCCGAGCCAG
>SMVB01029836.1_pt1 | contig 16468 bp, 10 predicted proteins | sample 2456461 | NCBI WGS metagenome assembly SMVB01 (sample SAMN11095934, study PRJNA526329) | marine sediment metagenome | biome: Marine sediment; feature: Surficial sediment; material: Deep marine sediment; isolation source: Hadal surficial sediment | place: Pacific Ocean | collected 2014-05 | depth...
CAAGGCCGTGAACGAACGAGTGGTCGACTGGCGACGCGGCATCCACGAGCGACCCGAACTTTCGAACCGCGAGTTCCTGACCTCGGCGCTGGTGGCGCGCGAATTGCGCGGGATGGGGATCGAGGTTCGCGAGAAGATCGCACACACGGGCGTCGTGGGTGTGTTGCGCGGTGGTCGTTCGGGACCGGTCGTGGCCGTGCGCGCAGACATGGATGCGCTGCCGGTGACCGAGGAGCTCGACCTTCCGTTCGCCTCCAAGGTCAGGTCCGAGTACGCGGGCCGTGAAATCGGCGTGATGCACGCCTGCGGCCACGACGCCCACACAGCCATCCTGCTCGGCGCCGCCCAAGTCCTGAGCGACCTGCGTGAGGAGCTGCCGGGAACCGTTCTCTTCCTGTTCCAACCCGCCGAGGAGAGACCCCCCCTGGCGAAGCAGGCGGTGCCAAGCTGATGATCGCTGAAGGCGCTCTCGACGACCCGAAGCCCGAAGCGATCTTCGCCCTCCACGCCGTTCCTCAGCACAGCGTCGGCACGATCGCCTTCCGATCGGGGGGCGCCATGGCCAGCTCGGACCGTATGCGGATCCTGGTTCGGGGGCAGCAGACCCACGCGGCCTACCCCTGGCGCGGCATCGACCCCATCACCGCGGCGTCGCGAATCGTGCTGGCGCTCCAGGCCATTCCCGGACGCCGACTCGATGTGCGGGTTCCCGCGGTGGTTTCGATCGGGTCGATCCACGGAGGCATCCGGCACAACATCATTCCCGGCGAAGTCGAGCTGCACGGAACGATCCGCAGCCTCGATCCCGACATGCGCTTCGAGCTGCACGAGCTGGTGCGGGACACGGCACAGAAAACCGCAGCCGCGCAAGGAGCGACCGCCGAGGTCGAGATCGACGTGGCGGAGGGCTACCCGGTCACCTGGAACGACCCCGAATTGACGCGCCGCATGCTTCCCAGCCTGGAAACATCCGCTCCGCTCGTGATCGAAGCGCCCCCGCGCACCGGATCCGAGGACTTCTCGTTCTACCAGCAGAAAGTGCCCGGATTGTACGTGTGGTTGGGCATCCGACCCGTAGACGTGAAGGCCGAAGACGCGGCCCCGAACCATTCGCCGCGCTTCTTTGTCGATGAGGCGGCCCTCCCCATCGGCGTACTCGCCATGACGCGCCTCGCTCTCGACTACCTGCGCGGGGAATGACGCAGCCACGGCGATGCAGCAAAGCTGGCAGCCAGAATGGTAGGATGGGATGTAATGGCGCCCGCTGCCGCATTCCGGACGCCCCTGCGCCACGAGCCCGAATGGCCCGAGAGCAACGGGCGCCGTGTCGTCTTTCTTCTCGACGCTTCGAGCACCGCCGAGCGCCGGATCGCCGAGGGCTGGATCCTGCGCCACCGTCCCGACGGGGCGGAATACGAGCGGGTGGCCATCTATCCCACGCGGCGACGGGCTTCGCGCGTTTCGCTGGCTGCCCTGGAGGAGTGTCTCGCCAGTCGAGTCGACGTACTGCTGGCGCCCTTGCGAGTGGTCTGGCTGCCACGCAAACGCGACGGGGTCAGGGCGGTACGCCTCTCGGACATCGTCCGCTTTGGCGATCCTCGCGATCCGGGGTCGTTGCGCCAGCATTGGATCCTCCGTCGCGAGCGGGACCGCTGTCGCATCGTCGCTGGCGAGCCAGCGCCCGCTTCGGAGCTGAGGGTGCGGTGGCAGGTCGCGAGCGGAAAGGACGTGGAGGAAGCGTCGGGTCTCCACGAGTTCGTCGCCCGACAGGCTGCGCTGGCCCTGGAACGCGCCGAGCGCCGGCTTCGCGGTGAACGCTACAAGGTTCCTCGGCTGATCCACGAAGACATCCTGGGACGTCCCGGCTTTCGCGGCGGCTTGGCGCGCATCGCGCGCGAACTCGACAAGTCCCCAGACCAGGTACAGCGCGAGGCCGCTGGCTACCTCAAGGAGATTGCGGCCACCCACAGCCCCTTCGTGATCGATATCGCCGCCCGGCTGATCCACATGCTCTACACCCAGGGTTACGACGCCACCCTCCAGTACGACCGGTCGGAGCTTCGGCGCGTCAAGGCGCTGGGCGAGCGCCACCCCATCGTGTTTCTTCCGTCCCATAAGTCGAACCTCGACCACCTGGTGCTGCAGTACGCCTTACACGAAAACGGGCACGCACCGAACCACACCGCCGGTGGCATCAACATGAACTTCTTTCCGGTCGGTCCGATCGGGCGTCGCAGCGGACTCTTTTTCATCCGCCGCACGTTCAAGGACAACGAGGTCTACAAGTTCGTCCTCCAGCACTACATCGACTACCTGATCGAGAAGCGTTTCTCGCTCGAGTGGTACATCGAGGGTGGCCGCTCCCGCTCGGGCAAGCTCCTGCCTCCGCGCTTTGGACTGCTGGCCTACGTGGTGGACGCCTACATGCGCGGCAAGGCCGAAGACGTACAGCTGATTCCGGTCTCGATCGCCTACGACCAGATCCAGGACGTGGACTCCTACGCCAACGAGCAGAAGGGTGCCGTCAAGAAAAAAGAGAGCTTCGCCTGGTTCGTGGGCGTCGTGCGCTCGCTCCGAAGGAAATATGGCACGATCCACTTCCGTTTTGGCGAGCCGATTTCGCTGTCGAAGGCCCTGGGTCAGCCCAATCCGGGCGCCGATCCGGATCCGGACGAGACGAACCTGGCAATCCAGAAGCTCGCCTTCGAGGTCTGCGTGCGGATCAACCAGGTCACGCCGATCACCGAGAGCGCGCTGGTGACCCTGTCCATGCTGGGCAGCGGGTTTCGCGCGCTCTCGGTGGGCGAGGTGCACCAGGCCCTGCGCAACATCCTCTATTTCGTGAAGACGCGGAATCTTCCGACCGTGGGTGTGCTCAAGCTGGACCACACCGAGGGTGTCTCCCAGGCCCTCGCGCGCCTCGTGGAGAACGACGTGGTGACCCGCTTCGGTGAAGGAATGGAGCCGGTCTACGTGATCGGACCCGAGCAGCAGCTCGCTGCCGCCTACTACCGGAACACGGTGATCCACTTCTTCATCACGGCGTGCATCGTCGAGCTCGCGCTGCTGCACGCCGCGGAAGCCGGGACCGACGACTCGCTGGCCGGATTCTGGGACGCGGCCATGCAGCTGCGCGATCTTCTGAAGTTCGAGTTCTTCTTTGCCGAGAAGGACGCGTTCCGCGCGGAGATCATCCAGGAGCTGCGCTTCTACGACGCAGACTGGGAGGACCGGATCCGAGCGGGCCCGGACGAGATCCTCGACCTGATCCGACGTTTCCGACCGTTCAGCTCCCACCGGGTCCTGCGCCCCTTCGTCGAGGCCTACCAGATCGTGGGCGATCTGCTGGCCGCCCTGGATCGAAGCAACGGGTTCGATGAGACCGAGTTCATCGAACGCTGCATGCGGGTGGGCCGCCAGTACCACTTGCAGCGCCGCATCCACAGCGCCGCGTCGATCTCCCAGGTGTTGTTTCGCAACGCCCTGCGGCTGGCCGACAACCGGGGCATCCTCGACACCCGCACGCCTGATCTTCAGGCCAGGCGGCTGGCGTTCGCCGAGGAGATCCGCTCGCTGGTGCGCCGGACCGAGGTCATCGACGCCATGGCGGCGATCCGCCGGACCGGCGTCGGTCGCTAGCGCGCGCCGAAGAGCCCCTTCACTGCGGCGGCCGTGTCTTGCAGACCGAACCAGAGCACGAACACCAGGACCGCCGGGCACACGAAGCGGAGCAGGAAGCGCCACAGCAAGAACCAGCGCACGTCCTCGGCCCCGGTCCGGGCTTCTCCGATCGGATCCGACATGATCCACCCGACGAAAATCGACAGGGCCAGACCGCCGCCGAGCAGGAGGATGTTGTTGGCGATGCTGTCGACGACACCGAGTATTTCCGTGTCGAACGCCGACGGGATGCCCAGGATCGTGATGGCGATCCCGCTCACGATCGCCGCTCGCTTGCGCGACCATCCGAGTCCGTCGATCGCCGACGCTACGACCACTTCGAGCAGCGAGATCGCCGACGTGAGTGCGCCGACGATCAGGGCCGAAAAGAAGAGCAGGCCAACGATGCGGCCGACCGGTCCCATCTCGGCAAAAGCCTGGGGAAGCGTGATGAAGAGCGCGCCGATCGTGCTCTCTTTCACCGCCTCCGAGAGGCCCAGGGCAAAGATCATCGGGAAGACCACGAGACCCGCGATGAAGGCAATCCCGACATCGGCGCCGACGATCAGGACCGACTCGTTGGGCAGGTGATTCTCGCGCGACAAGTAGCTCGCGAAGGTCAGCATCGCGCCCATGCCAAGACTCAGGCTGAAGAAGGCCTGGCCGGCCGCGTCCTTCAGCACGCCGGCCGTGAGGATCTTCGACCAGTCCGTCTCGAAGTAGTAGCGGTAGCCGCCTTCGGACCCATCGAGGGTCGCCGCATGGATCGCCAACCCGCACACGATCAGGAAGAGGAGCGGCATCAACACCATGGACGTGCGTTCGATTCCGGCCCTCACGCCCCTGGCCACGACCCAGATCGTTCCGGCCATGAAGAGCACCTGGTAGCAGACGGCGTCGAAGCCGGTGGCCACTTCACCGAAGTGGTCGGCGATGTCAGCGTCGAAGCCCGAGAACAGGGCGATCCCCGCGTAGCGCACGGTCCAGCCCGCAATCACGGCGTAGTAGGAGAGGATCAAGAAGCCGGCTGCAACGAACACGAAGCCCAGGGGCTTCCAGGCATCACCGCCGTAGTGGGCGAGCGCCCGGATCGGACTCTGCTGGGAACCGCGGCCCAGCACCAGCTCGGCCAGCAGGACCGGAAGCCCGACCAGAAGCGTGATGCCCAGGTAGAGGATCACGAACGCGGCGCCACCGTTCTCGGCAGTCAGGTACGAGAAGCGCCACATGTTGCCGAGACCGACGGCCGAGCCGATGGCCGCCAGGATGAAGCCCCGGCGGCTGGACCACTGCTCCCGATTCGCGCTGGCCATGAAACGTCCCCCCGCTGAGATCGGATCGCGCGGGGGGTCGCGAAGCCAGGCTCGAACATACCGCGCAGGCCGCGGCATCGCCGGACTCGCGCCGGATCCCGAAACGCGGCAAGGTAGGGCCCCGATGAGCCCGTCCGAACTGATCCGCGATCTCGACCACGTAGCCATCGCCGTTCCCCGGGCCGCCGACGTCACCGACTTCCTGGTGGGTGAACTCGGTGCCCGCCCGCTCGACTCGGGTCCCGGCTCGGGTTTTCTCTGGTGGCAGTTCGCGTTCGGCCGCGGCGGCGTGGTCGAGATCCTCGAGCCCCACGGACCGCCGGACGGCTTCCTCCACCGCTTCCTCGAGCGACAGGGCCACGGCGTCCACCACGTCACTTTCATGGTGAACGACCTGGCCGCAGCGGCCGATCACGCGCGATCCCAGGGCTACGAGGTCGTGGGATACACCGACGAGTTCCCCGCCTGGAAGGAAGCGTTCCTGCACCCCAAGCAGGCCCAGGGCATCGTCGTGCAGCTCGCAGAATCGCATCCTGAGCTCGAGCCCAGCGAGACGCAGGACTTCCGCTTCCCGCCGCTGCCAGACCCGGCACCCGAGCCGATGGATCTGGTCGCCGTTCGACTCAACGCCCATGGCGCCGCGCGCGCGCGTCATCAATGGGAGGCCACGCTGGGCGGGATCTGCCAGGACCGCAACAACCTGCTCGAGTTTCGCTGGGCCGATTCACCGCTGTGCATCCGGGTGGAGATCGATCCTCATGCCAACGAGGGGCCGGTCGCCCTCGACGTGCTACCGGCAGCCAGCGTCCCCCTCCCAGAAGGCCAAAACCCGGTGCTGGGAATCCCGTTTCGACCCGCCCGCTAGCCCGATGGGCTGACTTCAATCGGATGCCATCGCTCGGCTCCTGGTATTTAGAAGTGATACGATGCGCGCCTGCCAGGCAAAAATCCCGAGAGGAGCCTCGTGGGGGAGATCCAGTTCCAGCTCATCGACCCGCTTCTGCCCGACGCCCAGGCAGAAGAGATGCTGAAGCTGTGCGAGCGATACGGCAGCTATGGCATGTACGGAGAAGAGAGCATCGAAGACGACATGGGCGAGGGACTCACCCAGCGCCACGACGCCGTCCTGAACTTCCTGAAGACCGGCGGACGCGGCGGACGCAACGAACCCCTCGCGCGCCTCGCCGCTCGGACGAACTACTTCCGCGAGGAATACGCCTACGCCGAACCCCTGGTAAAGGGCATCGAGCCCGTGCTCGGCCACCCGGGCTTCATTGAAGCGTCCAAGAAGCTCTACGGCTGTTCGATCGTCGAGCCGTCGATCGTCTATGCCAACATCCTGGTTCCCGGCCAGGAGCTCACCCTGCACACCGACGTTCCGGAGTTTCGCGGGATCAATCGGAAGTCCGACCCTCAGTGGCTCATCGTTGCGATGCACCACTCGGGGCTCTTCGACAAATGGCGAATGCGAATCGCGACCGGCGTATCGTGGTTTGGCCATCCACGCGGCGGCGGCTTCGTCTTCTATCCCGACGGCCCCTACGGTCCGCCTGTCGAGCACAGCGTCCGGCACAACACGGCGATCCTGCTCGACACCGACTCGGTCTTCCACGGCGTCAATCCCGTGCTCGAACGCGACGAGCCGATGCCAGATCTGCGTCCCGGCATGCGGCTCCGATTCGCGGGGGACGGACGCTGGCAGCTCCAGGACGGAGACGGAGTGCTGGCCCGTTACAGCTGGGACGATCTGCGCTTCTCGATCTCCTGGAAGGCCTATTGCTACCAGGACGAGGCCGAGCAGCAGACCGTCAAGAGTCACACGGATGATCTCACTCGCCAGAAGGTTCTCGGTGTCCTCAGCCAGGACCTCGAAAAGCGTGGCCGTTTCGACCCCGAAGCGAACGAGACGGCTCTGGCACTCACGATCATCGAGGAGTACATCCACTTTCCGCCGCCAGCTCCCTCGCTGGCGAATCAGCAGCCGAGCTGAGCCGACGCATTGCACCGTTCCAGCCGTCTCCGCACCCCGCGTTATCGACTCCCCGACGACGTCCGGCCGGAATCGGTTGATCTTCACGTAGACGTCGACCCGTCGAAGAGCGACCGTTTCCAGGGCGACGTCTCGATCACGCTGCGACTCGACCGCGCCAGCCGTTCGATCCGGCTTCACGCCCGCGACCTGCGCGTCACGCAGCCGCGGATTCGCTGGGGCGACCAGGAGATGAGGGGGCGCATCGAAAGCCATCCCGCGGTCGAGATGATCGAGGTGCAGTTCCCGAAATCGGTTCCGGCCGGTGGCGCGGTGCTCGAGCTGAATTTTTCCGGACGTCTGCGCACCGATCTGTGCGGCCTCTACGGCGCCTCGGTGGGCAAGCGCCGCTATGCGTTCACCCAGCTCGAGGCAACCGACGCACGCAAATTCTTCCCGTGCTTCGACGAGCCTTCAATGAAAGCCCGCTTCCGAATCGCGGTGACTACGGGCGCTGCGAACGCCGTGATCTCCAACACGCCCGTCCGTCGCACGCGCCGCTTGCCGTCCCGACGCAAGCGGGTCGAGTTCTCCGAGACCCCGCCGCTCTCGACCTACCTGGTGGCGCTGGCCGTAGGCGAGCTGGAACGCTCGCGGCCGACCCGCCTGGGCCCCACCGAGATCCGCATCTGGCACACGCCGGGCAAGGCACGGCTCACGGCCTTCGGACTGGAAGCCGCGCATGCCTGCCTCGACCGGCTCGAGCGCTACTTCGACCTCCCCTACCCCTACGCCAAGCTCGACCTGGTGGCCGTCCCCGACTTCGAGTTCGGCGCCATGGAGAACGCCGGAGCCGTCTTCTTCCGTGAGACGCTACTGCTGCTGGATCCGGCGACATCGACACTGCCCGAGCGCAAGCGAGCAGCCGAGGTGATCGCCCATGAGCTCGCCCACATGTGGTACGGCAACCTCGTGACCATGGCCTGGTGGGACGACCTCTGGCTCAACGAAGCCTTCGCCACCTGGATGGCGTTCGTCGTCGTCGACGATTGGCGACCCGAATGGAAGATCTGGCACGATTTTCAGCATGGCCGGGCAGCGGCATTGGAAATGGACGCCCTGAGGCACACACACCCGATCTACGTTCCAGTCAAGACAGCGGCCGAAGCCAATCAGAATTTCGACCTGATCACCTATGAGAAGGGTGCGGCCGTCGTGCGAATGATCGAGCGCTATCTCGGATCGACGCCGTTTCGCAAGGGTGTACGTCTCTACATCCGACGGCATCGCGAGTCGAACACCGTGGCTGCCGATCTCTGGACCGCGCTCTCCGAAGCATCGGGAGAGTCGGTCGAGCCCATGGTCCGGGCCTGGATCGAACAATCGGGCTATCCGGTGCTCACCATCCGGAAGCAGGAATCGGGCGGGCGCACGCGGGTCGACATCAGCCAAGAACCGTTTGTCGAGCGAAAACGCCGCGGAAAGAGTTCCAACACACGCTGGCCCGTGCCCTGGGTTGCACGGGTGGGCAGCAAGCGCGGTGTACGCAGCCATCTGGAGCGACATCTTCTTACCCGCGCACGCCAACGAATCGAGCTGGCGGGCAGCGGCGCCGGTTTCCTTTACGGCAATGCCGACGAGAGCGGATTCTTTCGCCCGCATCACGCCCGAAGGGACTTCGAACAGCTCCTGCGCCGGCTGAACGGTCTCTCGGCCGTCGAGCGCATGGGACTGGTCGATCACCAGTGGGCGCTCGTCCGCGCCGGACGCGCCGACTTCGGCAGTTTCATGGATCTCGCGACAACCCTGGCAGACGAGCGGGACCCAGACGTCTTGATGGCCCTGCACAAGCCACTCGGCTTCCTGGCCGACGGATTGATCCCCGACGCTGCACCCCGCTGCGGGTCCGCCTACGCGACCTGGATCCAGAACAGCTTCGGCCCGCACTTCGAGGCCGCCGGATGGAAGCCGAGAGCCAGTGAGAATGACGCCGACCGTATGCGACGCGCCGCGCTGCTTCATCTCGTCGGCGGTATCGGTGGATCCGAAGCGGTTCTCGAAGCCGCCGCCCACCACTGTGAACGCTATCTGGACAACCGCCGCGCCATCGACGCCAATCTCGCCGATGACGTCGTCGGCCTGGCGGCCCGCACCGGCGGAGCCGCCCTCCACCGCCGTTTCCGCGAGGCCGCCAAGAGCGCCCGCACGCCCCAGGAGCAACGCCGCTTCCTGCTCGCCCTGGGCGCCTTCCGCGACCCGAAGCTGATCGAGCGCAGCTTGGAGCTTTCGCTGACGGGCGCGGTGGCCACCCAGGACGTGATCTTCCTGCTGACCCGCATGCTCGCCAATCCGGCTGCCCGCGAGCCGACCTGGCGCTTCGTCCAACGTCGCTGGTCACGGCTCTACAAGCGCATGCCCTCGCTGCTGGCCAGCCGCTTGGTCGAGTCGACTTCGAATCTGTTGACCTCGGCTCACCGGCGCGAGGTCGCTACGTTCTTTGCCAGACATCCGGTCCCGAGTGGATCCCGCGCGCTCCGTCAGTCGCTCGAACGCTTCGACTGGTATCGCGGCTTCCGTGGCCGCGCAGCTCGCGATCTACGCGACTGGATCGACGCCCGGTGAAGCAGCGCCTGGCCATCTGGTTGCTGAGACTCGTCGGCTGGCGGCCGGTCGGAACTCGTCCCGAGGGAGACCAATTCGTGCTGATCGCGGCCCCCCATACCAGCAATTGGGACCTTCCCCTGATGCTGGCGTTCGGGTGGGCGTTCGAGCTGGACGTCCGCTGGCTCGGCAAGAAGAGTCTGTTCGACGGTCCCGCCGGCTGGTTCTATCGATGGACCGGTGGGCTGCCCGTCGATCGCTCCCACAGCACGAACCTGGTGGACCAGGCCGCAGCGATGTTTCGGGAACACGACAAGCTGACCCTGGTGGTCGCACCGGAGGGCACGCGCCGCCGCGCCGAGCACTGGAAGTCGGGCTTCTATTGGATCGCACGCAAGGCGAGCGTCCCTGTGCTCCCGAGCTACCTGGACTACGCGACGCGGACCTCGGGCTTTGGCCCTCTGGTGGTTCCCTCGAACTCGGTCCGGGCGGACATGGACGCGCTGCGCGCGGTCTATCGCGACAAGAAGGCCCGGCATCCGGACAAGTTCGGCCCGGTGCAGCTGGCCGACGAAGACGCCGACGACTGACCCCGGCGGCCCGCACGACCGGGTCGACCTTCGTCGGGTCGTGGATCAACCGCTGAGAGCGGCCCAGAGTGGCGGGCCCATCACCAGGCAGCCAACGATCGCGGCGGCGATGCTCGCGATCAGCACGGCCGCGGCCGCGACGTCCTTGGCCTTCTCCACCAGGGGATGCTGCTCCGGCGAGGCCACGTCGCACAACCACTCGAGCGCGCTGTTGAAAGCCTCGGCCGCCCAGACCATGGCGATGGACGTCACAAGCAACGCCCAATCCAGCCGATCGAGTCGGAGGGTGAGAGCCAGGCACACGACGGCGAGGGTGGCGGCCGCGTGGATCCACGCATTGGGTTGAGACGAGAGCAGGGTCGCCATGCCTCGGATCGCATAGCCGAAGCTCTCGATCCGCTTGCGCACGCTGAAGCCCGCGTGGTTCGACATGCTGGGTGGAACCTCCCCGAGGCTGGGCCGTCTCACCCCGGCCCGCGGGACGGGTTTCTGCATCCACGCAACGTCCCAGTAGCGCCCGAACTTGTAGCCCACCTCCTTGAAGACGCCGACCGGCTCGAAGTGCAGGCGCCGCGGACCGAAATTGAGAACGAGCCGACCGCTTCGTCCCAACCGCGCTGCCCAGACCTACCGGCACTGCTGGGCGAGGTCCTGGGCTCTCAAGAAGACCCCTGATACTTCCGATACGTAGCTGGGTCAGGTGCTCATTCCTGAGGAGTCGCCGCAAGGCCGTAGGGGGTCGCGTGTTCTCTGATCTCCGCTCGGAACTCCGCAGTGGCTTCAGTGGCTTGTGGATCGCGATGTTCGCGTTTGTCGGCTTCGCCTGCACAGCCCCCTCAGAGGTCGATCCCTTCCCCGCCGGCGCCTACGTCGCTGGCCGGGTGGCTGCGCTGAAGCCGCTGCTGAAAGGTCTTCAGTCGCTGGCGGGCACTTCCCTGGCATACCGAGCCTTCGAGATCGAGTCGAGGCTGTCGGATTGCGAAGAGTTCGCCGGGGCCGCCTCCACCGAGGAGGGCGTCGAAGCGCTGTGGGACCGCCTCGCCTGCGCGCGCCTTGCAGATCAGCCCGCCGCCGTGCGGAAGCTACAAGCTGACGCGGATCTCGTCTTCCTCGCTCCTGTCGGCCGACCCACAGATGCTTCGAACGCCCCAAGCCGCCTGATCGGCACCGTACGCTCGGAACCAGACGGTACGCTCCGCTTGAACGCCCGCTTCGACCCGCTGCCCAGCGGCACACTGGGAAGTCTGCTGGTGCCGTCCTCGGAAGGAGCCGGCCCGCCGCGGCTCAACCCCAGCGACACGCTGGTGCACGGTCGCATCCGGCCCGACTCCGGTCTCGACATCGCATCACTGGTGCCCCAGGGCAGCCAGGGCGACAGCATGTTCAAACTGAAGAGCCAGATCTTCTCCAGTGCGATTCTCGATGGAAGCCTCGAGTTTGCGATCTACCTGCCCGAGGCCGAACAGATGATGCCTCCTATCGTCATCGCGGTGGGCACGCGGGTGGAGGCTGCAGCGGTGAAAGCAATGGATGCCTTCATTGCCGACATCTCACGAACATGGAAGTTCCGACATGTTCCGGCACGCTTCGGTGAGTATCGGGGCGTCTGCATGGTCGAGATGCAGCTCCTCCCGGAATTCGATCCCTGCTATGCGGCAGCAAAGGGGATGATCCTGATCGGCTGGAACCGTAGGGCGCTGTTGCGCGCGCTGGAGCCCGGCAGCGGTCTGGGTCCCGCTACGCACGGCGGAGTCGTGGTACACCTGAACCGCTTCGCCGCGGCGGATTCTGCCCTGCACGCGGCGTGGGTCCCAAACGCTCCTCTTCCCCAGCTCGACTATGCATGGCAGACCCTCCAGGCCCAGCTTCAGCGTGTCGGCGACGAGGTGCATCTCCAGCTGGTGCTCGAGGGTAGGCCCTAGTGCGCTGGAATGTCACCGGACTGTTCCTCGGTCTGCTGCTCGTCTGTCTGGCGTTGGTGTCCGGCAATGCCATCCGGGTGATGCAACGACAGAACCGGGTGGCTGACGTGACGAAGGCGGCCGAGGGGCGGCACTGGTCTGAAACGCTGGCACTCTCCGACGGTTGGGTGGGCGGCGACGTCGAGGGCCAGATGGTCGCCCGAGCACGTTGCGATGCGCTGGTGGCGTTGGAGCGCTTCGAGGAGTGCTTGGAACTGGTGCTCCAGCTGGTGGGCACCGGCAACGATCCGACGTGGATTCCATCTCGCACGTTGTTGAAGCACGCCATTCGGTTCGGAACGGAACAGCGCCAGGAAGAGGCCGCAGCTCGCGTGGCGCGCTTCGGTCGTGGCGTCTATCCCGACGATCTCTCGTTCGTCGAACGCGTCTTCGAGACGCGCATCGCACTCGAAGGTGAAACGGCCGTCCTCACCGAGTACGAGGCTGGCTTGGGACCCGATGCAGCGTCGCTCCAAAACCGCGTCCTGCTAGCGGCCTACTACAACCGAGCCAATCACTACGAGACCGCGCTGCGAGTGCTGGGCAACCTGTGGCCTGCGCCGCAAGATCCGATCTTCCTCTTCTGGGTGCAGAATCGCGAGCGGGCGCAGGCGCAGCTCGGGCGCTTGGAGGACCTGCGCGCGACCTACGCGAAGTGGCGGGAGATTCAGGGCGACTCCGTTGCGATCGACGCGTTCTATTCGCTGAGTCTGAGCACCTCGGGACTCTCCGATCCCGAGAGGTCCTGGATCGATCTGCTCCAAGACGTGCTGGCACGCGAGGATGAACTGCAGGACGCATACATCCACGGAGAGGTCTACACGCGCCTGATCATGCACCTGATGGTGGAACGGCGCTACGAAGAAGCCCTCACTTTCTTCGATCGCGGAGCCTCCAAGATCCGAATCCGCAGCATCACCCGCGGTCAGCTGGAGCGCGCCATCGCCATGCCGGAGAGCGACGCGGGCGAGTGGCGCAAGCGGCAGGACCGGCTGGGGACGATTCAGTTCTCGGTGTCGGATCCCGTGCCCAGCGACCGTTTGTGGGTCTCCAATCACGTCGCGGGGGAACCGGATTCGGAATTCCAGGAGGTTGCCCTCGATGCTTCCGGCCGCGCGGAATTCCGGCGCGGCGTGAGCCCTTGGCCAGAACGGTGGGTACTGAAGGATCGAGACGGACACCCCCGTGCGTCGGGTCGCTTCTGGACACGCTTGGATCAACCTGTTCGCATCACCGCAGAGCGTGGGCCCGCGCGGCCCGAGGCGCACTTTGAACCGCGCTCTCGTGCACCGGCTGACGGCCGCACACGCGTCCTGGGACTCGTGCTCGACTGTTCCGACTGGCGGATCACCCAGTACTTGAGAGCACGCGGGGAGTTGCCGTTCACCGACTTCCTGATCCGGAACGGCACCAGTGCCGTGCTGACCAGCGACCCGCCGTTTACCGCGATGGCCATGGAGTCGCTGATCTACCCGACTCGCGGTGAGCAGCTCAGCTTCCTCGGCCTCGTTCACCGCATGGGGCTCGAGATCGCCGGTCTGGCGTCGGTATCAACGAATCCCTTCGACTTCCTTTCGGCTGCGCTGCCCATGCGCCCGAACCTCTTCGAGACCATCGGGGCCGGCGACCGGGTCGCCGTCAACATGTTGTTTTCGCACGGTCGTGTCGAGGCTGGTCATCACGCCGAAGCGGTGGGACCCTTCGGCAAGCGCTTGAAAATCGCTACAGGCCCGGTCTTCCGTCCGCTGCGCCGAGACGAGCGGGAGCGGATGCCCGTGACGCGCAGCAATCCTGAGGTACGCGTCCATGTGGAGGCAATTGCCGGTGAGTTCGACAGCGGAAGCGAGTTGTTCGCGTCCGGTGAAGTGGATCTGCTGCTGCTGCGGATCGAGGCGCTGGACATCCTCACACACATGCTGGTGCACGACCTGCTGGAGAACGGACAGGACGACGGCGAGGCCGCACTGCACTCCATCTATCGCTACATCGACGACCGCATGGCCGAGCTCTACCACCGGATGGATGAGGACGACATCATCGTGGTCATGTCGGACCACGGCATCCGAACCGGAAGTCAACACGAGACCGATGCAATCTTCGTCGTACTGGGACCGGGAATTTCGAAGACCCGCATCGCTGGACGCCCGGATCTCAAGGGCATTCCCGCCATGTTCGCGCGTCTACTCGGAGTCGACGTTCCTGAGTGGCCCAGCGCCGGACTCCAGCACGTGGGTCTGACACCCGCCGTGGCGGCTCGCTAGCTCACCATCCGAGTGCTCTTCGTAGGTCCGAGATTCTCGGGCGCAATCACGTTCGGGGCGCCGCCCGGCGATGGGGACCGGCACGGCGCGGCCGCGTTACACCTCGACAGCCTGTGGGCGCCGAACGGCTCGCGTTTCGAATCCTCAGGGGCGGTTGATGCGTTGGAGAAGGGAAGCGAGGTTACGCTTCGCCGGCTCGTAACCCGGGTGGCGCTCGACGATGGTCTCAAAGAGCGTCACCGCGCGTTGGGTATCGCCGGCGCGCGCATGCGCGATGATCAGACGGTTGGAGAAACTGGGAGAAGCGAGCGCCTGTCCGGTCACAGCCAAGTGCCGCGCGGTTTCCTCGGCACGCCCCAGCTGGACCAGCGTCACCACAGCGTCACGGTGCAGATCCTTCTCTTCCGGTCGCAGCTTCAAAGCAGCCTCGATCAGCGGCCAGGCGCGATCGGGCCGCCCGAGCTGGATCCATAGCATCGCTAGCAATTGACGCGTCTTCCATCCGTCCGGATCGAGCTCCAGCGCGCGCGCTTCGTGACGCTGCGCCGCTTCTTCATCCCCGCTGCGCGCCGCGTTCCACATCACGCCTGCTTGCGCCTGGGGCGACGCTGGATCCTGAGTGTGCGCTTGGTCGAAGTGCTGGGCCGCTGCAGCAACTCGACCGGTTTGGAGCTCCAGCATGGCCAGACGGGCAAGCTGCTGCCCCGAGTCCGGCACGAGGTCCACGGCGAGCCGGGCGTGCTCGAGCGCAGCCTCCGGCTCACCCATCTCGGCCAGCGCGCGCGCCAGTTGAGAGTGGGTCAGGGCGCTGCCGGGCATTCCCGCAAGCACCTCTTCGAAGAGCCGGCGCGCAGGCACCGGCTCGCCGTTTTTCAGGTGTGTCACCGCCTGGTGGTATCGATCGAGCAGGCGCAGGCCGTCCTTCGGGTCGAGGTCGTTGCGCTCGGCCTCGTGCGCCGTGACCGCATAGCCCAGCGACTGAAGCCGACGCAGCATGGACGCGTCGACCGTCTGGCGATCTTGCGCGATTTCGTGGCTCATCACGTCGTCGATGTTCTTCTGATACTCCACCGCCAGCACCCGCGCGTCGCCCATTGGTTTGCCGCGCAGGAGGTTGTGCATCTCATCCGGATCGTCCGCCAGCTCGTAGAGCTCTGGACGCGGCGATTGCACGTAGCGATGCGTCGACGAGCGCCAGCTGTGAAGCGGCGCCCAGCCATGATCGAGGCGCGTAGCCAGGGTCTCCGAGTAGGCACCGAAATGCGGAGGCGGCGAACCGGTCCAGAAACCCTGCAGGGAGCGGCCGTCAGCGTTGGCGAGGGGCCTCATGCCAGTGAGTGCCAGCAGCGTGGGAGCGAGATCGACAAGGCTCACGACGTCGACCACCCGTTTTCCCGCCGGAATGTCAGGGCCCACAATCATGAGGGGAACATGCAGCGTCGTCTCGTGGAGACCGTAGGAGTGGGTGCGATCCCCATGCTCACCGAGGCTCTCGCCGTGATCCGACGTGAGCACCACTAGCGTTCGCCCGAGTCGGCCGTCCGACTCGAGCGCCCGCAGCACGCGCCCCAACTGGGCATCCGTGTAGGCGATCTCCGCATCATAGGGGCGGTTGACGAAGCGCTTCGACCAGGCGGCGGGCGCGCGCCAGTCCTCGTGCGGGTCGTAGTAGTGCACCCATAGAAAGAAGGGCTCGGACAGTTCGCGTAGGAGTGCTAGGGCGCGGTCGCTCACCTCGATGGCCGGCCGTTCGAGAAACCCTGATTCTTCGGTCGCCAAGCGCGACCCGGCGTCATCGTAATGCGCAAAGCCTTGCCGCAGGCCGGTCTCCCCCGCCAACACCACGGCGCCGACCACGGCTCCGGTCTGGTATCCGCCGTCTGCCAGCACTTCTGCGAGGGTCTTCGATTGATCGGAGATCCGGTGCAGGCCGTTGTGGCGTACACCGTGACGCGGGGGGTGCTGTCCCGTCAGCAGCGACGCATGGGAGGGGAGCGTGATGGGCACCGAGGCCATGGCGTTCTCGAAGAGCACTCCGCGGGCAGCCAGCGAATCGAGATGAGGCGTGTGCGCGACATCGTAGCCGTATACGCCCACGTGGTCGGCGCGCAGC
>SMVB01075776.1_pt1 | contig 16468 bp, 13 predicted proteins | sample 2456461 | NCBI WGS metagenome assembly SMVB01 (sample SAMN11095934, study PRJNA526329) | marine sediment metagenome | biome: Marine sediment; feature: Surficial sediment; material: Deep marine sediment; isolation source: Hadal surficial sediment | place: Pacific Ocean | collected 2014-05 | depth...
CCTTCGCGTTGTGCCCGCGCATCAGCGACTCGACTTCGGCCACGTCTCGCTCTTCGCAGTTGACGACCACCCCGAACTCTTCGGCAGAGAAGCGCGGGCTGTAGTGCTCGTCGAGCTTGCGCGGATAGAGGCCGCCCAGGCCGATCAGACCCACGACGGTCAGGATGCCGGCAAAGAGGATCATGAGCTCGAAGCCGATGATCCACATGGGCGGGATCGCGGCGAAGTTCTTGCCGGCGATCTTGACCGGCCAGTCCAGCGCCATCCAGATCTGGAGGCCAAAGCCCGTCACGACGCCAACCAGGCCACCGATCAGGGTGAAGGCACGCACACCGGAGGGCTTGGGGTCTTCCGCCAGCTCGATTTCATCGAATGGCGCCGGGGAATATGTCGTCAAATCCTCGAAGCCGCGTGCCTTGAGCTTGCGCACGACATTCGAAACATCCGACGGCAGGTCGTAGACGCTGACTAATGTGTTGGCCATCTCAGTGAAACCCCTCTGAACGGGTTGTGAAGATCGATTTCGTCCGCATCAGTGCCAGTGCCCGTCCACGTGTCCGGGTTCTTTGGCGTGGATCTGCAATTCCTTGACCTCAGAGATCGCGATGATCGGGAACACCTTGAGGAAGACCAGGAAGAACATGCTGAACCAGCAGAAGCTGCCCGTGAGAACCATGAGTTCGACGGTGCTGGGGATGTAGAGCCCCCAGGCCGCCGGAATGTATTCGCGCGAGAGCGACGTAATGATGATCACGTAGCGCTCGAACCACATGCCCAGGTTGATGAGGACGCAGAGCACGAAGAGGAAGGGGACGTTCGTTCGCAACTTCTTGATCCAGAGCAGCTGCGGAAAGATCACGTTGAAGGTGATCATGAACCAGGTCGAGAACCAGTACGGACCGAAGGCGCGTAGCCAGAACGATGTCTGTTCTGCTTCGATGCCCGAATACCAGGCGATGAAATATTCCGCCAGATAGGCGTAGCCACAGATGATGGACGTGAAGAGGATGAACCTCGACATGTTCTCGAAGTGGTAGTCCGTGATGTAGTTCTCGAGTCGGAAGATGCGTCGGACCGGAACCATCACCACGATGACCATCGCGAAGCCACCGAAGATTGCACCGGCCACGAAGTAGGGGGCGAAGATCGTTGCGTGCCAGCCGGGCACGATGGACATCGCAAAGTCCCAGGAAACGATCGAGTGGACCGACAGCACCAGCGGGGTCGCGATCCCGGACAGGTGGAGTACCGCACGGTTATGTGCTTTCCACTGCTTGCCCGTTCCCTGCCATCCACCGGAGGCGATCGTGTACAGGACCTTCTTCCAGCCGACCGCGCGGTCTCGCGCGATGGCGATGTCGGGAACCAACCCGACGATGAAGAAGAGCACCGAGATCGTCAGGTAGGTGTTGACCGCGAACACGTCCCAGATGAGCGGGCTCTTGAAATTCACCCACAGGTAACGTTGGTTCGGGTAGGGCAGCAGGAAGTAGAATTTCCAGAGGCGTCCGATGTGGATCAGCGGGAAGAGCGCCGCCGTCAGTACGGCGAAGACGGTCATCGCCTCGGCGCCACGGTTGATCGCGTTCCTCCACTTCGCTCGGAACAGGAAGAGGATCGCCGAGATCAGGGTGCCCGCGTGGCCAATCCCGATCCAGAAGACGAAGGTGATGATGTAGACGCCCCAGAAGACGGGAGCCTGGTACCCAGCGACCCCGAGACCGACGTAGGTCTGGTAGACGAGGGCGCCGGCAGCCATCACGACGCCGGAAACCGCGAGCATCAAGGCGATGAACCAAGGCCAATGAAAGCCCTTGGTCACGGCCATGATATCGATATTGGTCTGCGAATCGCGCGGTGCGGATCGCGGACCGTTCATTGCATCAGCCACTGCGGACGCGGGAGGCGGTGCCATTTAATGGACTCCCTCGCTCTCTTCGCGCCGAACCTGCGCGAGGTAGGTCACGGCGGACCGTGTATTCAATTCCTGAAGCGGGTGGTAAGCACGATCTGCGCCCTGGGTCGCCTTCATCGCGGCCGCACTCGTGGTGTCCCGAACATTGCCGAAGGTGATCGCATCAGACGGGCAGGCCTGTTGGCAGGCCGTCACGACGGCATCGGGCGCGATCGGCTTCCCAGCATCCTTGGCGGGCTGACGCGCCGTCTCGATTCGTTGGATACAGAACGTGCACTTTTCCATGACGCCCTGCCCGCGGACGGTGACATCCGGGTTGAGCATCAAGCCGAGCAGGCCGGGCCAATTCAATCGACCATAGTCGAAGTAGTTGAAGCGCCTGACCTTGTAGGTGCAGTTGTTGGCGCAATAGCGAGTGCCGACACAACGGTTGTAGACCATACCGTTGAGGCCCTCGTCGGTGTGGTAGGTCGCGATGACGGGACACACCGATTCACAGGGCGCGGCGCCACAATGTTGGCAGAGCATCGGCAGATGCCGGACTTCATTCTCGCCGAGAATCTCGCCGTCCGGCGTGGGTCGGCGCTCTTCTCCGTCGCGAACGTCGTCGTCCCCGTCGCCGACATAGCGCTCGATTCGAATCCAGGTCATCTCGCGATGCCGAATGGCCTGCTCTTCGCCAACGATCGACACGTTGTTCTCGATGTAGCAGGCGGCGATACAGGCGGAGCAGCCCGTGCACTTGTCGTTGTCGATCGTCATGCCCCAGCGGTAGGGCTGGTCCGGGTGCGCATCGTAGGCGGAATTGAATTCGAAGGGCGGACCCTCGAAATGATGGCCACCGGCCGCCGCTTCGGCGTGATCCGCGCCCGCGACCTCTGCGCCATGTTCGCCACCCGATTCGGACGCGTTCGCGGCCGCAGCGAAATGCGCCATGCCCCCCGACTTGGCCAGAGCGTAGAGGCTCACCTCGGGAGCGAGGCCCCGCTTGCGCTGGTTGTCAGTCCATTGCGACAGCGCGAGGCGTCGGAAGCGGCCGGTCTTCGAAATCGTGGCGGTGGTCGAGAGAAACGCCTGTCCGCCCGCCTCATCCAGCGCCGCCGGCAGCAGGTCGGCAACGTTCGCACCGCGAGCGACACCCGGCTGTCCGTCACCGGCCATCGAGGCGTAGTGACCGACCTTATGGCCCTGTCCGATCGGGATCGCCACGATGTCCTCGCGGACACCACCGCGGGGATAGACCGAAACGTCGATCGAACCGCTCTCGGTCGCGATCGTGATGACGTCACCGAACACGACGCCGAGTTCGTCGGCCCTGCTCGGGCTGATCTCCGCCCAGGTGTTCCAGGAAATCTTGGTGACCGGATCCGGAATCTCCTGATTCCAGGGAAGTGCCGCGCCGCGTCCGTCGTAGTAGAAGGAATGCGGAAAGGCGACGAGGGTGAGGTCACCCGAGCCCTGGAGCCGCGGAGCCGTGGGCCGCAGGTTGGCCGCGCTCGCAGAGACCGAAACGCTTTGCATCGGAGTCGGAGCGAAGACGCCGCCACGGGCCAGCGCCTGACGCCAGTTCGTGTCGGACCAGTTGCTCTCGACGACGCTCTTCCAGCTGCCTTCGGGCACTCGGCTCGCCGCTTCACCGCCCATCGCGCGGGCCGCGCCGAGCAGGGTGTCGCCCAGTGCCTGCGTATCAAACAGAGGCCTGATCGTCGGTTGAACCAGCGACCTCACACCGGGACGCGGGTTCGCGTCGCCCCAGCTCTCCATCGGCGTGTGATCGGGAAGCAACAGGTTGGCCGCTTCCGTCGTCTCGTCCGCCAGCGACGCGAAGGACACGACGAGGTCGACCTTCGCGAGCGCCTCGGCGAAACCGACTGAGGCCGGTAGTGAGAAGACCGGATTGAGGTTGTGAATGAGCAGGCAATCAACGTTTCCCGCGTTCATCTGGTCGACGAGTGCCAGGACGTCTCGCAAGCTCGAAGTCCTGGCCGGGCCAGAGCCATCGGTCTCGGGGTACTGGACCGCGGTTCCGACGGCGCCGAGCACGACGTTCAGGAGCAGGACCGCCGCTGCGGCGCCGGCGCCGGCCGTCGTCGAGGACGCGATTCCGGGCGGGAGCGCCACGCCGTGGCTCGAAGCCGCGAGCTTGTCGGCCACCTGGTCGAAGATCGCGCGGCTGATTCCCGCAGCCTCCACGGCGGCATCGATATTCGCGCCGGCCAGCGCCGATGCCTCGGCGGTGTTCGCCGTGCCCTTGCGTTCGGCGACGGCCTTGGCGAGCGCGAGGGCGAGAACGCCTTCGCTGCCGGGAGCGGCCGCGACCCAATGGTCGGCATTCGACGCGGTCAGGTTCTGACGCGGAGTGACGGCGATCAGTCGAGCGCCGCCATCGGCGTGCTGCAAGACGTCGCGATTCTTCGCGAGCTGGCCGGCGTGCTCCGTGGGAGAAAATCCCGTGTCGATGAAGTCGGAGCCGAAGTCGATGATCACATCGGCGTCGGAGACGTCGAAGATCGGAGCGGCCGAGACACCGAAGACCTGCTCGCTGGCTTCGATCAGCGCGTCCTGTCCAAAGGGCTCGTAGGTCAGTCGGCCGGCGATGCCGGTCGCGTTGACGAACTGGTCGAGAAGACCGTCGAGCGATGGACCGACCGGACCCCCCAGGATCCAGGTCTTGCTCGCAGCGCTGCCGAGCTGGGCCGCCAGCTTGTTCTTCGCATCATCCCAGCTCGTCGACTGAAGCGAGCCATCGCTGCTGCGCGAGGCCGGCCCTTCGAGCCGATCGGGATGATAGGTGCGTCCCAGGCTGGCCTGGCCACGACCGCACAGGCGGCCCCGATTCACCGGATGCTCGGGGTTGCCCTCGAGCTTGATCGGCCGGCCCTCACGCGTCTTCACGTGGAGACCGCACGCGGCGGAGCACTCCTGACACGTGGACGCGTAATCGACCGCGATCCCCGGCGTGATCTCTTCGGGCTGAATCACATAGGGGATCAGCTTATCCGGGGGATCGCCGCAGGCCACAGTGGCTGCGGCACCCGCGGAGAGGCCGACGATTTTCAGAAAGTCACGACGATCGAGCTCGGACATGCTGATTCCTGACTTAGTAGTGGCACGTCAGGCAGTCTTGCGACGCCTGCTGATGATTTTGTCGATGGCAGTTGATGCACCAACCCATTTCGAGCTTCGCGACGGGCACGAGATATCCAATATGCCCGTCCGGAACGAGATGAAGCTTGTCGATCTCTTCGACCGGGCCATGGCACGTCTGGCATTCGACGCCCGCCTGGATGTGGCGGTTGTGGCGGAACTGCACGTACTCGGGAAGTCGATGAAGCTGAACCCATTCGATTGGCTTCTTCTCTTCCCAATGCTGCTTGAGAATTCGGATGCCCTCGATCTCGTCGTACTCGGCGGGGAACTGCGAGTGGCAGCCCATGCAGACCTCGACCGACGGAACCCCGGCAGCCTGGGACTTGTCCGTTCCCGAGTGGCAGTAGAGGCACTCGATCTCGAACTCGCCGGCGTGATGTTTGTGGCTGAAGGGGATCGGCTGCCGCGGGCCGTCGGCCTCGGGATCCCAGGCAGCGATCGCCGACTGACAAGCGTTGGCCGAGGGCCATTGTTTATCGAACTCGGCGGGAATCTCGATCTCGAGATTCGGATCCTCTTCCTGGGCGGCGCGAAGTTCGTGCGCGTCGCAGACGCTGGTCGCGATCTGGACATCCGCTCCGGAACCTCCCGCCGCGTTCGCTTCCCCGTCGCTCGGCGCGGGCCATCCCGACCAGAACACGAAGATCGCAGCGGCGAGGGCGGTGAAAAGGCCGATCACGAATGAGCCACGACGCGAGCCACCAGGGTTGTCGCTCGCTTGCTCAGTCCTTCTGGACGACGAAAGTTTTTCAGGCTTGTTATTAGGCGTGTCTTTAGGCTTGTCTTTAGGCATAGCGCGAGATGCGGCCTCTAGGACACGTCACGCCACGGGGAGCCGGTCGACCAGGGGTCGGCTCATTCCTCGCGCCGCGCACGCGTTCCGTGAATTCCCTCGCGGGTTCCCGGGTCCGTTTGCACTGGCAGCACGTAGTTTCCGCTCTGCACCGTCATGCGGCACTCGGCACTGAACTCCCTGCCAACGCGACGGACCTCTATGGAAGTCCAGCTCGAGAAGTCTGTTCTGCTTGATTTCGATCTGCGAATCGGCCCACGATTCGAGGGCTTATTCGAGATCGGACCCGTGACTGCTTCGGCACCAGATCGACGTCAAGCGGTCGCGCCGGAGTATCCTCGGCGGCGTCTTCGCGAGCGCGCAGCGAATGGTTGCAGCAGAACTCCCAGGCGTGGTCGACGGTCATTCACCGTCGCCAAATCGCCGCACCTCGACACCCGCTCGCCAGGCCTGCGCTCGGCTTGCCACGATCCCGCGAACACACCCGTGACGTGACTCGTGGGTCGGCCCCGATCGCGGCGTCGTGCGATCTGAATTGATAGGCTCCGCGCTTCCCGTCCCCTCTTCGTGAGAGATCGACCCCGACCACTCGAGGGACCGACGGGCAACCCGGAGGCGAGTGGATGATCGACTTCGAACCCAGCGACGAACAGGCGCTCATCATCGAAACCGTCCGGCAATTCGCCGAGAACGAGATCCGACCGCGCGCCCGGGAAGCGGACGAAGCGGGCGCTCCGCCGCGGGACGTCCTCGACGCCGCCCACGCACTCGGACTCGTGGCCAACGCGCTTCCGGAGGCCCACGGAGGCGGCGGCGAACGCTCCGCCCTGACCGGGGTGCTGATCGCCGAGGAACTCGGATGGGGAGACATGGCGATCGCACTCGCGATCCTGTCGCCCGGACTGCTTGGCCATCCAGTCGGATAATTCGGGTCTAAAACACTACAAGAAGAAATTCTTCCTGGACTCTTGGGGGACTCGTTTGCGCCGGGCTCCCTCGCGATCGTCGAACCCCGCTTCGATTTCGACGTCTACCGGCCACAGACCACCGCGAAATCGGAGGCCGAGGAATACGTCCTCGACGGCGTGAAATGCCAGGTCCCCTGGATCGAAGGCGGAGCCCAGGTCCTCGTCATCGCTACGGAACCAGGCGGCCTGGGGGCGTTCGTGGTGTCCCGGGAGGCGGCCGGCCTGAAGGCTGAAGCGGAGCTCAAGATGGGGCTCTGCGGCCTGCCGACAGTCGAATTGACGCTCTCGGGTGTCCGGGTTCCGGGTTCGGCGCGACTCGACGCGGATGATGCGGCGATCCGCCGCCTGATCGACCGCGGCCGACTGGCTCTCGCCGCGACCGCCGTCGGTGCCGCCCGCGCCGCCTTCGAGACCTCCCGCGACTACGCCAAGCAGCGCAAGACCTTCGGCCAGCCGATCGCGACCCGCCAGGCGATCGCCTTCATGCTCGCGGACATGGCCATCGAGATCGATGGCGCCCGACTGCTGATCTGGGAAGCGGCCGCGGCCATGGACCGTGGCGTCGAGGCGAGCCGTCTCGCACACCTCGCCTACGACCAGACGACCCGCATCACGCTCCAGGTCGCCGACGGCGCGGTCCAGGTTTTCGGTGGTCACGGCTATATCCGCGACTATCTGCCCGAACTCCACCTGCGCAACCTCGCGGGCCTCGCCAGCTTCGAAACCCTGGCGCTCGTCTAGCGCCGCGCTTCATGTCCGCCCGCCCGGATCACGCTTCACCTGACACGCATGGGAAGCTTGACGGCTGAAAAAGGAGTCCCTCATGTCCATCGACTTCAAACTCTCCGAGGGATCGCTGATCTCGCAGAAGCACTACCACGACATCGCCGTCCAACAGATGAGGCCGGTATCGCGCAAATACGACCTGGCCGAACACCAGCTGCCCACCGAGTGGGTCGACTACTGGTGGCGGGAGGGCCGCAAGGGGCCGAAGGACAAGGCCACCGGGGGAAACGATGGCTTCGTCACCGTGTGCCTGCAGGCGGAGGAACTCTGCTGGGGCGACGCGGGCCTCTATCTGCGAATGCCGACGCCCGCGCTCGGCGGGTCGGCCGTGAGTGCGGCGGGCACGAAGGAGCAGAAGAAAAAGTTCATGTCCGCGTTCCGCGCAGAAGGCGGTCAGCCGATCTGGGGCGCGATGGCGATCACCGAGCCCCAGGCGGGCTCCGATTCCGCCGCGATCGAAACGACCGCCGATTGGGATCCCGAGACCGAAGAGTGGATCCTGAACGGCACCAAGATCTTCTGTACCGCGGGCGAAGGGGCCTCGACCGTCGATGGCGGCTTCGTCGTCGTCTGGGCGACGATCGACAAGCAGGCCGGACGCGGCGGGATCAAATCGTTCGTCGTGATGGCCAACACGCCCGGCATGGAGCTGATCGGCTGCGAGAAGAAGCTCGGCATCCGGGCCTCCGACACCGCGACGCTGCGCTTCGAGAATTGCCGCGTGCCGAGCGGGAATCTCCTCGGGAGCAGCGAAGTCCGGAAGCAGGATCCGACCCAAACCGGCGACAAGGGCTTCAAGGGAGCCATGGCGACCTTTGACGCGAGCCGTCCGATCGTGGCGGCCATGGCCATCGGCGTCGGCCGCGCCTCCCTCGATTTCCTGAAGGAAGAACTCGAACGCGGAGGCATCACCATCCGATACGATGCGCCGCCGAGGGATTTGACCGCGATCGAACGCGACGTGATCGAGATGGAAGCCGAACTCCGGGCCGCGCGATTGCTGACCTGGCGAGCCGCCTGGATGATGAACAAGGGCAAGCCGAACAACCTGGAGGCCTCGATGGCCAAGGCCAAGGCGGGCCTCGCCGTCACCAAGATCACCCAGAAAGCGGTCCAGCTGCTCGGACCTCTCGGGTACTCGAAGAAGCTGCTCGTGGAGAAATGGATGCGAGATGCCAAGATCAACGACATCTTCGAAGGCACCCAGCAGATCAACCAGCTGATCGTGGCCCGCAGAATCCTCGACTACCCCAGCGCAATGCTGCGCTGAGACCGCTCGACTCTCGGGCTGCTAATATTCGTGCCGCGTCCGCACCCCGTGCACCCCGAATGAATGAAGTGAGAAATCGCCCCATGCCCATCGACAACGAACTGCTCGAAATCCTGGTCTGCCCCGAGACGCAGCAGCCGGTCACAATCGCCGGAGCGGAGGTGATCGAGCCCCTGAATGCCGAAATCGAGGCCGGCCGCCTGCGAAACCGAGGAGGCAAGATCGTCGAAGAGCAGATCGCCGAAGGCTTGCTGCGCGAAGACGGCCGCATCCTCTACATCATCGACGACAGCATCCCGATCATGCTCATCGATGAATCCATCGAACTGGGGTAGCGAACGCTCGCGCTTCCGCACCTCGGGCTTCGTGCCGGGTGGGCCGTGCGTCGCAGGCGACGCTGAGCATCCCAGTATCCGACCGCCCGACATGCCTAGCACAAAGCAATCACTTAACATGTCCAACACGAACAGCGCAGCGGCTAGAACAGCCCAGCGCTCAGTCGACGATTCGACTGATCCGGTCCGGCTCTTGCGCGAACTCGCGGCGCTTGAGTTCTTTGACATAGTCGGAGAGTTCTTCGTCGGAGGCGACGATCTTCGAGATTTCCTCCTCGAAGCGCAACGCATCCTGCTTCACCTGTTGGAGGTCGAAGGGAGTCTCGAGGTAACGTGAAACCTTCCGCAGGAGAGCGAGCGTGCCGCGAGGATTGGGGGTGGCACTGATATAGTGAGGCAGCCCAGCCCAGATCGAGAGGACCTCGACGCCCTCTTCTTGCAGCGCATTGGCCAGAACCCCGACGATCCCCGTCGGCCCCTCGTAGGTCGTCGGTTCGATCTCGAAGCGTTCGAGCAAGCCGACGTCGCTCGCAAACCCCGAGACCGCGACCGGCTGCGAGTAGACTACATCGGCGAGATAGGCGCCCAGAATCAGACATCGCTGCACGCCCATGTCGACGGCGAGTTCGACGACCGACTCGCAATAGCCACGCCATCGCATATGCGGTTCGATTCCGAGTCCCGTGATCAACTCGAGTCCCTCTTCGCTCACGCCATACCGAAACTCGTTCGACGGCCACGCGATTGGACCCGACTGGCCGGCCTGGTACTGGACCCTCGGTCGCCGGACCGTGAAATCGTAGTAGTCGTCGGGATCGATATCCGCGAGCGGAACACCGCGCAGAGTCGAATCGATGAAGCGAATTGCCGTCGACGCGGATTCGCACGCATCATTCCATCCCTCGAAAGCCAACATCAAAGTCGGCTCGCCGAGGACGGGGTGCACGTGCATTCGCAAAGAACTCATCCAAAGAGGGTGGCACGGTCCAACCACCCTTCACAAGCGAAAAAAACGCGGCTTTGCGCGTTCCAGAGACCGCGGTTCGGAAACGTCCACCCGCCACCTGGACACCCTCTCGGCGCGGAGAACTCAGCGCTCGAATCGGTACCCCCGACCCCGGACCGAAACGATGTGTTCGGGCTCACTCGGGTCGCGTTCGAGATATTTGCGCAGCCGCACGATGAAGCTGTCGATCACACGCGTCTTCGTGTCGGGGCGCAATCCCCAGACCTCTTTCAGGAGTTCGCCACGCGTGACCGTTTCTCCCTCCCGATCCACGAGTGCCCGCAGCAATCCGACCTCGCGGGTGGTGAGCGACACGATTTCATCGGGAGTCTCGATCGTAAACTGATCGAAGTGGATCACACTGTCCCCGACGTGAACATCCGCAGTGGGCTCGTTCTGGGTCTCGACACCGTCCCATCGACGCCGGCGCAGCAGGCCCCGCACGCGCGCCAGCAATTCGTCCAGCCGAAACGGCTTGGTCAGATAGTCGTCCGCCCCCTCCTCGAGACCGCGTACGATATCGGCGGGATCGTCCTTCGCGGTCAAGATCAGGATTCGAACGTAATTGCCCGCCGCGCGGGTGCGGCGCGCGACTTCGAAGCCGCTCATCTCCGGCAACATCAGATCGAGAATCACGAGATCGAAGGGCGAGCCGCCGCTCTGGGTCAGTCGGCCCAGTGCACTTCGGCCGTCCCCGGCCACCTCGACGTCATAGCCCTCCTGTTCGAGGTTGAAGCGAACGCCTTCTGCAATATGTTCGTCATCCTCGACGACGAGAATGCGCTGTGCGACTTCGTTTCCGGCACCGGTCATGCGGGCCTCAGGGTGACGACAAAACGGCTACCCCGGCCGGCGCCTTCCGAGAGCGCCACGATTCGGCCACCGTGTTTCTTGAGCAGAGCACGCACGACGAAAAGCCCCAGCCCGAGACCCGAGACCTGTCGCTGGACATCGCGGCTCGCACGGTAGAAGCGATTGAAGATCCGACCGAGTTCCTGCTTCGGAATCCCGATACCCTGGTCCGAAATCTCGATGCGCACGCGGCCGTCTCCGACGACCTCGATCGCAACGCGAATTCGCACCGGATCCTCGGAATATTTGACCGCGTTCTCGAGCAGGTTTCGGAATACGACGCCCAGCTCCGCCTCATCCCCGCGCACGCACAGCGGCCGCGTCTTCTCGACGCGCACCGACTCGTCCGCAAGGCCATGTCGATCGAGCACTTCGCGCACGTTCTCTGCCAGCAGATCCTGAAGTTCGACACGACCCCAGCCGCCGCGCCACGGCCGTGTTTCCTCGGCCCTCGCCGCCGCGAGTACCTGGGTCACCGTATATTCGAGTCGATCGAGGTCCTCGCCCATGCGACCGAGAAACTCGTCGCGCTGGGCGGGTTCGAGTTCGTGACGATCGAGGGTCTCGAGGCCGAGCCGAAAGGAGGCGAGCGGCGTCTTCAGTTCGTGGGTCACCGCGTCGAGGAACGCGCGCTGGGTCTGGCTGAGCCGCATCTCGAGCACGAGTTTCACGCAGAGCCAGACCAGCCCCGCGAATACGAAGAGAAAGAAGACCGACCCGAGTACGAAGAGCAGTGTCTCGAGCGGCGACAAACCCGCGGTGGGCTCGGAGCCCCCGCCCCAGACAAGGATCTGCCAACCCACCGCCAGGGCGAGCACGAGCACCATCGACACGATTCCGATGGCGAGCGGACCTCCGATCGAACGACGCGGCATGAATCTCCCGGATCAGCGGGCGACGACCCGCATGGCCGAGTATGCCGCGAAACCGCCCCGCCTCGCAGCCCGCTGAACAACTCCGCTGAAGGCGAGCCGTTCGCGGCGAAATTCGCGGGTCTGGCAGTCCGTCCGCAAAACCGCTTCCTTTGCGTCACTGCGGTCGCAGGGACCGTGCAGCGCCCCGTCTGCAAGTGCCCCCACCCTGCCCCGTGCCGCCCTGCGCCCGCCGGTGCCACGCCCGCCAACGACCGATTCCTGCCCATTGCCTGTCAACAAGAATAGAGGAGCCCCCTTGAGCGACGCCCAACCGATCACCGGCTGCCGCCCGGGCGAGATCGCCGAGAATCTCTTTGTCTGCGGCGACCCCGCTCGGGTCGAGCGCATCAGCGCCGGCTGGGACGAGAAGCGCGCGGTCTGCAACGTCCGCGAGTACTCGATCGTCACGGGCCAGAAAGACGGCGTCGCGTTGAGCGCGGCCTCCCATGGCATCGGCGCGCCGGGAACCGCCGTGCTCGTCGAGGAGATGATCAAGCTCGGCGTGAAGAGGATGATCCGCATCGGAAATTCAGGCGGACTCGATCCGGCCCTCGAACTCGGCGATCTGGCGATCACGACGGGCTGCGTGCGGGACGATGGGACGAGCAAGACCTACGTCGTCCCCGAGTATCCGGCCGTGGCGAGTTGGGAGATCGTCGCCGCACTGGTCGAGGAGGCCGCGGCCGTGGGGGCCCCCGCGCGAACCGGCGTGACCTGGTCCCTCGACGCGTTCTACGCCCGCAACGCCGTCGCGGGGCCGAACGACACGCTCCTGAGCATGTCCGTCGACGGCTACTGGCCAAGCCATTTCGAAACGCGCATCCGCGACATGCAGCAGGCCCGGATCCTCAACTGCGAAATGGAAGCGGGAATTCTCCTCACCCTCGCCGGTCTCTTCGGAATCCGCGCCGGCGCGATCTGCGTGGTGTCGGACAGGGCCCCCTGGCCGGGTCCGTCACAGATCGACCTCGATAACAACATGACGATCTGTATCGAAGTGGCAACGCGCGCGATGCTTCGATTGGCGCGAGCATGATACGCACGCGGTTTGGATTCCGGCTTGCAATCCTTTGTTATGTCGGAATTTTTACCAGCGTGCTCGGCTGCGTGGAAGGCGGTGACGCCCAGGACCGGAACGCCGATTCGGAGCGCGCGGCCGTACAAATCATCGCCCGCCTCTATCGCGGCGGCCCGATCCTTACGATGGCGGGGGAATCGCCGGAAATTGTCGAGGCGCTCCTCGAACGCGACGGAAGGATCCTCTTCGTTGGCGGCGAGGCGGAAGCGCGGCGATTCATCGAAGACGAGATCCAGATCGTCGATCTCGACGGGCAGACGCTACTGCCCGGCTTCATCGACACCCATGTCCACTACGGGGTCCAGGCTCAGGCACTCTCCTTCGAGGTCGCCCCGCCGTGGCGTTTCGAAAGCGACCTCGCCTTCATCGACCACGTGGCCGCGGTCGCGGAGCGAACGCCCAAAGGCGAATGGATCGTGCTCTACGGCTACGACCGCGTACTGATTCCGCCCTACCGGAACCTCACTCGGACGGATCTCGATCGCGCAACCCGCGACCACCCCGTACTCGTCCTCTACCTCGGCCTGCATTGGGCGAGTACGAATTCGCTGGGCCTCGAAGCCGCCGGAATCGATCGAGAGACACCGACTCACATCCAGGGTGGCGGGATCTACTTCAAGGACGAAGCCGGCGAACCCACCGGCTTGATGACCGAGTCGGCGGTATTCGGCCTCGTCGACCACATCGAATCTGTGGGAGATCCGCTCGATCCAATTGCACGACGCGAAATCGCGAAACGCATGAGCGCAAATGGAATCACGACGATCGCCGACCGGGCGACCGGAGCGACCGGCGGCCCCCAGGAACTCGCGCTACTCGAAATGCTCGCCCACGAGCCAGACTTTCCGCTCCGAATCGTCGCGACCCCGATCTACCAGATTCTCGGTCTGCTCGACGGGCCGACTGCCTGGGACGGCGCGTATCAGGCGACCCAGATCAAGCTCTTGATCGACGCGTCACTCGTCGGCGGAACCTCGGCCACTCTCGATCCCCAACTCGACGGAACGACCGGCAATCTCAACTACTCACGCGCGGAGTACCGCCGCGCATTACTCGAGTCCGCGGCCAAGGGATTCAGTACGGCGACCCATACCATGGGCGATCGCGGCCATCGGGTGATGCTCGACGTATTCGAAGAAATACGCGACGAGGTACTCCCGGTCGGTCGACATTCGATCGAACACTCGGCGCTGGTCGCCGATGAGGATATTCCACGCATCGCGGCGCTCGGACTGAGTGTGTCGCAGCTGACTCCTCTCCTGCACGTGCACGGCGACGCCATGGCGCAATTGGTCTACGGCGAAGCACGCGCGCGACGGCTCTTCGATTCAGCGCGGATCGACGCCGCGGGAATCAACCTCGCCTTGCATTCCGACGCCCCGATCTTCGAAAGCCGTCCGCTGCAATACGTATGGGTCGCCGTGAATCGAATCACGACGAGTGGTCGGGTTCTCGGCCCGGAGGCCCGGCTCACGCCCTATCGAGCGCTCCGAGGCATCACGATCAACGCGGCCCGACACCTGAGCCTCGAACACGAGCTCGGGAGTCTCGAGGTCGGCAAGCGCGCCGACTTCGTCGTGCTCGACGAGAATCCGCTTTCCGTCGATCCCGCGAAGATCGATCAGATCGAGGTGCGCGCGACGATCAAGGGCGGGCGACGGTACTTTGACATTCACTCCGCTGCGAGCGCGACCGGGATCGGCATGATGTTCCAGGTGAGCACCGAGCGATTGCCCTCACGCTTGTAGATCACTTCTTTGACCAGCCTGCGGCCGTTCCAGACAAAACGACGCAGTTCCCCGTCTTTGTCGCTCGCCACGTAGAGTTCCTGTCGGCCGTCCCCGTCGAGGTCCGTCGCGAGCGCGGCGTGCTCGAAGCTGCTCGAACGTCGATCGATCGCCTTCTTGCGCCAGGGCTGCGTAGGATCCTCCCTGGGTCGGAGCCACCAGACGCCCTTCGAGAAGAGCGCCACGACGATTTCCTTCTGGCCATCGCCATCGAGATCACTCGGCGTCAGGAAGCGACCGAGCCGATCGTCGAGTTCGGCGATCACGACGCCTTCCGCTGCGGGCGTATCGGCTTCGTATCGCCAGATTTCGGTGCGATGGAGAAGTGTCTTGCCGTCCGGACCCGTCTGGCCCTCGACCATCACGTAGAGCTCGTCCTTGCCATCGCCATCGATGTCGTGCACGAGAATCTCCTTGGCATGCCGATCGCCGAGGTCGGCCACGACGACGCGGCCCTCCCCTTTGCTCGGGACATAACGCACGACGACGCCCGACTGATGCGTACCGTCGAGTCGATTCGGCTCGGAGGGCGTCGCATAGACCTCCATGACGCCGTCGCCGTTCATGTCACCGAGTTCGATCTCGTGTACGAAGGTGTCCTTCTCGAAATCGATCTCCTCGACTTCGTAGCCCCCATCCTTGGGGCGCACGAGCGCCACGACACCCTGATCGTGCGTCGCAACCACGATCACATTCGACCCGTCCCCATCGACATCCCCGACTTCGAAGTCGCGCATACGCGAAAAACGACCCCCAAAATCCTTCTCCCAGAGCGTCTGGGAGGTGAACTCCCCGTTCTGCTTGGTCCACAGTTTGAGCATCGCCCTCTCTCCCGCCCCGGTCAGCAGGACGGTCTCGCCGGCGGGGGTCTCGTAGGCCATCGCCTTGTGGAAGACGTTGCTCTGGTCGTCGAGCAGCGTGGTCTTCAGCCATTCGCCGCCGCGACGGACGATGAACTCGAGCTCGGCCGGGAGCGGAACCGGCGGGCCGGTGTCACCCGGCTTCGCCTCGGGAAAGACGGACAGACCGAGCACGAGTCCGATCGCCAGGTCGTCCGGCGTCGTCGGTCTGCTCGTCGAAGGCTTCTTGGCGGCCGCCGCCGGGGCCGCTTTCTGCGCGACGACGGGTTGGGCTGCATCCGATGCGCCCTCCCCCCCGCCGTCCCCACAAGCCAGGGCAAAGAGCAGAAGCAGGCTGCCAGAGATCGCGAGCAAGCGCGCAACACGAGACGGCTGCGCGGGCGATTCGCCGAGCGACGGGCGGATGACGGGATTCATGAATTCTTTCCTCTCGGCTATTTGTGTACTCATCGACTCGAACTCTCTTCCGACCCCCGCCGACCGCATCCGGCGGGGAAGACACCGACCGACGGGGCCCGGCGGGGCCCGGCGGGGCACCAAAATCGGGAAGGCTTTGTAGCAATCCCCCTCGGATACTGCGCATCCTGGCCTGAGCGTGGTATCCCCTGATTCGCGAATTCCGGCGCCCAAAAAAGATCCCAATCCCTGCGCCGAGGAAGGACCCGCCCGTGAGCGAGGGCAAAAGCAGCAAGAGCGGAGGCCCGGGGCAGCACAGCCTACAGGCCCCTCGGGGAACGCGTGATTTCTACCCCGA
>SMVB01248763.1_pt1 | contig 16456 bp, 12 predicted proteins | sample 2456461 | NCBI WGS metagenome assembly SMVB01 (sample SAMN11095934, study PRJNA526329) | marine sediment metagenome | biome: Marine sediment; feature: Surficial sediment; material: Deep marine sediment; isolation source: Hadal surficial sediment | place: Pacific Ocean | collected 2014-05 | depth...
TGCGGCACTTCCAAGCCCGCGGCGCTCTGGAGGCGGACGACACCATGGCGGACATGCTCAACGAACCTCGCCAGAGAGAACTCGACGCGCTCGAGGAAAAGGAATGGCTCGAGTCGCTGGACTACGTGATCAAGCACGGCGGTCCCGACCGGGTCCAGGCCCTGTTGCGAACGCTGCAACGCCGGGCCGCGGAATTCGGCATCAACCTCCCGTACTCGGCCAACACCCCCTACACCAACACGATCGCGCGCCAGGACCAGTCGCGGTTCCCGGGCCAACGCGCCGTGGAACGGCGGATCAAGAGCATCGTGCGCTGGAACGCGATGGCGATGGTCGTGCGCGCCAACCGTGGCGAGAGCGGGATCGGCGGGCACATCTCGACCTACGCCTCCGCCGCGACACTCTACGAGGTCGGCTTCAACCACTTCTTCCGCGGAAAGGACCACCCCGAGGGGGGTGATCAAATCTACTTCCAGGGTCATGCGAGCCCCGGGATCTACGCCCGCGCATTCCTCGAAGGCCGTCTGACCGAGGAGCAACTCGAAAACTTCCGCCGCGAGTTAAAACCGGGCGGTGGGTTGCCGTCCTACCCGCACCCGCGCTCGATGCCCGACTTCTGGGAATTCCCCACGGTGTCGATGGGCCTTGGGCCGATCATGGCGATCTACCAGGCGCGCTTCAACCGCTACCTCGCGGACCGCGGGCTGAAGGAAAAGACCGGTAACGTGTGGGCGTTCCTGGGCGACGGCGAAACCGACGAGCCCGAGAGCCTCGGCTCGATCTCGCTCGCGGCGCGCGAAGGACTCGACAACCTCATATTCGTCATCAACTGCAACCTGCAGCGGCTCGACGGCCCGGTGCGCGGCAACGGCAAGATCATCCAGGAGTTGGAAGCCATATTCCGCGGCGCTGGCTGGAACGTGATCAAGGTGATCTGGGGTGACAGTTGGGACTCGTTGCTGGCAGCTGACTTTGACGGGCTGCTGGTCAAGCGCATGGAGACCGCTGTCGACGGCGATTACCAGAAGTACAGCGTCGAACCGGGGTCCTACATCCGCGAGCACTTCTTCGGCGTCGATGCACGCCTGGCCAAGATGGTCGAGCACCTCACCGACGAGCAAATCAACAAGCTGCGGCGCGGCGGCCACGATCCCGAGAAGGTTTACGCGGCCTACAAGGCGGCCGTCGATCACAAGGGCGCGCCGACCGTCGTGCTGGCCAAGACGGTCAAGGGTTACGGTCTGGGCGAAGCCGGTGAAGGCAAGAACATCACGCACCAGCAAAAGAAACTGAACGAGGGCGAATTGCGCGAGTTCCGTGCGCGCTTCGGCATCCCGATCAGTGACGAGGAAGTCGGCGCGGCGCCGTTCTACCGGCCGTCGGAGGACAGTCCCGAGATGCGCTACCTCAAGCAGCGCCGCGCGGGGCTGGGAGGCCCGGTGCCGTCGCGGTTGGAGCAAGCGGAGCCGCTCGTCGTGCCCGGGGACGACGTGTTCGGCGAGTTCCGCGACGGTAGCGACCGCGAAGCGTCGACCACGATGGTGATCGTCCGGCTGCTCTCGAAACTGCTCAAGGACAAGAGCATCGGCCCGCGCATGGTGCCCATCGTGCCCGACGAAGCGCGCACCTTCGGCATGGAATCGTTGTTCCGCCAGGTCGGCATCTACTCGCATATTGGCCAGCGTTACGAGCCGGTCGATCGCGAGACGCTGCTCTACTACAAGGAAGCGACCGACGGCCAGATCCTCGAGGAGGGCATCACCGAGGCCGGATCCATCTGTTCATTCATCGCTGCGGGCACGGCCTACGCGACTCACGCGATCAACATGGTGCCGTTCTTCGTCTTTTACTCGATGTTTGGCTTCCAGCGTATCGGTGACCTGATCTGGGCGGCGGGTGACATGCGTTGCCGCGGCTTCCTCATCGGCGCCACGGCCGGACGCACGACGCTGGCGGGCGAAGGCCTGCAACACCAGGACGGGCACAGCCACTTGCTGGCCTACACCCACCCGCACGTCGTTGCCTACGACCCGTGCTTCGCCTATGAGATCGCCGAGATCATCAAGGACGGTCTGCGCCGGATGTACGTCGACCAGGAAAGCATCTGCTACTACCTGACGGTCGAGAACGAATCCTACGCGATGCCGTCGATGCCCGAGGGTTGCCAAGACGGGATCCTCAAGGGCGCCTACCCGTTCCGCAAAACGTCGAAGAAAAAGAACGCCAACAGGGTCAAGCTGCTTGGCAGCGGCGCGATCATGAACGAGGTGCTGCACGCACAGGAATACCTGCACAGCGACTTCGGCATCGAATCCGAAACCTGGGCGGTCACCAGCTACCAGCAACTGTTCCGCAACGGTCTTGCCGTACGCCGCCGGAACCGTCTCAACCCGACGAGCAAGGCGAAGACCGCATACGTCGAGGACTGTTTCGGCGGGCAACCCGAGGGGTTGACCGTGGCGGCATCGGATTACATGAAAGCGCTGCCGTTCTCGATCCGCGATTGGATCGCCGGCGATTTCGTCGGCCTCGGCGCCGACGGGTTCGGACGCAGCGACGGGCGGCGTGCGCTGCGGGACTACTTCGAGGTCGACTGGCGGCACATTGCCTGGGCCACGCTCGCGGCGCTGTACCGGCGCGGCGAGATCGACAAGGCGCAGCTGAACCAGGCCAAGAAGAAACTCGACATCGACCACGGCAAGGTTTTCTCGGTGGAGAACTAGCTTCCGTGGGAGCGCCCGTCCAAGAGTTGAAACTACCCGAACTCGGGGAGAACATCGACGCGGTCGAAGTGTCCGCCGTGCTCGTTGCGGTGGGTGATTCCGTCAAACGCGACCAACCGGTGATCGAAGTCGAGACCGAGAAGGCGAGCCTCGAGGTTCCCGCGCCCTCCGACGGCAAGGTCACCGAACTGCTGGTTTCAAAGGGCGATCAAATCAAGGTCGGGCAGGTCGTCTTGCGGCTCGAGACGGCGCTTGCCGAGACCGAGACGATCCCCGAGGCACAGGCCATCGCCGCGGAAGCGCCGACCGCTGCTCCGGCGCTCCTCGAACAGGACGACGCGCCGGTCGTGACCTTTCCCGCGAAGCACAAACCGATGATCGGTCTGGCCGTGCCCGCCGCGCCCTCCGCGCGTGCTCTCGCGCGTCAGCTCGGCGTCGACATCAACGAGGTCCCGGGCCGCGGGCCCGGGGGACGGATCAATCGAGAAGACGTCAAAGCCTACGTCAAGTCATTGGTGCAACGCGGTGGCGGTGTGGCGCCGGGCGCTCCCGGTACCGCACCCACCTTGCCGGATTTCTCGCGCTGGGGCGAGATCGAGCGCGAGCCGTTGACCAACATCCGACGTGCCACTGCGGCCGCCATGTCCAATGCATGGAACACGGTGCCGCACGTTACCCAATTCGATCGAGCCGACATCACGCAGCTCGAATCGATGCGCAAGCGTTTCAACCAACGCCCCGAGGCCGAGGGCCACAAGATGACCGTGACGGCGATCCTGATCAAACTTGTCGCGTCGGCTTTGAAACAATTCCCCAAGTTCAACTCGAGCCTCGACCTGGCCGGCGACGCGGTCATCCACAAGAAGTACGTGCACGTGGGTGTCGCCGTCGATACACCGAGGGGACTGTTGGTCCCGGTGATCCGCGACGCGGACGTCAAGAACGTCGTGCAGATCGCCACAGAACTGAACGACGTGGCGGCGCGGGCGCGCGATCGCAAGCTGAAGCCTGACGAGATGCGTGGCGCGTCGTTCACGATCACGAATCTGGGCGGGCTGGGAACGACCTATTTCTCACCCATCGTGAACTGGCCCGAGGTCGCGATCCTCGGGGTCGGCCGCGCCGAGCAAACGGCGATCTGGGCCGACGGCCGTTTCGATCCGCGTTTGATCATGCCGCTGTCGTTGTCCTACGACCACCGTCTCGTCGACGGCGCTGACGCGGCGCGCTTCCTGCGCTGGACGGCCGAGGCGCTCGAACAGCCGTTGCTCCTGTTGCTGGAAGACTGACCGGATGGCCGAACCTACGAAGCTCGTCGTGATCGGTGCAGGCCCGGGCGGCTACACGGCCGCGTTCCTCGCCGCGGACATCGGACTGGAAGTCGTCATCGTCGATCCCGAGCCGAACCCCGGCGGCGTTTGCCTCTACCGTGGTTGCATCCCCTCGAAGGCGTTGCTGCACGTGGCCAAGCTGATCGGCGAGGCCGGGCACGCCGCCGACTGGGGCGTCGATTTCGGCACGCCGAAGATCGACCTGGATCGGCTGCGCGGTTTCAAGGACAGGGTCGTCGCCAAACTGACCGGGGGACTGGGTCAATTGGCCAAGCGACGCAAGGTTCGGCATCTTCGGGGCCGCGCCCGCGTCGTCGATTCCCGCCATCTCGAAATTGATCTCGTCGGTGGCGGGGCGGACCAGCTTGCCTTCGAACACGCCATCGTCGCGACCGGCTCGCGCCCGACGCGCATCCCCGGTTTCCCCGAGAGCGATCGGCTGCTCGATTCGACGGGCGGTCTCGAACTGCAAGACACGCCGAAGAAATTGTTGGTCGTCGGCGGCGGTTACATCGGTCTGGAGCTCGGCTCGGTCTACGCCGCGCTCGGCAGCCGGGTCACGGTCGTCGAGATGACGGCGGGGCTTCTCGCCGGCGCCGACAGGGATTTGGTGCGGCCGTTGCAGCGTCGTCTGGAAGGCATGTTCCACGAGATCCTGCTCTCGACCAAGGTCGTCGGGGTCAAGGAGCAGAAGAACGGCCTGAAGGTGACGCTGGCGGGCGAAGGACTCGAGAAACCCGAACGTGTGTTCGACAAGGTCCTTGTTTCGGTCGGCCGTCGTCCGAACTCGGACGGCCTGGGCCTCGAGAACACGTCGGTGCGCATCGACGAACACGGCTTCATCGAGGTCGATGAGCAGCGCCGCACCGCCGACACGTCGATTTTCGCCATCGGCGACGTCGTCGGCCAACCGATGTTGGCGCACAAGGCCTCGCACGAGGCGCGGGTTGCGGTCGAGACGATCGCAGGTCACAAGGTCGCGTTCGACCCGGCTTGCATCCCCGCCGTCGTGTTTACCGATCCTGAGGTCGCCTGGTGCGGCCTGACCGAGACCGAGGCCAAGGAAAAGGGGATTGACGTGGCGGTCGCCCGCTTCCCCTGGGCCGCCTCGGGCCGTGCGATGACGCTCGACCGCGAGGAAGGGTTGACCAAGTTGATCATCGATCCCGAAACCGAGCGGATCCTCGGCGTCGGCGTGGTCGGCCCGGGCGCCGGCGAGATGATCGCCGAGGGCGTGCTTGCGGTCGAGATGGCGGCGCTGGCGTCCGATCTCAAACTCTCGATCCATGCCCACCCGACGTTGTCGGAGACGATGATGGAAGCGGCCGACGTGTTCTTCGGGCAAAGCACGCACGTTTACCGGCCGAAGCGGCGGGACAAGGGCGTCGGCCGTGTCTAGTCCGTGTCGTCTCGGGGCTTTTCGAACCAGACACCGCCACGGCCATCGGAGTTCAATGGCGCTTCTAATCGCCGTTCCCGGCGGAACTCATCGACGGCCTTTCGCGAACCAAAGCAGGTGCCGTAATCGTCGATGATCACGAAGCCTCCCGGTGATACGAAATCGTAAAGGTTCTCCAACGGTATCTTGGTCGATTCATACCAGTCACCGTCGAGTCTCAACACCGCGATGTCGCCGATACGGGCGCGGTGTCTCGGTACCGAATCCTGGAACCAGCCCTTAATAAGGAACGTATCGTTCTGCGAAAAACACAGCGTCTCGAACATAAGTTCTTCGACCTGCTCGACCGTACCGAGACAGGCACCCTTGGGGAGTGGGCGAATGAAGTCGCCGGTCGTACCGCCTTCGTAGTCTTCCTGGGTGGGTTCGGGAAGACCCTCGTAAGAATCAAACAACCACTTGGCACGGCTCGTGTTTCCCAGACACCGGTTAGTCATCGCCAACATCGCCGAGGTTCCGCCTTCCGCGACGCCGCACTCCACCAGCGCTCCCGGGATGCCACGATCTTCCGCCATCGCCGTTACGTCGAACGCGTTCTCGAGGGCCTGGCGTCCTCCCATCGTGAACGGTAAGAGCTGATAGACCAGCTTGGCCCTGAGCGCCGAGCGGGACGTGCCCGTTACGCGAACCACGAGCATCCAAAAAAAATAGGCGATCCGAAGCAGCCGCACGTAGAAACCGTACAGGAAACTGTAAACGACTCGATAGATCGCGAACGGGAGGATGCGATGCAAGACGGGGAGGACAACGCGGGCGACACGACCCATCAGGCCCGGCTTGTAGGCCAGGCCACCGTCGTGATTGTTCACGACCCTCCCCGGGTTTCATCCACCGCCTGGTGGTCGCTGACGAGCCCCTCAAGATACGTCACCATGTCGCGATAGACACTCTCACCGTTGAGCAGCTCGGAGAACGTCGCACGCGCTCGTTTTCTGAGTTGCGCGAGGTCGTCCGGATTCTCGACGAGGCGCTTTAATCGTTCCGCAAGAACCACGCCGTCTCCGCCGTACGAAAAGCCGCAGCCCCGGCTCGACAACAGATTGAACAACTCGCCGGTGTCGAGACTGTGGGCGATGGCAAGGTCGCTGGCCATGTACTCCGCCGGTTTGTTGGGCAGATTCAAGATGTAGTTCTTGGACGGGATGTAGGGTGTAAGGCCGATCGCAGACCGCTCGAGGAGAGAGTGGATCAGGTTTTCCCTGATCCATCCCGGAAATACGACATTCGGTAGGTCGGACGCGTCGGCCTCTATTTTCGCCTTGCGTGCGCCGTCGCCGCATACGACGAATCGCACGGGAACTCCCGCGGTGTGTAGTATTTCAGCGGCTTCGATAACCGGGTTGAAATCCACGGTGAGGCCAAGAGTTCCGACGAACGCCACCGTGAGAGTGCCGGGATCGCGCAATACGCCGAGCCGGTCCCAGAACTCCGACGCGATCGAGGAATCGGCCGAGGGTTGGTTCTTGTCCGGGTAACCCATGAAGAACACGCGGTCCCGAGGACCTCTGGCCCGGTCGCATTGACCCAGGCCCCACTCCACGAAACCGTCGGTCAACCCGATGATTGCCGTTGCACCCCGGCTGGCCTCCCGAAGCGATCGTCGCATTGGAGCGGCAAGTAGTCCGATCGCGGGTCTCAGAAACCCGGGCAAGACGTCGAAGAACACGTCCGGCCAGAGATCGCGTATGTCGAGCACCACCGGTACGTTGATTCTTCGCCCGAACCTCACCGCTTCCACGGCCAGTTCCGGGGTGGGTATCGAGGCGACCAGCAGGTCGGGCTTCCGATCCGATGCGGCGGCAAGCGCTGCAAACCGCCTCGCAACAGCGCGATGGTTCCTCAACCGCTGAAGCGAAATGGTCCGGCGGTAGCTCGGCCCGGACAGGTAATGGATTCCGTAGCCTGGTTCGACGGGAACGAGGCGGCTTTCTCTGTAACGCTGGCACCGGTTGTAGTGATCGAAAGTCGACGTCCACCAGGTTACCTCGTGGCCGGCACGGACCAGATGTTTGGCCAGGATTCCCGTACGTAGTAACCGTTGCGCCCCATCGTTGTCGTGGGGCGTCGGCTCGGCTCGTTGTAACAACCAGGCCCGCATTCACGGACCGCTACGCTCAATCATCCGATCCGACCCATTTTTGCACCGAGTTCACGATCGATCCGGCATCAAGGCCATAGAGGCGACGTAGATGCGCCTGACTCCCGACTTCCATGCAGAAGCCGCCCGTGATTCCGATCTTCTTGAACCAGTGTAACGATACGCCCGCGTCCAAACAGGTCTCGGCCATCAGACCGGCCAGACCCCCCGTCACGATGTGTTCCTCGACGCACACCACACGACCCGTGCGGGCGATCGACGTCAGTACCTCGTCCGGGAGGAACGGTTTCAACGTGTGACAACTGAACACGTCGCAGTCGACGCCTCGCTCGCGCAGGACTTTTTCGGCATCGAGCACCTCGCCGAGAACACCTCCGGTCGTCAGGATCGTGACGCTATCGCCGTTGCGAAGTAAGCGAGGCTTTCCAAGTTCGAAAAGCTCGCCCTCGCGGCCGGTCTCGCCGGCATCGGACTTGTCTAATCTCAAAAAACCGGTCCCCGGACTGTCAATCAGTGCCCGAGTCGCCTGTTCCGTTTCCCACAGGCAGCCCGGCGAAACCACGGTCATTTGCGGGATCGCGCGCATGATGGCGAGATCCTCTGTCGCGTGGTGCGACATCCCGAGTGCGCCGTAGCTGAAGCCTCCACCGATTGACACAACATTGACGTTGGCATCATGGTAGGCCGCATCGTTACGGATCTGTTCCAGGCAGCGAAGCGTGGGGAAGTTCGCAATTGAATAGGTAAACGCGATGTGGCCCTCAAGCGCCAGTCCCGTGGCTATGCTGGTCATGCTCTGCTCGGCCACCCCAACGTTCAAGAACTGAGACGGAAGACTCCTGGCATACTCGCTGAGAACCCCGAATCCCAGGTCGCCGGTGACCAGGATCAGTCGGGGATCTGCCTTCGCACACTCGTGGAGCGTTCGGATGAACCGGTCTCTCATGACTCCTCGAGTTCCTTGATCGCTGCGTCAAACTCGTCACCTTGCGGAGTCCGGTAGTGCCAGAGCACATCATCTTCCATGAACGATATACCCTTCCCCTTGATCGTGTGCGCGATGACCACGGAAGGTCGCTCCCGATGTGGGCTGCCAATTGCCCGTTTCAGATCGGGATGATCGTGCCCGTTCACTTCCCGGACGTCCCAGCCAAAGCTCACCCACTTGTCTCGAAACGGCTCAAGACCGAGCGTCTCTGAGACCGCTGCCAGACTCTGGATCTTGTTGTAGTCAACGATCGCAGTCAGGTTACTCAGCTTGTGATGGGCTGCAAACAGGATCGCTTCCCAGTTCGAACCTTCGTCACACTCTCCGTCACTCATGACCACGATCACACGGTGCGTGCCGCCGGCCAGTTTTGCCGCGTAGGCCATGCCCGTCGCGACGGGCAACCCGTGTCCCAGCGAACCAGTGGAAAATTCGACGCCGGGGATTCCCTTGTGAGAGACGTGCCCGCTCAACTTCGATCCGTCTTGATAATGTGTCTTCAGGAGATCCGTCGAGAAGAAGCCGCGCTCTGCGAGCACGGCATAGACACAAACTCCCGCGTGGCCCTTGCTCAGGACAAAGCGGTCGCGGTTGGGATGCTTGGGGGCAGCTGGGTCGACGTTCAACACTTCGGAATAGAGCACGGCGATGATATCGGCCATCGACAACGCTGAACCGATGTGCGAACTCTTTCCACGGTTCGTCATGTTCAGGACATGCCGACGTAATCTCTTTGCAAGTTCGATGGATTTCATGACTGTTTTGCCGCCGCCTCAGCCTTGTAGTTACGCAACATCAGGGTTTTTGCAAGGCCCGGGAACGCTAGCACGCTCTACGGAACCTATCGCCTCCACGATTCGGTCCAGGTCCGTCGTTTTCAGGTTTGATCCGCTCGGTAAGCACAGCCCGCGGTCGAACAGCTCGACGGAAACGGACCCCCCGCGGGTGCGGCATTCGCGGAAGACGGGCTGGAGATGCATAGGCTTCATCACCGGTCGCGATTCGATCTCGTTCTGCTCGAGATGCAGTCGCAGGGTTTCGCGGTCGGTCCCAAAGGCGGCTGGGTCTAAGGTTATTGCCGTGAGCCAGAACGTTGCACGGCCGTAAGGCGCTTCGGGCATGAACCCGATGCCGGGAAGGCCGGCAAGCGCTCGGCGGTAGACGGCGTTGTTTTTCCGCCTCCGTTCGACGTGGTCGTCGAGAACTCGGAGTTGACCGCGACCTACTGCGGCCAGCAAGTTGCTCATCTGGTAGCTGTAACCGACACGGGAATGCTCGTAGTGTGGCGCAGGATCCCGGGCGTGGCTGGATAACTGGCGTGCGTCTTCGATCCAGTCTTTTCTGTTCGAGACGAGCATCCCCCCGCCACTAGTCGTAACGATTTTGTTGCCATTGAAGGAAAAGACTCCCATCGACCCCTGGGAACCCGAAGGCTTCTCACGATAGGTGGCCCCCAGTGATTCGGAGGCGTCTGCGATGACCGGCACCTCGTATCGTGAACAGGCTTCGACGATAGGGTCGTAGTCCGAGCACTGGCCGTAGAGGTCCACCGCGATCACTGCCCTCGGGAGCTTGCCCCGCCGCGCGCAGTACTCGAGTTCTTCCGCTACGAGTGCCGGGTCCAGCGTCCACGTTTCGCGGTCGGAATCGATGAGAACGGGCACTCCGCCGACGTAACGGATCGCGTTGATCGTTGCGGCGAAGGTCAGTGTGGACGTGACAACCTCGTCACCCTGGCCGACTCCAAGAAGCAGGAGCGCCAGATGCAACGCTGCTGTACCACTCGACAACGCGACGGCGTGATCGACCCCGGTTCTGGATGCGAGCTCACGCTCGAACATTTCGAGGTGCGGGCCCGTCGGGGCAATCCAGTTGGAATCGAACGCGTCGAGCAAAAGATCGCGCTCGTCGTGCCCCATATGCGGAGGGGAGATGTAGATTCGTTTCATCGGTGGGATGCTTCGTAGGTCGGCTGGCGGGCGAGGAACTCGTACGTCTCGGCCGGCAAGTTCCACCCCAGCGTATCGACGTTGTCGCGCACCTGGGTCGGGTTCTTCGCCCCGAAGAGGGCGCCACCGATGCCGCAGGTGTCGAGTAGCCAACGCAGAGCCACCTGCGCCGGACTCCGTTCGAGTCGCTCGCCGATCTCCACGATTTGTCCGGCAAGCGCGAGATTTGTCTCCAACCACTCACCGCTGAACTCGGGGTAGTAGCTGCGCCGATCGTCGGCTCCGAAGGTGCTGCGGGAGTCGAACTTGCCGGTCAAGAGACCCTCCCCGAGAGCGCCCCAGGCCCAGATGCTGATCCCGTGTCGTGCGGCGGTCTCCCGGAGCGCGAGCGCTCTCGATCGGTGGATCAGGCTAAAACGAACCTGAACCATCGCGATCTCGGCGTGCCGCGCCGCCTCTTCGAGTTGATCCGCGTCCAGATTGGAGACGCCGATCGCACCGATCTTCCCTTCTGTCTGCATGTCGGAGAGAGCACCCATGATGTCTGGGATCGGGGTCACGCCATCCGGCCAGTGCAGGGAATAAAGCGGAATGCATTCGAGCTTCAGTCGTTTCAGACTGGCCTCGACGGCCTTGCGGGCGTAGACCGGATTGGCATCTTTCAGCGTCCGGCCGTCGGCATCCCACCGCACGCCGAATTTCGAAGAAATCACGACGTCGTGTCTTCGACGCCCCAACGCTGCCGCGAGCCGTTGTTCGGACAAACCGAACCCGTAGCAATCGGCCGTGTCGAACAGGTTGATACCGAGATCAAGGGCCTCGTCGATCGCGGCCTTGACCTGGGTCTCATCGTCAGCGCCCCACCCCGCGCCTCCCAGGGGGCACCCACCCATCCCGAGGCGTGTCACCTCGATATCGGGGACGAGTAAACGGGTGGATTCAAGCATCGCGTTTCAGGAACGACCGCCCGACCGAAAGGACGGTTCGGCAAAGGATCGCGAGATCCAGGCCTAGGCTCTGACGATCAACGTATTCCATACGAAGACGATTCTTCCGTGGCAGTACATCACGCCGGTACGTGCCGTCGGGATCTTCCGTCCCTACGTGTTGGTCGAGCCGGATGAACTCCAGCGAGGCGAGGTCCGTGATGCCGGGTCTGACCGTCAGGACCTTGAGTTCTTCATTGGAGTATCGACTCGCATATTCGTTAACCTCCGGTCGCGGTCCGACCAGGCTCATTTCTCCCTTCAGGACGTTGATCAACTGCGGTATCTCGTCCAGCTTCTTGGTGCGCAAAAATTTGCCCACGCCCGTCAACCGGGCGTCGTTCAGCCCCGTGGTCGTTCCGCCCTTGGACTCAGCATCGACGACCATCGTACGAAACTTAATTATTCGGAAGGTCTTGCCGTTTCGTCCGGATCGGACGCCGCGATAAAAAACCGGACCGGAAGAGTCTAACTTAACGAAAATCGCAGTAACGAACAGCACAGGGCTCACCACGAGCAACCCAAGCGCGCTGGCCACGATATCGAACGTGCGTTTGATGGCTTCGGAAAACGGCGACATGGACCTAATATGTCCTATCAGCGAGTCGGCTTGTCAAACGGTGAGAAATGTTTGAGGCATAATCACGGCATGCCTCGGTTTCTTCATTTCCTCGATCGCGTGATTGACAGCGGCATCGTCGCCCTGTTGATCTTCCCCCCACTCGCTTTTGGAGCGGTCGAGGTGTGGGCCAGGTCGACGGGACAGATCCTGATCCTGACGATCGTCACCGCCTGGGTCGTCAAGTTGATCTGGTCGCCTCCCCGTGTGTCGATCCAGTCTCGCCCAGGGATGATCCTGGGTGGCCGGGTCCAACTTTCCGGCCTCGAATGGCCAGCGCTGGTTTTCGCTGCGGTCGTATTTCTTCAGATCGTACCGTTGCCACCGAGTCTCGTGAAAGCGGTCAGTCCGAAAACGGCCGAGCTTTTTGCCGTATCCCTTCCTGGATATGGCGACCCGGACGATCGGTCGTTTGTCGGCTTGCCGCAATGGCTGCAGGAAGAGGCTCAACCCGAAGCAGGGGGGGTCCCTGTGTTTTCCAAGGACTCCGGTGCAGCCACGGCTGCAATGCCCGCCGACTGGTTCGACGTGGGGTACTCGGCGTGGCGCCCGATCAGTTTGACCCCGGCGCACACGCGGCGAGCACTGGGCGTGTTTCTCGCGCACCTGGCCTTCTTCGTCGTCGTGTTCAATCAGATCGAGCGAAAGGCAGGTTTGAAGCGGTATCTCGTCATTCTGGCCGGATTGGTCGGGGTCTTGTCGATCATCGGCATCTTCCAGTCCCTCACCGCCGACAACAAGCTCTACTGGTGGCGCGGGGGCGGGCCGACGCTTTCGTTCGGCCCGTTCGTCAATGCCAACAACTTCGCGGGATGGATGGAGATGGCCCTGCCGATCGCAGCCGGATTGACCTTCATGCTGTGGCGGAAGCAGGTTCGTCGCGGAGCCCGCGCACCAGCAGGTGTTCTTCTATTCGGGTTCCTCACCATCCTCGGCTTGACCGCATTCGCGCTGGCGCAATCGCGTGGCGGGTTTCTGGCTCTACTTGGCTCGCTCGCGATCGTGCTCATTGTTCTCGCTGTCACGCGCCGTTTGCGCCCTCGCTCGGTCGCCCTGATGTTGGCGCCGGTGATGCTTGCCTTCGCGATGGCGGCGTGGATCGATTGGCCCTCCCTTCGCGATCGCTACGGAACGCTGGCCGATATCTCCAAGGAAAGCTCGTTTCAGACCCGGCTCATGTTTAGCCGCGTCACACTCGAGATGGCAGCAGATTTCCCCATTCTCGGCACCGGCCTGGGCACATTCCGCGAGGCGTACTACCTGTACACACCGGGTACTTCGGACCGCGAACTGGTGCATGCACACAACGACTACGCTCAGGTCGCCTCCGAGTGCGGGGTCGCCGGTGTAGTCGCCATGCTGTGGGCGTTGGGCCTATTGTTGTCACGAGGTGTGGTTGGCGGGCTGCTGCGTCGGGACGAACCCTCTAAGTGGTTCGTATGGCCCGCAGCGGTCGGCGTGCTGGCGCTGCTGCTGCATTCGTTTGTCAGCTTCAATTTACAGATCTACAGCAACAGCCTGTTGTTCGTGTTCTTGTGCACCGTGCTGATGCGATGCCGGGCCGATGCGGCAGTGGGTGCCGCCAAGAGAAACGCATGATTCGGCCGCTGCTTACCTTGGTCGCGATGCTGCTCGGGGTCGGTGGGATCGTGGTCGAGTTGTCCCATGTGTGGGCCTGGCGCATCCGCGAGCAGGCCGAAACCGCGTACTACAACGGAGATTTCGAAAGCGCGCTATCCAAGTACGAACAGGTGCTCGATATGCGACCCGGCGAGCCTCGCACCTACACCGATCCCGCCGATTCGATCAGCCAGTACCTGAGCGGGTCCGGTCAGGCCCTGGCACCTGAGGAGTTCGAAGCACTAGCTGCCGAGGGCGTGCGTTACTACCTGCTCGCGATCGATCATGGTCCCCCCGGCGCCTGGTCCTATGCCCGGCTCGCCGTGCTGGCCGACGCGTTGAGACGCTCTCGCTCGCGCGATCGAGGAGTCGATCTGGCGCGCCTGACCGGGGACACAGCGGCACTCCAACCCGAGGATCGTTTCTGCGAGGCCGCCTGGGCCAAGGCGGTCAAGATCGAACCCCGTAACTATTACTACCGGGATTTCCTTGGCGATTTCTACTTTCGACGCGGTTTCATCGACCGTGCGGTGGCCCACTTCCGTTTTGCGGTTCGGTTGCACCCGGTGCTGGACTCACACTACTACCTGAGCGATTATGCGACGATTTCCCCCGTCGTCGTTAATGCGGTCGAAGCCGGCGTCCGAGACGCGCTCGAAGCCGAGGATACGTTTGTCTCGGAGTACGACATCTACCGGTTCCTCGCCGCTCTCTATCTCAAGTTGAATCGAGTGGAGGACGCCATCTGGAGTCTCGAGGAGGCCACAGCCGTAGCGCCCCTGCCACACGCGGTCGACGTGCAGATCGGACAAATCCTGGCCAAAGCAGGAGACGATGTCGCGGCGTTGGCGGCGTTCCAGCGAGCGATTGATCGCCAGCCGGACTACGGTCGTGCCTGGAAGCGTCTCGGTGAAGCGCTTTCGCGTATCGGGGATCACGACGAGGCCGTTCGAGCGGCGTACCTGGCGCGAAGCCTGATGCCCGGCGACTATTCGACCTCGTCGGCATTGGCCCGCATCCTTGCGGCGGCCGGGCAGACTGACGAGGCAGCGGAGATCCTGGAGCATATTATCCTCAATCATAAAAACAAGCCGGTCCCCTACGTGCGCCTGATTGAACTGTACGAGGGGCAGGGGAAGCTCACCGATGCGACGCGAGTCGCGCGGCGGCTGGCCGATCGTTACCCCGACGAGGAACTGTACCGACGGCAACTTCGCCAGCTTGAAAGCGCTAGCGGTGCGGACCGTTAGCGGATCAGTGTGCACTCAACCTCGCGTTTCAGCCAACGAGCCGGATCTTCGGCTGCGCCGAAGATGTTAGAACCGCGGTGCGTACTTGTGTCCAAAGAACGGGATGCGGTACAATCTTGGAGACAATGGTCTCGGGATGATCCGCATGCGACCGCTGGAGTGATGTTTTCTTCGGGGCTACATCGCGTATGCGCTTTCCGAATTCTGTGTGAACTGACTGGAAAACCGACAAGGACGATGATGTTGTTCGAGGCACCATTGGCCCAACCCTCAGGTCACTTGGGTCCCTATCTTATGCTGCTGCTACCGCGACGACTTGCCACAAGCGTCGCCCGGATGTTCAGAAAACCCGACAAGGTCTGACGTTCCGTGAATAACGTCGGAGTTTTCGTACTGGGAATGCACCGGAGCGGCACTTCCGCCCTGTCGGGTGCGTTGCGCATTCTCGGGGTGACCCTGAGTCAGTCGATGCAGGCGCCCCATCCCGGCGTTAACGAAAAGGGGTACTGGGAGCACCTAGAACTGGTGCAGCTTCACGACCGCATGCTCTCCACCCTTCGCTCTAGCTGGGACGAGTTGCTACCACTGCCGGATCGATGGTGGAAGGAGGACGCAGTCGTCCCGTTCCGTCGGGAGATGGCCCGCATCATAGAGAGAGATTTCGGTGTGGCACGCGTTTGGGGTTTCAAAGACCCTAGGCTTTGCCGCCTGTTGCCGCTCTGGCTTGAGATCCTCGAGGAAATCGGCGTCGAAGTGCGATTCGTGTTGACGCACCGGCACCCCGGCGAGGTGGCGGGATCGCTACAACGCCGTGACGGTTTCTCGGCACCGAAGTCAGGTTTGCTGTGGCTTGACTACAACCTCGGGGCCGAGCGTTGGACGCGAGGGCGGCCGCGTACCTTCACGAGTTTCGATCGGTTGCTCCGGGACCCGATTGGCACTCTTCACCAGATCGAGGAAGCCCTTCAAATCGACTTTCCACGTAAACTCGACGAAGCAACGGCCGACATCCGTGAGTTCCTCAGCCCGCGGCTGCGCCATCACGACTCCCCAATGGACGACCCGCGCGGCGACTTCGGCCGAGCGACCGTGCTCGTGCATGCGTGTCACGAGTCACTCACGCAGGCTTGCGAAGCCGGGGACGCGGTTTGGAGGAGATTTTCGATGAGCATGGTCGGGCCTACTCCGCGCTCGTCGCCACCTTCGATCCAGCCCTCACCGGTCATATCGTCGACCTGCAAAACCGGATCGGCGAACTGAAGAATTATCTCCGAGGCCTTCAGAGTTCGCCGCTCTGGAAGGTCGGCCAGCGCGTCCGCCGTGTAGGGCGCTTCCTGCGGCGAGCCAAGAATCGAAGTCAGAGGGAATTCTTGATTGAGATGATGTTCATAAGATCGCCGATCGCACTCCGGAACGGGAGCGCAACACGATAA
>SMVB01028077.1_pt1 | contig 16454 bp, 15 predicted proteins | sample 2456461 | NCBI WGS metagenome assembly SMVB01 (sample SAMN11095934, study PRJNA526329) | marine sediment metagenome | biome: Marine sediment; feature: Surficial sediment; material: Deep marine sediment; isolation source: Hadal surficial sediment | place: Pacific Ocean | collected 2014-05 | depth...
CCCATCTCTTTCATTGCCCTCCAGTTCGTTACCCCCACGGTGGTGTATTGCAGGGGTACCTTCGATAGACCCCTCAATGCCGCGTATTGCTCCTCGGGAAGGTCTGGAACGATGTGGGGAATCATCATGTTGTAACAGGCCATCACCACGCCTTTGCCTTTTACCTGATACGACTTGTTGTCATGGATATAGTTGACAAAAACATCACTCGAACTATTGGGATCGCCGTCGTGTTGTACCTTCACAACAGTACTGTTTAATCGAACTCGAACATTATTGCTGGATTTGTCTAGCTCCGCATAATTGAATTTGGATAAGACAATCTCTTCGGCGTTTTCTCCTGGTCCTATATTGGGGATCATCTTTTTCACCAACGAACGTGCAATGGTGGCATTGCCATCGGGAAAGTGATGAATGAAGGGATATTCTACAGAGTAAGTACCGCCATCTTTCTTTACGTATTTTTGATAGTCCCCTTCCTCCATCGCATCTTTCCATGCAGCGTATGGATCCGAACCCAGAGACCCACTCGACAAGGCTTCGCTGATGCTCATCACGTCTGTTCCGCCTCCCCCATAATCCATGTTAGTACGCCTGGCCATTTTCAATACCCCGGGATCATCAACCCCCAGGGTGTTTTTCAGATAATCGAAGTAGGAATGCGTACGAATGTATTCTGGCAATTCCCCTTTGGGTAGCTTCAGGACATGCTGACCGCCCTTTAAGACCCGCAGCAATTGTTGTTTGCCTTTCTCACTCAAGGGGGTTTGCTGTACCGCCTCCTCAACCGATAGCGTTGGCCGCAAAAGTCCTTCCACAAACCCCGGATAATCACAAAATGGGTGTTTCACTACCTTGTCCTGGCCAAATGTTTGTTTATTGAAATACGTAACGGCGCCCAAGTTATGCCTTTTATAGAAGCCAACGTCATACGTCGTTTTAAATCGATCCATGTCAACGCCTAGATCTTTTATAAGACTGCGTACGGTTTCGCTAAATTCATGTGGCCATTCAAGGGACTCTGAACCGCCTTCGCCCAGTAGTGTGTGACCATTAACCGTATGTTCATTCCTTTTGGCATGGCCGCCAAAATCGTCGTGGTTGTCCAGAATGAGTACCTTCTTGTCTCTACCGTGCTCTTGCTGATAGAAATAGGCAGCTGACAGTCCACTGAGCCCACCTCCGACAACCACCAGATCGTATTCCTCTTGCAAATGGGTGGTTGTCCCCCAGTCCGTTCGCCCTGCACATGCTCGGCTATGGGCGTGTTGGTCTGATCCGGGGTGACTGCCGCGAAGCCCGGTGCGCGCTGGTGGGTAAGACGCCGGTTCGAGTGCGGCCATAACCGCCTGGCTGGTACCTGCAAAGGGAAGCGCGGAAGCCCCAGCCGCCATCAGGGTTCCATTGACAAAGTCTCTTCGGGTAATTTTGCTCAAGCGGATAACTCCTGTTTGAAATTTTATTGAAACCGATACAACCCTATAATACATTTTATCAAAGCAAAGGCCATTGCCGGAGCGCCTGGCTGCCCCCATTTACGCTTGTCGCGTACTCTCCCAGCCTATACGTTCAGATGACTTCTTTGATTTACCTGTAATACAGTGTGGTAACAATCCAGCTTGGAGACGATCATGCTAAACGGACACTGCGAGTGCAAACGTGTTTCATATGAAGTCGATGGCGAAATTTCGGATTTTTCTCATTGTCACTGTTCGCAGTGCAGGCGACTGCACGGTGCGGCCTACGCTACTTTCGCCGGCGTAGACACTGACAAGTTTCGCTATCTTAGCGGCGAAGAAGATCTCAAAACCTATGCATCTTCTTCTGACCACGAGCGGGTATTTTGTGGCAACTGTGGTTCCAATATCCTGGTCAGCGCGTCGATAGTTACCCCGATTTTCTGTATCTATCTATGAGCGCTATCGAGGGGAATCCAGCTTTGCCAGAGGCCTACCATATATTTGTCGGCTCAAAGGCGCCCTGGCATGAAATAACCGACAACCTGGTGCAATATGATGAGGATGCGCCGGAATAAGTGTGGCGTAATCAGCAACGGCAATATGGCCGGCATTGGGTATCGCTTCCAGCAAGTCGCCACCAGGGAGTCCCATCAGGTGCCCACACGCATTTCCCCGAGGAAGTCCATCTTACCCAGCGGCACACCCGCCATTCGCAAGATGTCGTAGGTTGTGGTGGCATGGAAATAGAAATTAGGCAGAGAGAATGACAGGATAAAGTTCTCCGCTGTAAACGGGATCTCAATGTCCCCCATTTTGAACTTCATGTCATTGCCTTCCAGCGCGTCGATCTCGTCACGCTCGACTGTCTTCAATTCTGCAACAGCGTCACCGACCAGACCCTGCAGGCCCTTGTAGTCAATGTCCGGCATAGGCGGGGCGGTGTAAACAAGCCCTCCCTGATCCCCTTGATAGCCCCCAGGGATTGGTGGACAGTCGCGACAACCTGGAAGCGGAAGGGCAACATATCAGGACGCAGCTTCGTCTGCACGATCTCGACCAGATCGAGATCATTCTTCCCGGCGTATTCAGCACCCTTCTCCAGAACGCCGGCAAGGCCCCCAAGTACCTGAAGGTAAGTTGATACACTGATGTCGTATAGTGAAATAGCCATTTTTGCTCCTTTTCAAACCCAAGCTCCAGAACCAAATGCTGAAATCAGGCGTCGATACTACCTCCGAGTGCCGCATGGACCAGGCCGCCATCTACGGTGATAGTATCTCCCACGACGTAATCACCCGCTCGACTGGCCAGGAATATTGCTGCACCGGCCATGTCCTCGGCACTCCCTATGCGCCTGGAGGGGATGGAGGCGGCTACCTCCGCAGCATGGTCCCGCGCAGCACGGTTCATCTCGGAGGGAAAGGCGCCGGGCGCGATCGACGTCACATTAATATGGTCATCAACCAGGCGTGCCGCCAGGCGCTTGGTGAGATAGATAAGCGCCGATTTGGAGGCATGGTAGCTATAGGTTTCCCACGGGTTCAAGCGCTGACCGTCAATGGAGGTAATGTTGATTACCTTGGCGGGCTGGTTCGGGCTGGCACCGGCTATCAATGAACTGTGCAGGGCCTGTAGCAAGAAGAACGGCGACTTCAGGTTAAGATCCATCACCTTGTCCCAACCCTGCTCGGAGAATTCCTCAAACGGCATACCCCACGCGGCGCCGGCATTGTTGACCAGAATGTCGAGCCTGGACTCGGCATCGGCAAAGGCTGAAGCCAATGCTTTACAGCCAGCCACCGTACTAACATCCTGCGGCAGGGAAATACACCTGGGGCCCAGTTCACTCGCCACTGCATCGCACACATCCACCTTACGGGACGATATATAAACTGTGGCTCCCTGGGCAATGAAACCCTCCGCAATCATCCTGCCTATGCCGCGCGACCCGCCGGTGACCAGCGCCACCTTGCCATCCAGTGAAAAGAGTTTTGAAGTATCCATAGAGCGTCCCTGGTTATCGAAGTGTGAGGTCACGAATACTAGCTTATATCGCGGGCAACTCCCAGCTGGGTACCGACAACTTAACTTAGACTGACATGGAGGGGCTGGCTTGCTAGACTTGGGCACATTCATATTGCCGGGTAAAAGTGCAGGGAGCGAGGTTCGTGTTTCAGTGAAGTAGAAGGTATTCGGGCACCAACGTAATTATCCATCCCCAGATTTAATTAGAGTCAGTGCCGGTGCCCCGGGCTATTCATCGAGGATATTTTTAGTGGCCGTTCCTAGTTGGCGAGTTCATATAACAGTCGTAGGATTTTCCTTTGGCTTACTCGCAATGGGGATGCTGCGCTATCTTGAATCCGGGTGGGCAACCCCCGGCTACGTGATACTAACCATCTTCTGCGCAATGGCGCTTCAGCGGTATGGCGTCCCACTTAACCGTTTTGGCTTTGCCCAGGGAGTAAAGCTGCGCATGGTAGGGTTCGCTCTGCTGGGCATTGCTTTCTTACAACTTCTCAACCACTACCTCTACCCGCTCATTGAAGAGGGCCTGGGGGTTGAACGGGATTTGCAACGATTCGTCGAGGTCGGGGGAAATCTACCCGAATTGATGGCATTGTTATTGTTTAGTTGGACCTTTGCAGCCTTCGGCGAGGAGTTGGCTTATCGGGTGGTACTGCTCCGTGGAATCGCATTTGTGCTGGGCGATTCAAGACTTGCAACCTGTCTTGCCCTGATTATCCAGGCATTGATATTCGGCATCGTCCACGCCTATCAGGGGCCGGTAGGAGTCATTTCCGCCACCGTGAGCGGACTGGTCTTCGGCGCGCTGATGGTGTCCTGCCGGCTCTCTATCTGGCCCGCAGCAATCGCCCATGGCGGAAACAATACGATCGGAATTTTGCTTCTGTACCAGGCTTGAACTTCCTACCGAAAATTATGCATACCCTTGCCGCGTGAGGGTATAAACTATAATTTCCACCCTGCCTAATGGCACTTCACCCGCGGCATGCAAAGGTCGCTATATGAAAAACAACACTCGACCAAGCGAGACCGGCATTCGCATTTTTCGAGCGGGATTTATCCTGATCACCGCGCTGGCAATGACGGCCTGCGTTTCCATGCCTCCCAATGATGGTCTAGTGGCAAGCTACGCCCTCGAGGACACCGATGACTCCACGCTTGGCGTAGGTGTCACCAGGGGCGTGTCCGCCAATGAAGGTAAAACAGGTGTTGTGTTACTCACCACTGGCCTCGATGCGTTTGTAGCCAGAGCGGCGCTGGCCGCCACTGCGGAGCGCAGTCTGGATGTTCAGTATTACCTCTTTCATCGCGATTTGTCCGGGCGCCTGCTGCTCAATCAACTGTTAAAGGCGGCAGACCGGGGCGTTCGGGTCAGGCTACTAGTAGACGATATGGACATGGCTGATACGGATGTGGGCCTGGCCATTCTGGATGCGCACCCCAATATGGAAGTGCGCCTGTTTAATCCCTTTGCCCGCAATCGCAGTCGCCTGGGGCAGTATGTCTCTCGCTTCGGCTCAGTCACCCGGCGTATGCATAACAAATCGTTTACCGCCGACAACCAAATGACGATTATCGGGGGCCGCAACATCGGTGATGAATATTTCGAGGCCGACCCCGCTATCGCATTTGCCGATATTGACGCCCTGTTCGCCGGTTCTGCCGCCAAGGAGGTTTCGAAGTCTTTTGATCTGTACTGGAACAACGAACTGAGTTACAACGTAAGCAGCCTGGGCGAGGCTGAACCCACTGCTGCAGAAGTCACCCAGGCCCGTAAGAATCTTTCCGACTGGGTAGCCCTGCAACAAGACTCACCCTATATGAGGGCTCTCGAGGGCTCGCATCTGGGCCAGAAAATCCGCCAGAATGTCGTAGAGTACAAGTGGGCGGAGGTTGAAATATTTTATGACCTGCCGGAGAAAATATCCTCCAGTCGCAAGGACACACACCTGCATATGGGCCAGTACCTGGCCCCCTACTTTGAGAATGTCCAACATGAAGTGTTAATCATTTCCCCCTATTTTGTCCCGGGAAAAACTGGCACCCGTGCACTGTGTGAGTTGGAAGGGCGTGGCGTAAGCGTCAGTGTTTTGACAAACTCTCTAGCCTCGACCGATGTTGCCGTCGTCCACGCGGGCTATTTGCGCTATCGAAAAAAACTGCTGCAGTGTGGCGTGAAGATTTTTGAGGCCAACAGCAGATTGGTAAAACGCGATACCAGCGGGCTTGAGTATCAATCGGAGGATGCGGATAAAAAACGTAAACTGGGTATGTCCAGGAGCAGTCTGCACGCCAAGATGTTTGTCTTTGACCGCCAGTATACGTTCATCGGATCCCTGAATCTGGACCCCCGTTCTGTGGTCGAGAATACTGAAATTGGGTCAATCATCGATTCGGCTGTCATCGGCGAGGATGTTGCGCAGAGAATTACCAGCAAAGTCCCACTGGTGGCCTTTACTGTCAGCCTGGACGAGAACGGTAACATTCGCTGGGACGGCTACGAGGACGGTAAACCCGTAAGTTACACCACGGAGCCTCACACCACATTTTTCGAGCGCATGGGCACCCAGATAATGCGCATCATGCCTATCGAATCACAGATCTAGTGAACCGGCCTGACCTGTAGAGGCAGGGTGAAAGCCATAAACCGACAACTGTCCTGATCCCATCTATTTGCCGAACTTGTCACCAAAAAAGTCGCCCTCATTCCACGTGGGCCGTTGATCATCCATCGCTATGCGGTAGCCAATGCGTGCCGCTGCGCGGGTAAATCTCAATGCTGTCTCCCATACGATCGGCTGCGACAGATCGTCCGAAGGATGGTGGTAGTGAAGGTCAAAGAAATCTTCCTGAAGGGTGCGCGTGTCCACGGCGGGGTCTGGAGAGTCAGGCCCCTCGGCAAAGTAAATCGCCGGGATGCCCTGCCGCACAAAGGAATATTGATCGCTGCGTATGAAGTAGACTTCTTCGGGATATTCGTCGGGCGCCAGGTCGAAACCCTCTTTCTTAACCTCGGTGACAGTTAGCCCTTCCAAAGATGAGTGCTCAGCGCCGTAGACCACAACTGATGCCAGGGGAGCAATCATCAAGGGCATGTCTATATTCACGTTCGCCACAATGGCCGACGACGGCACTGTGGGATGGTGGGCGAAATAGTCAGAACCGAGTAGGCCGTGTTCTTCACCGGTGACAGCAAGGAATACTATCGATCGTCGCGGCGATACCGGCATGGCAGCCAGGGTTCGCGCTATTTCGGTTGTCATTGCCACCCCAAGAGCGTTGTCATACATGCCGTTGTATATACTGTCGCCCTCAACTGCGGCACCAATTCCCAGGTGGTCGAGGTGCGTTGAATAAATGACGTATTCGTTTGCCAATTGCGGATCACTACCGCGCACAATGCCGACTACATTCGGGCTCGTGATCCGCTCATGTTCAGTTCTGCGATACATCGTCACTTCAATACCCAGCGCCACTGACAATGGCCCGGCCTGCTCCGCTGCATCCAGCGCCTGTTCAAACGTTATTGGCGCAGTTTCGAACAGTTGCTCAGCGGCATCTCGATTGAACGTTGCACTACCGCGAAGCTGTGCATGGAAATCGGCAATCTCTCCATCCGTGCCAATCCAGGACATGTCCGGCTGTGTGCCCAGGTTGCGCGTGTATTCCCCCCACGGTGAACGCTTTTCCTCCAGGCGGCTCCGCAGCTCAATTTCGCCAATCGCGCCGCGCCCTACCAACTCAGCAACCTTGGTCCTGCCGGAGGCGTAGTGCGCACGCTCAGTGGAAGCGAATGTGGCGGGGGCACCGCCAAACATTACAACGATTTTTCCGCTCACGTCGATGCCATCGTAATCCGAATAGCCTAACTCGGGCGCATGAACACCAAAACCAACGAACACCACCTCAGCACGAACACGGTTTTCTGGGCGCAGCCTGTCTGCGTAGACAATCAGGTTCTCTTTCCACACCAGTTCCACATCGCCAGCGCCCTTGTGCAAGGTAACGCCCGAGTTGTCCGGATCGAGCATCGCCGTGATAAGTGGAACGTGCTGCATCCATCCGTCGGTGCCCGCGGGTTCCAGACCAATCGCGGTAAACTGCTCGACCACGTACTGTGCCGCCTCGTCATAGCCGCGGCTGCCCGTCATGCGACCCTGGCGCGCATCCGCCGCCAGGTAATTCACTGATGATTGCATGTTGTCTTCAGAAATCAGGAGGAGCGCAGCATTGAGGTTAAATTCTGAATTGCCGTTGCCGACAACCTCATGAGCGCTTTTGGAACAGGAAAAAAGTACGAACGCGCAGGTCATCATCACCAATACTCGCAATAGAGAGTGCTCTTTGATACTCATTGCAATGAAAGTAAAAGAAACAGTAAAAGCGATTCGATTTTCATGGATGACGCCCAGCTTTTTTATAAAATTTACTAGAGTATAGAGACCGCCTCCCTTCGCAACCAGCATTTACGCCTTTTTTCAGCTGTACACAATTTCTATATTCCGTCAGTCGTGTCAGCTTTTACCTATGCTACTCTAGGCGTTACCAAACAACATTAGAGGTAGTTATGACCTGGACTGTATATTTATCCGGCGAGATTCATTCAGATTGGCGCCAACAGATTATTGAGGGTGCGCAGTCCCATGATCTACCGGTGATATTTACTTCCGCCTCGACGAACCATGAGGCGAGTGATGCGGCAGGTGATGTGCTGGGTGCGGAAAGTAATAATTTTTGGCGTGATCACAAGTCGGCAAAAGTAAACGGAATACGAACCAAGACGCTGATCGAAAAGTGCGATTTGGTGGTGGTACGTTTTGGTGACAAGTATAAACAATGGAATGCTGCTTTTGATGCCGGGTATAGTGCGGCGCTCGGCAAGCCTTATATTAGTTTGCACGATGAGGGGCTTATACATCCGTTGAAGGAAGTGGATGCGGCGGCGATGGCCTGGGCGCAGACCCCGGATCAAGTGGTAGAGATACTGAAGTACGTGGTCAATGCGGAATAAGAAAACTGATAGACTACCGCTAATAATTTCGTGGAGAGTTTACTCAATTCGAGTTTTTGTGCCCAGGCTTCCTCTTCCTGAGCGCGTTAACTTGCCAATATCCGGGCGGATAATGCCTACGATGACAGGAATTTGTATTGCGTCTGTCCGGCGATCGGTATTTATCGGGACGATGGCTAGTTTCTATGGCTGATTAAAAGAGCTGCTTAACAATTCCTGGAACGGTGTTGCAAAAGGAAATCTTCTCTGCGCACCCCGTTTATTCTCCTTATGGTTGAACGGAAATCGTTACGAGTTGTCTACACTTGCCCAATAGATTGAGAGGCTATTTAAGTGGACAACTTGTTATCTACCAAATTGAAAATGTCATTGTTTCTTACGCGCATCAGCATTTTTTTGGTGTTCTTAATGTGGACATTAGACAAAATCTTTAACCCTGAACACGGCTCGAAGATTTTCGAGAAATTCTACGGTCTGACCGTGACTCCCGATATGATGATAGTCGTCGGTTTCTTACAACTCGCATTTGTAGTCGCCTTTGGTTTAGGACTATGGAAAAAATGGGTTTACCTGGCCGTATTGGTGTTACATGCTGGCTCCACATTTTCGTCGCTGCCGCTCTATCTCGACCCATTTAACAATTTATTGTTTTTCGCTGCCTGGCCGATGCTGGCCGCGTGTTTTATTCTGTTTATATTAAAAGAGTATGATACCTGGGATGTTTACCGGCTTAAAATCAAAGGCGCGTAACTTGGAAAAATATATTGGACTTGCTCAATTATCGACGGGCAACGCCATGGCTTCCCAGCTTATCGGTAACGATATTCCCGGGTTCATCACCATGACGGCGTAATAGGCGTTTGAAGAAGCGCTTCGCGGCTGACAGTGATACCTCCGACATGAAGTGCGGGACTAGAACCTGGATATTCGTCACTTTTTGAATAGGATATAAACCCGTTGTGAAAAAGATTCCTCATGCTATTGTCAACCCGCTCAGCTCCCTGAACCTGCTGTCCCAGGCTGACATAGAAGGGCTGACGAGCAGTCGGGGTGATTTGTTTGCACGGTTTCGGCACTGTGCACTGGCCATTTTGAACACCGACAGCGACAAGGATGATACGGCGAAGATCTGTGCAGACTATTCCGACTTCGATATCCGCCTGATACCCCGGCCGCGTGGACTTAGACTGGAGCTGTTCAATGCACCATCCCAGTCTTTTGTGGACGGCAAGATGATCCGTGGCATCCAGGAGCATCTGTTTTCGGCGCTTCGTGATATCGTTTATACCGACTTCAAGATCACCGCGACCCAGACCCAACCACCCACCTCCGCGCAGACCACCAATACTGTATTTCGTATCCTGCGTAATGCAGGTGTTGTACGCGCCGACAAGCCACCCAAAATGGTGGTGTGCTGGGGTGGGCACTCGATTCCTCGTAGGGAGTACGATTATGCCAAGCAGGTGGGCTATGAACTCGGCTTGCGCAGCCTGGATATTGTTACCGGTTGTGGTACCGGGGCCATGAAGGGGCCGATGAAAGGTGCGGCAGTGGGGCATGCCAAGCAACAGATCAAGGATGGCCGTTACATCGGCATTAGCGAACCGGGTATTATCGCCTCCGAATCGCCCAATGCCATAGTCAACGAGTTGGTGATCATGCCGGATATCGAAAAGCGGTTAGAGGCCTTTGTAAGGCTTGCTCACGCCGTCATCGTGTTTCCCGGCGGAGTTGGGACCGTCGAGGAGATTCTATACCTGTTGAGCATTCTGATGCATCCCGACAACAATGAGGCCCTGCCCCTGGTATTCGCCGGTTCTGAGTCCTGCCGCGAGTATTTTCAAGAGCTGGAACGTTTTCTTATGGACGCTCTGGGAGAAGACGTGAGGCGTCACTACTGCGTCATCATTGGCTCCCCGGCGGAGGTAGGCCGCAAGGTCAGAACGGCCGTAGAGCAGGTTCACGCCCGTCGTCGCCATGCCCAGCAAGCCTACTATTTCAACTGGGAACTACAGATCCTTCCCGATCTGCAGGCGCCATTCATTCCAACCCATGACAAAATGGCGGCGCTGCAACTGCGCGTGGGGACGCCTGGGCATGAACTGGCCAGTGCCCTGCGCTGCGCCTTTTCCGGCCTGGTAGCGGGCAATGTCAAAACTTTCGGCATCGAACAAGTACGTGCTTATGGCCCGTACAAGCTTTCCGGTGACAGGAAATTACTGTCCAGCATGGACCGACTACTACGGATGCTAGTGAGGGACGAGCGGATGAAACTGGGGGAAGGCGAGCGAGATTACCAGCCCTGTTATCAACTCGCTGACTAACCGGTGGTATTTACTTCCGCCTCGACGGATCACGAGGCGAGTGATGCGGCAGGTGATGTGCTGAGCTCAGACCCCGGATCAAGTGGTAGAGATACTGACGTACGTGGTCAATGCGGAATAAGAAAGCTGATAGACTACCGCCAACAACAAAATTCCCGAGGTAATTCATCATGACATCACTCCCCGTTGAACTGGAAATGCTTTTGTGGTCAGCCATTTTGTATTTTGTGCAGGTTATGCTGCACGCCGGTGCCGTTGACGCCAAAGAAGGAGTCTCGTTTGGCCTGGGCAATCGTGAAACCAAACCCACAAGCAGTGCCTGGGTCGACCGCGCCGAGCGAGCTTATCAAAATATGGCAGAGAGTTTGTTGCCATTTGCCTGCCTCGTGCTCATCGTACAAAGCAGTGGCAACTCCGGCGAGTCCAGCGCGATGGGCGCCACCGTGTTTTTCCTTTCGCGCCTGGCCTATGCCTTTTTATACCCGGCGGGAATCAAGGGTGTTCGCTCCCTGGCCTGGTTCGGCGGAATTGTTGGCATTGGAATGATTGTTTATCAGATCGTATAGGGCACGGACACGCTGCGCGGGATAAGGCTTCCACTACTCCAGATACCGATCCCGGATTACCTGGATCTTCACTGCGTCGTTGCTGAAGATCCATTCAATGCCACGGTTCAACTCCCTAAACAGGCAGTTCTTTGAACTGATAAAGCCGGTACCGATGCGCTGGCCGGCCCGGGCATGGCGCTGCTTCAGCTTATTGGTGAGCAGCAAAAAATGCCCGGTCAAACCGCCCAATTTCAATTCGAGACTGGCTTTACTCAACCGGGACGCATTGAGCTCGGACACCGGCAAGCAGAAATTACGGGATACGAAATCGACCTGCCCAAACAGCTCCGGATCCAGCGCCAAAAAATGGTAATCCCGCCCCGCCACCAGGGTTGAAAGCTGCTCCTGCAGGATGCGTTTTTGGCGTGTTGGTTGCAGGATATGCTCCGCCTTAAGCTCCAACATAAGATGAGTGTTGCCGCCAAATTTGGCCACCAGTTCCGCCAGCGATAGGATCTGAGGCAGTTGCGCCCGAACCTCAGCGAAAGACAGGGTGCTGAGCTGTATGGGGTTGCCAAACAAACGCTTGCCGCAGGGATCGTGACTGATGACCGGCACCAGGTCGGCGGTCCAGCGGATATCGCACTCTATGCCCCAAACACCATTGGCCCTTGCTTTTTCGAAGGCAGACAGGGTATTTTCTATTACCGAAATGTTATCGTGTTCGCCGCGATGGGCGATTATTTTGCAGTTACGCAAGGCCACCTGGGTTGGCACCGCTTGGGGAATGCCTGCCACTACCCAGTCAGCGATTTGCAGCGCTACGTTTTGCAGCCACTCGCGCATTTCGTTTTCCCCCGATTCGTTCTCCGGGTAAATAATAACCCCAGCTCGGGGCGAGTGTAAGCGAAAGAACGGACCCTGCCATGATAAATGTCAGCATTAAAAGTACCACCCAGACGCCGGCCGGCACCGCTGGGCGACGCGAAGTGCTGGCCTGGGCGCTATATGATTTTGCCAACTCCGGTTATACCACGGTCGTTCTCACGACCATCTATAGCGCCTACTTTGTTGCTGTAGTGGCCGGCACTGTACCCAACCTGTCACCGGGCACAGCCACCTTGTTATGGACCGTCGCGGTGGCCATTGCCAATTTCTGCGTTTTGCTCAGCGCACCAATCATCGGCGCCATTGCCGATTACCGGGCGACGAAAAAACAGTTTTTGCTGTTCACGACCATTGGTTGCGTGATGTTTACCGCCCTGCTTGCCCTGGTGGGTCCGGGACAAGTGGTCCTGGGGATGACTTTTCTGATTCTGTCCGCCATCGCTTTTGCCGCCGGTGAAAACCTGATCGCCGCCTTCCTGCCAGAAATTGCGCCCCCGGACAAAATGGGACGCATCTCGGGTTACGGCTGGAGCCTGGGTTATTTCGGTGGACTCCTGACTCTGGGTAGCTGCCTGGCCTATATCACCTGGGCCAGCGAACGCGGGCAGCAACCCGCCGACTATGTGCCCGTGACCCTGCTGATTACCGCGGCCATCTTCGCCCTGGCCGCCCTACCGACGTTTCTCTGGTTGCGCGAGCGCGCCACACCGCGGCCGTTGGCGGCGGGTATGTCCTATGTCCGGGCTGGCTTCGGCCAAGTGCGCCAGACCCTGGTCAGCGCAGCGCAACATCGCGATCTGTTCCGATTTTTGGCCTGCCTGACGGTGTATCAGTCGGGGGTGGCGACCGTGGTGGTGATCGCCGCGATTTACGCCCAGGAAGTGATGGGCTTCGACAGCCAACAATTGATTTTGCTGATAATGGTGGTCAATCTGACTGCGGCGGTCGGTGCGTTCGCCTTTGGCTTCGCCCAGGATCGGTATGGCTCGGTGCCCACCCTGGGGGCGGGCTTGTTGGTCTGGGTGGCAGCGGTCGGCGTGACTTACTTCGCCGTTGACGCCGCTGATTTATGGCTCGCTGGCAATCTGATGGGTTTGGCGCTGGGCGCCACCCAGGCGGGCGGACGGGCGCTTGTTGGCCAGTTGACACCGGTGGCGCGCAGCGCCGAATTCTTCGGCCTGTGGGGGTTGGCGAGCAAGGCCGCAGCCATTCTGGGGCCCTTGAGCTACGGTATCATCACTCGCTTGAGCGATGGCAATCACCGCCTGGCGCTGCTGTCCACCCTGGCTTTTTTCATTGTCGGCCTGCTGTTGCTAACCACCGTTGACGAACACCGCGGCAAGGCGGCGCGGGATGATTATTGCGCACCTTAATGCAACGGGTATACCGGGGATCTAGCCCGGCGTCTGAAGCTCTCTCGCCCGCTCGCGCAGAACAAACTTTTGGATCTTGCCGGTAGACGTTGTCTCCAGGTAAATGACTGCCTAGATCAGGTCGTTAACCGCGCGATGCGCTTGCTGAATCGCCGCTTCTGTCATGGCATTGGAGGCCGAATCGGTCGAAGCGATACTGATGTTGCCAAACGGCCGGCGTGCCTTTTCCCAAACTCGTTTTTCCGCAGGCCATAAATCCGGATCGAAGGCGATTCGATCTGTTTCAGGATCATAGCCAAAGGCATAGCCGTGGGGCCAGCGGTTCACGGTAATTGCGGCGATGTCTCTTGCGGCATCAAAGCCTCCCGGTCCCAACAAGCGTTGCAGTTGATCGCGGATATGTCTTTCGAAGGTGTCGAAGGAGGTAGTCAGCAGGTCGCGCATGCCGGCGTCGAACTGTTCGCGTGCGCTGCGGCCGGGTTCGCCGGGCACTCTCGTGAGGTGCAACACGATAGGTTCATCGGGGGATCTGGAAAACTGGTAATCGCCGATACTTACCGGGAAGTCGAGCACTACCCCATGATGGTAACTACCGGGACATGCAACTCGATAAACGCCCAATGTCACGAAGCTGCGCCAATTGCGGATGAGCACGTTGGTATACACCAGGGGAGCCCGTGTACAATTGCCCAGTGCAGATTTTTGTTGCTGGGGCATTTCCGGGCACAAGTGCGGGATGATCTGGTTATAACAAGCCATAACGACTTTACCCGCTTCTACAATGTGGGTTTTGCCGTCCCGCAAATAGCTTATTCTAACCGGCTTCGACAAATTGCTATCCACATGCTGGGCCCGAACGACGGTGCTGTTTAAGCGAATTCTGACAGGTGCACCCGGTTCGTCTAACCGGGCGTAGTCGAACTTCGCCGTCACTATATCCTCCATGGTATTGCCGGCGGCGATCCGCGGAATCATCTTGCGCACGAGTAGTCTTGCAACGGAGGCGTTGCCGTCGGGAAAGTGGAAAATAAACGGTTCTCCCTGATCACCATCGTGATCATAGGAGTCAATTCCAAGTTCCAGATCTCCAAACCCTGGATACCCTGAACTCCATGCCACACGTGCGGGAAAGGCATCGATGTTGACGGCCCAGACATCGCGTGCATAGGATTGCAGCAGTTTTATCACCCCCTCAGCCATGCCTGCCCGATCTCGGAGGTAGGTTTGGTAATCCATATTCAATAGGTATTCACTGCGCTCGGCAATCGGCATGTCGGGAAGATAGTGTCTATCATCCTTGAACAGTCGCACCAGGTCGCCTCTTGCTTTTGCCGACAGTGGAGATCGCGAGAGAACCGATGCGTCGCCGATGTCCCCTACCACCAGTTGGTCTCTGCCAAAAGTTTCCTCATCGAAAAAGTACCCGCTTCTCAGGCCCATCGAAGAATAAAGTTCCCGATCGTAATAGCGATAGAAGCGCTGGGTATCAATGCCCAGGTCTTGCAGTAAGTGCCTGGCAATTGCAGGGTAACCACCCGGCGCTTCCAGTGACATGGTCCCGCCATAGCCGATAATCATTTTGCCATCGATCTCGAATTCATTGCGCTTGGCATGACCACCAAAATCATCGTGGTTGTCGAGAATCAGGATTCGGCAATTTTCCCCCTTGGCTTGCCGGTAGAAATGCGCTGCCGACAGGCCGCTCAGACCACCGCCCACCACTACAAGATCATAGCGTTCGCCGGTGTCCGAGCCACTAAACGATGCGCCATCGAGAACCCGGTGTGCTGTTTCGAAGGCGCCGGGGTGCGAGCCGCGCATACCGGTGAGTTCAGGTGGATAGTAGCCGGGTAAATCCTGGGCCGAAATAGCGGCATTCTGCGCGAATCCAGTGCCGGGAAGTAGGCTCGCGCCAACCGCAATGCTGACACCATTTAAAAAATCCCGCCGACTAATGTCCTTGCCCATACCCAGTTGTCGATCAGTTTTATTCATATTTCTCTCTTACTCCCTGTTTATTTATCTATACTTTTCCGGTATTTTTCAACTTTATTTTAAGAATAGTTGACTGTTTTACCTCTTGCTTGGTCTAATAGAGTAGACATGGGAGGTGCCCTATGACGATCTTCAGCCAGTTTCAGGAAAGGTTCGAATCGCTGCAGGTCGAGGAGTACAGTCTCAAGGAATATCTTGATCTGTGCAAATCCGACCCCTCTGCCTATGCCAGCTCAGCCGAGCGAATGTTATTGGCAATCGGCGAGCAGAAGCTGGTCGACACCTCCAAAGACTCCCGCCTCAGCCGTATTTTCTCCAATAAAATCATCAAACAATATGACGCTTTCAGTGATTTTTATGGCATGGAAGAGTGTATTGAAAATATCGTCAGCTATTTTCGTCACGCGGCACAGGGCCTGGAAGAGCGCAAACAAATCCTCTATTTGCTAGGGCCTGTTGGCGGCGGAAAATCCTCTCTGGCAGAAGTTCTAAAGGCGTTGATGGAAAAACAGCCTATTTATGCCCTCAAGGGATCGCCCGTATTTGAGTCACCGCTGGGCCTATTCAATCCCATGGAAGATTCTGCCATTTTGGAGGAGGAATACGGTATCCCGCCCCGCTACCTGAAAAGTGTGATGTCACCCTGGGCAGTCAAACGGCTGGAGGAATATCAGGGCGATGTGAGTCAGTTTCGGGTGCAAAAACTTTATCCTTCCATACTCAATCAACTGGCAATTTCCAAGACCGAGCCGGGTGATGAGAATAATCAGGACATCTCCACGCTGGTCGGAAAAGTGGACATACGACAGTTAGAACACTTCCCGCAG
>SMVB01454264.1_pt1 | contig 16453 bp, 21 predicted proteins | sample 2456461 | NCBI WGS metagenome assembly SMVB01 (sample SAMN11095934, study PRJNA526329) | marine sediment metagenome | biome: Marine sediment; feature: Surficial sediment; material: Deep marine sediment; isolation source: Hadal surficial sediment | place: Pacific Ocean | collected 2014-05 | depth...
GAACAGATTGCACATAAGCTATACGAACTGTGTGTTCATGACACCAGTGAAATAGCGAGACTGATACCCGGGTTTGCTGGGGGGTTTGCAGGGGGATTTGCAGGCAGGCAAAGTGAAAACAAGAAACGATATTGCTTCGACTCACCCAGCCAAATCTTGATACTAATGGCAGGTGGCGGCGGTTTGTACTCCATGGTGATGCCATCATGGTGCGCTGGCGCACATAAAAACTCGGCTTGTAGTGTGCTCGTGGAAGCTGATCAATATTGTGAAATCCCCGGTCTAGCCTGATATCCAGCGATTGGATTCGATAACGACGTTGTGCCTCACAGCAGGCCAATGCACTCTGGTCTATTATGAAATTGGGTCTGATGGACGAGTGCAGTGTAAAGGTAAAGATGATCGTTCCCCAGGGTTCAAGTGTTAACGCCAGGTGTCTGGCGACGAAGATCCTCCAGTGAGTTCGAAGACCTCACCGCTACAGCCATCACCCCAGATCGTGTAGTCAGAACCAAAGTAGCCGTTTGTATCATAGGTGTAGATCGTCACAAAAGTGATGTCCACCTGCTGGGTCAGAGTGATACCCCAACCGGCTTCGCTCTCGTTCCACCACAATCCGGTAATGGGTGCTGCCGCCGATGTATCCAGCGGGGGATTGTCGCCTTCAGCAATAGCAGTTTCCACCAGCAGCATGGACATTAGAAGGGAGATTAAACCAAAACTGACGGTGGCTTATGAAGCTTTTAGCCCGATATGTCACACAAATAGATCTCATGATTATTAACTCAGGATTGTTAGCTCACGGCTTTAGCCTTGTTTTGTTGAATTGGCGAAGACTAAATAGATGGTAACCATATAATTTTCGCGTATGGATAGTCACGATTCAGGCCTCATATGGCGGAGACTGAAACACTTCACCCATATATTTCCTCGGTTCCCTGACATAAATCACCCACACCATCATTGTCAGTATCAGCCTGATCTGCATTGCTGATGGATGGGCAATTGTCACTGCTGTCATCGACACCATCGCCATCAGCATCAGGCAGAGATTCACAAGCATCACCCTGCCCATCTCCATCCGAATCAGTCTGGTCAGGATTGCTCGTTTCCACACAATTGTCGCTAGCGTCTCCTATTCCATCTTCATCTGTATCTTTTGACTCATTAGGATCGTTCGGGAACGGATCATTCTTTGTACTGATACCATCGCCATCTTCATCAATCGCCCAGATTTGCCGTGTTATCTGGCGGGAGCCAGCGATTCCGTTAATCGTATATTCAACGGATCCGGTGTCGTAGTTAGTAAAGGTGAAGATGATCGTTCCCACGGGTTCAAGCTTTAAAAGCGGCTCCCAGGTATCCGTTGGTGAAGATCCTCCCGCAAGCTCGAATAGCTCACCGCTGCAACCATCACCCCAGATTGCGCAGTCAGAAGCAAAGTACCAGTGTGGAAAGCCGTTTGTATCATAGGTGAACATCGTGACAAAAATAATGTCCACCTGCTGGGTCAATGTGATACCCCAGCCTGATTCGCTTTCATTCCACCACAAGCCTGTAATTGGCGCTGCCGCCGACGTGTCCAGTGGGGGATTGCTGCCCTCAGCTACAACATGTTTCATAGGCAGTAACGACATGAGAAGCGCGATCAACCCACAGTGAATTCTGAATTTTTTAGCCCAATAGTTCATGCAGCTCGTTCTCAGGGTCGGTAGCCCAGGACTCTGGCCCTGTTTTGCAGGATTGTCGAAGCATCATCTGATAGAAATTGGCTATCAGGTCTTCATCGTCGCTCCTTGCCTCACCCCGCTCTATTCTACACTCCCTGTAATTTATATCCTGGTGTCAAATCTTTCTATTATCGTCTCTTTGCCTCAACCTACATTCCTGCCATCGGCTTTTTCATGCAATTCACGAGAGTTTGTGCTTCACACTTTAGATTCTCTCGTACAATCCAATTCCTGGGTCTCGATACGTACTTTTCAGACTCTGCAGGGCCTCTTGGGTTAACGAAACAGACAGTCTCGCCACCGTCATTGAGGCAGAAGCACCACACTCTGGGTTGTTCAGTGGCGATGCCAGTGCCATCATGGGGCGCTAGTCCACATAAAAATTCAGCCTACAGTGTGCTGTTGGAGTCTGATCAATTTTGCGAAATCCCCGGTTTAGCCTGATATCCAGCGATCCGTTTCGATGACAATCGACACTATGCTCCAATCAGAGGGGCTGAATGATGAAAAATGTTGACGCACTTGCTACACACCCGGAGCCCGCCATTCGATATAAATTGAAGGTTGGCGTCCTTGGCGAATCAGCTGACGATCTAACAGCGTTGCGGAATGAAATCAGAGATTCGAATCTCGTTAGGCAGCTGTTGTCCCAACGTGACAAGAAAGGCAGAATTCAACCAGCTAACAAGGTATATGCCAAGTGGCAAGGTGCACACTGGACCATGGCCACGCTTGCAGATATTGGTTATCCCGAAGGTGATGATTCGTTATTATCCGTTCGAGATCAGTTGGTGGATTTCTGGCTGGCGGACAGGTTCTATCAGGAATTTGAAGCCAAATCCAAAAGCCGCGTCTATGGTAAACCCGGCGTGCCAGTGATGCAGGGTCGCCATCGACGTTGCGCCTCACAGCAGTCCAATGCATGCAGTTTGATGAACAGCCGCTGCCGCCTTTTAGCCCCCACACCTGTGAGAATTCGTCAGCAGTGTGTCATGTCATTGCACTATGGCCGTTGACTCGCGATTTCTGGTGAAATTAAGTGGTGTACCATTCGATAGGCACTTTCTTTACCCTGGTAGTATCCTTGAATTTTACGATCCTGCTGGTAGTGATGCATTTTGTAAAAGTCTAGAGCGGGTTTATTGGAACTACGAACTTCGAGATTGATTCGAGCAATTCCGCCAATTTCCGCAGAATCCTCTAACCACCTGAGCAGTGCTGAGCCAATCTGATGACGACGATACTCAGGTGTAACGGCCAGTAAATTTAAGTGAGCGTGTGCTTCATGGAACTCCATGACCGCGAAACCCGCGATTCTCTGGTGAACCACAGCCACAATGACCACACATTCTGGATGGGCAATCATCGCCAGCATTCTGTTAGGTCTCCAGGTCCAATCCAACCCTCCCTCAATCAAGTCCCGTGACATTTCAGCGATTATTCTTGCATCTCTGACACGTGCTAGCCGGATCTCAAATAGGTTCTTCATCGTTATTCCGTTAAGCTTTGATCAACCTTGTGCACTTCTGCCAATTCCCTAAATATAGCCTAAACGCCAACCCGAAGACTGTTTATTCCGGAGGTGGCTGAAGGCTGGTCAACTGGCCGTAGGCGCAGGCTACGTGGCGACCAAAGGCAGGATCGATTAACGCTTACCTATTTCAATCGCTTCACTACTGAGGTCCACCTGACCAGATTGACGTAGCATCTTGTCAATTTCGTCTATATGCATTTCCTCTGTGCTGATCATTTCCCGCGCATATTCTTCAAGAAGGATTGAACAATCCTGAGCTAGCTCCAACAATCCGTAGTAATGTGCCAGGATCTCATTTTCGGCTGCGATAGTCTCCTTCATCATTTCACGAATATCGTGTTGGTGCGATTCAAGAAGGGAGCCGATTGCAAGCGACGGGTGCCCACCAAAGTGAGTGATCAGTTCACCGGCTCTCTGTGCATGAACCAGCGATTCATCTGCATGTTCGCGGAACCAGCTTACAATCGGAATGCGACTGTGACCAAATACCATTAACGAATAATGTGTATAACGAACAACACCGGCGAGTTCGGATTCAAGAATTGTATTGAGTTGGGCTATTGCAAGATCCTTGTCTAATTCAGGCAAAATAATCTCCTTTCGATCCATGGATCCAACCTAGGTTACTCCTTCGATTAGTTCATTCCAAGGTAGTCTTGCGCCTGGCTCAGAAATGCGCACCCATAATATCAATCACCTTCGAATTACCACGTGAATCTCGCGACACGACAATATCTTCTCCCTTTACCTTCTACTCGATTTAATGCCTGACTTATCGGATGTCGATGGCGGGGTTGAAATGCAAAGACGTAAGAAAGTATGTTCGCTGACGACAGTGAAATCGCTAAGTGTTAGATGATGGGTCGATCTCATTGGCGTAGGGTGCTGTATCAAATCCGAACATACCGTAGCGAGCATTTACAGCCTCGAGGGTTTCTGGGCACCAGTAGTCTGAACCGGGTTGAGGAAATCCCATAACTGCACGTTGATTCAGGCTTGAGCTGGCTATCAGTCTTTCCATAAATTTATTGTCCCGATAGGCTTGCCAGGCCCAGCCTACGTGAAGCGTGCTGATCCATTCCGAGGCAGCTTTTCTGAAAGTGAGGTTGTGTACCACTCTTTTCTCGTTGGTTGATAAGGGTGTGCCTCGATGCCAAGTATCATGACGATAGAGCAGAACATCTCCCTGCGCATAGTCGGTTCTCTCTTCGCGATCGTAGAGGGATTGTCGCCAGCCTGCGAGGTCAGGCCTCTGCTCTGCAAAATATGCTTCTGCGGCATGTTTGTTATTGATATACCTGAGATTACCGATACCAGGAGAATCGATGATTGGCCAACGATAGGCGGGGTCGGTCGGCCCTTCTCTTGGGACGACAGCAGTTCCGCCGGTTTGATCCCTTGCGTCGGTTAGGTAGATGATCATCTCCACCGCCTCTGGCCGTTGCCAGGGAGTCGGGTGCGCTATTGTATGGTTTGGATAATCAACATGAATACGCTGATCTGAATTATCCTGGATACCCTCGCTCGTATCTTGCCCGTACTTAACCCATACATCTGACTGTGATAATCGTATGTCGGTGACGGGTACCCCCAGTAAGTCTGCTACGGCCTTTAATAGTGATTCGTCCAGCGTCACAAGATTGAGTGCTGCAATTTGAGACGGGAAAGTCATTGCCCCCGTGCTGCCAAAGTCTGTAATTTCAGCTGCCGCGCTTGAGCCTGGTTCGGGGTAGAACCTGGTAGCAGCTTTGCTTAAGGTGCGTATATTTTCGGCATCAACAAGCCCGCTAACAAAGGCATATCCACGTTCCCGCCATTGAGCTATCTGAGCCGGAGTCAGCCGTTGATCCGGCTGGACAGGTGTTGAACTTACGAAATTATCCTGCATTTAATTTTTTTTCATTGGCTTCGGGACTTTCTTCAGGCTCTCGAAGGTCGTTTCTATCCTTGCCCCTTTTCTTTCAACTCGGGGTCAATCGCCGGATATAGATGAGGATTCCACCTGGATTTGATACCCAGTTCGTTTCCTTCTCGTTGCCAGTTATCGATGCCATTTCTAGTCTGAACGAGACCCCAGGTAAGTAGTGAGTCCGCGTTGTCCCTCACAGCTTCCTCAACCGTATGTGGTTCCAATCCAAGTTGAGTGATAACTTTCTGCAATACGCTGATAGGGGATCGGTATGACTTACCTTCACGATAGATACCGCCGATACCTTTCTCAGGGTAGAGTCGTTGCAGGATCGCCTGCAATTCCTGTTGTGGAATCAGGCCAGATTCGTCTGTAGCCACCAGAATATATCTCTCACCGTTGTGGTTGTCTGGGCTCTCTGCAATGAGCCTTTGTGCCGCTGCTACATCGCGAACATCAACAATATTCCAGAACATCCGGGGATGGCCGTAGCCCTCCAGCATGTCGCCGATTCGGGTTTGCCAGCTCCAGGGACGTTGGTGAGATGCTGATAGAAGTGGGCCGATGACATGGCAGGGACATACACCAAACGCCTCAAAGTCATTGGCTTCGGCTTCGGAGTAGACAAACTTCTCGGTTTCAACCTTGGTCATGGCGTAGGCCACTTCCCTGTTTTTTGACACAGTTTCCATATTCCACAGTGAACCTTCGCGCCGCATTTCCTGGTTCATATCTGCCCATGAATCCTCGGTGTAAATGAAACCCTCTTCTGCAGGATGAGCGATAGCAGCGAAGGAACTGGTGTATATCAATCGCTTGATGGTGCCTGCGTTCTTTATGGAGTTCATGACCAGGCGGGTCACCAGGAGCCCGCCCTCATATACTTTCATCGGCGTGGAGCCTTCAAGGTTGCCCATCTCTGCCGCTGCATGGAAAACGCCGCAGCAACCGGAGAAGGCTTCATCGTAGGCGCCCGGGATTGTCATATCGCAGTTGTATAGGCTGACTGACCCCGGACCTATGTGATTCATGGCCGTTAGGTGGGCAGTGTTGGTCAGGTTGCTACTGTCGCGAACACAAGCGTGAACGGTATATCCATGCGTCACCAGATTTTGAACGATGTGTGATCCGATAAACCCGGCAGCGCCTGTGACTGCAACTGGGCCGTCTGCCGGGCAAAGGCTTTTTCTTGACATGTAATTTACCTGCTTACCTGAGCGAGTAGTTTAGGGAAATTCTATATGAAATCCACATCTCCGTGGAACGTTCAATCGTGCTATGCGCCTACACTCATAGCTAAGATCTTCAATAGACTGCTTACCCTTATTCTTTTTATGAAGGGGCAACGATGACTCTGTTGGTTGCGGTTCGGCCCTCTTCGACGACCAGTGCCATGGCGCCGCTGCTGAATTCGTCATCGATGGCTTCTAACATTTGTTTGCCATCAATTGACGCAGTCAGTTGATGACCCTCTGCTTTCAATTCGAGTTCATATTGCTTGCCAAAATGCCACTCGTATGGACAGCGGGCCAATACTGTTTCGTCATCTTTCATTTTAATGAGTTGCAACTCTCCATCCCGATGGAGCAACAAGGCATAATATCGTTTCATTCCCTGCACACGTATTGCGATGCCAGACGCTGTTGTCAAATGTGGCATCACATCGGCGCTCATTGAATAGTTACACCATTGCCTATTACCCTGGATTAGGAGCCCTCGACCCTTGTTTTGAATCAAACGAAACATCTCGGTCCAGCCAGTGCACTGGTCAACTCCATTAACCCACGCTCGTCGCCACATGCTGCCCTTGTGTTTTGGCCGGGTCAGTTTGAAATCTGGTTCACCTGACCAGGACATTGAATCAAGGTGCACGGTACCTGAGGTTTCAATTCCTACTTCGAATATAGGGTGAGCTTGTGCTGGAATGGGAAGCGTTATGGTAGCTTCATCAGTAACAGCGATAGATTCAGTTCTCACTATCTCCGGAACATCATTCTCGCCATAATAGATGGCATAAAGGCATACCGGACTACCATCACCTTCAACCAAGGTTGCCGAGAGAGTTTGTCCAGGATAAATTCTGGGTGACGCTAACAAGGCATAACCGCGCTTCTCGAAATATCTGGCAATGTCTTTGGAAGGTATAAATACCGGTGAACCGAAGCGGGCCATTCCACTCGCTGACAAACGCAAGGTATGTTTGCCAAGCTTGCTCTTGCCGATACAATTCGTCAGTACACCTTCCCCCTGGGTTACGGTAAAACCCTGCTGCGAACCCGCGAACTCAAAGTGAAATTGTGCTCCTGCTTTGTTGACCAGGGCCGGTTGCCCAGCTAACTGCCTGCCAGCGTTGATGATCTCCATGGACTCATTGACGCAATCCGAGACGCTCCATGTCGGGTCGGCAGTAGGTATATAGATTCGGTCTGCGATTGGGCCGCGCCAATCAAGCCCTTTATTGATACCGGCATCAATACCAGCTAATCCGTTCTTGATGCCCACGAGACAGCCGACATTGCCTGAATTGCAATCAGTATCCCAACCACTGGTATTGATGATTTTCATTGTCTCAGAAAAATCATCCTTGCCATGAAGTAGAGAATGAATGATCAGTCCATGGTTGGGTACTATGTGACAATTTCCTCCGTACTTGTCATAACCGTACTTATTGGCCAACATTTCCCTTGTGGCGCGCCAGTCCGACTCCTTTGCATGCCAGCTCCTTACATCATCAATCAATCGACTGATCACAGACTGGGTTGGTATGTAGCCAAGCGCAATATCCAATAATTTGTTGATATCCGGCTCAACGAATGCCATGGCTTCCATTACCGCCAGTACGATTGCGCCATAGACAGCTTCGCCGTCATGACTGACTCGTGCTGCCTGCTCCGCAAACTTTGCTGCCTGGTCGGGATTCCCTGGAGATACCATTGCCCAACCATCAATAAAAATCTGCGCGCCAATTTGTTCGGCCACGACCTTGGAATTGAGCCTCTCGGAACCGCTAAGGGGCGCCTTGATGCCGTCTTTGAGCCTGAGGTACGCGGTATGTTCTGTGGAATTGCCGAGGCCGCCCCACCAGAGAATTGTTCGCTCCTCAATGAGGTAGTTAAGCCATGAATTTCCGATCTGTTCTGCTGATATGTTTGCGTCGAAGTCGTGGTCGGCGAGGGCGCGCAGAAAAGTAAAGGTGCCGGATATATCATCATCTGTGACCAGTAGAGGTACATTCAACTTGTCGTGCACGTAGTATTCGATATCGCCCAGGTCCTGCTGAATTCGCTCATAGCTCCAACCTTCGAATGGCCTGCCTAGATACACACCGATAACTTTCCCGAGTACACCGGCATAAACTCTTTCCGCATAGTCAGCGGGTAATATCATTCTTCCTCCAACAACTTCCTCGAGAGATGCAGGGCTGTTTCATAGGTTGAGGCTTCTATGGAGAAGACCCGCAGCCTTATAACATCGATCGATCAATCTCATCTGCTTCAAAGTATCTTCCGCAGAAGTATAGAGAGTATCATCATTTTCAACCGCGCTAAGAACTGCGTTCAGCTGATAGTCGTGGCTCGGCCGACGATTGAATTCTTCAATAAATTTTTTGCCATCGATTGTCAACTCGATACCATTGCCAAATTGTCAGATGAGTGGTTTGTTGGTAGATCCTTTGCTGCCTTTAACTTTTTGAATGGCAGCAAAGGATGTGACGTACCCAGGGATCCAACCAATATCCGTGGTCAGCACAAAATGTTAAGCGTTCGAGAACGACCCTCACCATTCCCGGGCGCCCAGAGATTCCCCGAGAACTCGATGGTCTATGAGAGACAGTCAGAATAGTCTATCGTGAACGATCTCATAGGAAAAATTTACTGCCGTTCAAAAGTGCACTCAAGCTGCCGGGTTGAACCAGAAAGGGGTAAGGAGACATGTAATGGACGTAATGCAGTACAGACTCGATGGGGATGTTGCCATTATGCGATTCGACGATGGTAAGGCCAATGCGATTGGACATGCCTTTATAGATGCAATGAACGAAGGACTGGACCGTGCCGAGAAAGAATCAAAAGCGGTCCTCATCATAGGTCGGCCAGAGCGATTTTCCGCTGGTTTTGATCTGTCGGAATTTAAGAAAGGCCCAGAGGCTTCACAAGCGTTATTGAAGAAAGGATCTGAAATGTTCCTTCGCATGTATGGTCATCCGCAACCACTGATCGCAGCATGCACTGGACATGCGATCGCAGCCGGTGCGTTTCTGCTGCTTTCATGCGATACAAGGATCGGCACACTGGGGGATTACAAACTAGGACTCAATGAAACAGCCATTGGCATGAACTTCCCGGTATTTGGTCATGAACTCGCGAGTTCACGAATATCCAAGCGACACCTCACTGCGGTGTTGGTACAGTCGACGATGTATAATCCTGAGCGCGCCATTGATGCAGGATTTCTGGACGAAGCCGTTGAATCCGGGGATCTTGAAAAGCGCAGCCTTGAAGTCGCCGCTCAACTCGCATTGCTTCCCGGCGCGGCCTATGCAAAAAACAAGCAAGACGCGCGGGCAAAAAGCCTGCAGAAGATCAGGGAAAGCATTCAATGATCAAATTCTATTCAGCACCGACGCCAAATGGTTGGAAGGTCGCGATGGCGCTGGAAGAAATGGGAATCGAATACGAACTCATATTAGTCAACCTTGGCAAGGGCGAACAACACACGCCAGACTTTCGAAAACTCTCGCCCAATGGTCGTATTCCTGCAATACATGACACTGAAACAAACATCCGAATGTTTGAGTCAGGCGCCATTCTTTTGTATCTCGCCGAGAAATCCGGGCGGCTCATGCCGACAGAATTAGAAGGTCGATATAATGTGATGCAATGGTTGATGTTTCAAATGGCAGGCATTGGACCCATGCAAGGCCAGGCGGTATCGTTTATACGTTACTTTCCTGAGGAGGTCCCGCAGGCCATAAGCCGTTATGTCAATGAGACTCGCCGCCTCTACGAAGTGCTGGATAAACAACTGTCACCACATGAATACATTGCGGGTGAGTACAGCATCGCAGATATTGCCAACTACTCCTGGATACGCAGTCACAAATGGGCGCGAGTTAGTGTTGAAGGACTTCCACATCTACAGCGCTGGATGGAAGCCATGTTAGCCAAGCCGGGCATTATCCGTGGCTGCAATGTCCCGCCTTCACCCGGCAAGGCTGATCTGGTGAAGAAAGGCGGGGCTGCGATCGTAACGCTATAAAAAGGCGCAAACTTGTGGTCCCGTTATGCTTTGAACGGCTCGCAAACTAAAGTCCCTGGCTTTACCAGTGGATACTTACTCTTTAACGGCGTCTGGTGTAGCAGTGTTGGCGAAGATACTCACGAGTTGCAGGTAACAGGCCGCACACAATCCGGAGGCGCCGAACAGCATACACATCACTACTATCTGGTATCGCGTGGCAATCAGTGGTGAAACGCCTGACAAAATCTGGCCGGTCATCATGCCGGGCAGGGCAACGAGGCCGACAGCGAACATCGAGTTGATGACGGGGATCATCCCTACCTGAAAAGCGATTTTCTTTGCCTCAATGGCTGGCAGGCCGTTAGCCAGTTCAGATTCATACCTTTCAGCTGACAGGCTCACGGTGTTCATGGAGTTAGCGAATATCATTCCCGCAAGAGGAATGATATAGCGCGGTGAATACCAGGGTTCAATTTGCAGCACTCCGCCGATGACCAGCAACAAGGTTAGCCCGCCACCGAGCGTAAGGGATATCAGAACAAATGGGTACAACTGTCGGCGGCTTCCCTGGACAGGACCCAGCGAGATCCAGCTTGCCACAAGCAACATGACGGCCAGAATCAGGCTGATGATCCAGGCTTCATCGGTGTCAAAAATGAAAACCAGAAAGTAGCCAATCAAAATAAGCTGGATCAGCATCCGTGCCGTTGAGTAAATGGCAGTCCAACCCTTCATCGACCAGGAAAACATGATGCCGATAACGAAGCACATCGGGATGAGTGTGATTCCGATATCCAGCCAGGATATCTCCGGGACGATTGTGTTCACTTCCAGGGCTCATTAAAACAGCAAGTGAATAGATAGCAGAAAATGGTGGCATGGCTAGAATAATTCATGGCACTAGTAAACACTGTGGGTGTACTACATTTCAAGTGTATCACTCGTCTCCCCCGGGGATTGGGTACTAGTCACATTTCGTCAGACCGGACAAGGTGGGGCCCGACATCCTGAACCTGTATAAACTGACAGAGAATGGTGCACTGGAGTATATTCTGCTGATACTGGAGGTGAACATGCAACAAGTCTCACGCAGGAAATTTCTTCTGGCTTCATCTGGTGCCCTGGCAGGGACATTCGCCGTGTCTGGCTTTGCGGAGGTGGAGATGGACCAGGGCGTATCTGCTGCAAGTGGACTGGTAACAGGGAAACCAGTGCCGCTTCGATACGATTCGATCCCCGGGTTTCTCAGCGCCGAACAGCTTCAGCCCCATTTCACAGCACATTATGGCGGTGCATTGCGGGGTTATGGCAATGCGGATGCCAGGCTACAAAACAGTGTGATAGAGGGCACCGCCATTGAACCGGCTGCCTACGGTGCACTTCAGCGCGCAAGAACCAGCAAAGGCAATAGTGTACTGCTGCATGAACTCTACTTTGGAGGGTTGATCGGTAAGCAACTTGAACCTGGTTCGAAATTGCTGGGAATGATCGAAAAACGTTTTGGCACGCTAGACCGTTGGGCAGAAGATTTTAAGGCTAGCGCCAGGGCTGCTGCTGGTTGGGCGATGCTGACTATCCATCCGGTAAACGGTAATCTCTACAACGTCATCAGCGATGAACACGCCATGGGCGTATTATGCATGGCGACACCGCTGGTGGTCATTGATGTTTACGAGCATGCTTTTTATATCGATTACCAGAATAGAAAAGCAGATTATATCGACAAGTTCATGAACCATATCAACTGGGCTCAGGCGAGCAAAAGATTAGGCAATGCAGGCTGAATGATGACCGTCGTAGCAAAATACTTTGTTGGATCGGTGCACGCTTTGGTTTTGCCCTGGATGCCGAATTATCTTTCAGGCTGGCTTTGAGCGCTTCCATAATATCGATTACCTTCGAATCGCCGTGTGATTCTAGTGACACGACAATATCTTCTCCGTTTACTTTCTGCTCGATCATTTCGAGCGTACGTTGTCTAATTTCATCCGTATAATTTTCAGGATGAAACTCATCAATCACTTCAATCCTCCATCGGTAACCGAACAGATCCCACGTGCTATCCTACAAATACATTAATCAGTTGCGGGACCAGGCATGTCAATTCTTGAGAGGTTTGCAGAATATGCAGCGGCATTTGAAGAAACATTCATTGACGACAACTGGCAGAGGCTAGAACAATATTTCACAGCTGACGCGATCTATTTACCCGGCAACGGAACTGAAGCGACTGGTCGCGACAATGTCTTACAGACTCTCCAGGATAGTGTTAATTCGCTCGATCGCAGCTTTGACTCACGTACGCTGGGGGAGGGTCCGTCACCCACCGAAGAAGGGAATGTTGCCACTCTAATTTGGAAGCTCAGCTTTAAGAAACAAGGAGTGCCAGACCTGATTATCTCCGGGCGAGAATTCCTGACATATAATGGTGATGCCATCCAGAGAATGGAAGACGTCTTCGATGATGGCGTACCAGAAGCCATATCTGAATGGATGCAGAACCACGGCGGTTAACCAGCCTGACTGGAGAGTAAATCTGCGGCGGGACTTTTGACGCATATCCCGGGCTGTTCTATTAAAGAAGTACTTACCTATGACTTAGCCATCACGCTACCCAGTGATTTCTACAGGGTGCTGGAGGCCTCGAGAATTGAGATTCCAGCTTTATAGTCCAGGAGAATGAAAACGATGAGTCGACTCTTCCGGTTCAGCAGTACGGTCAGGCGAGATCCAGCCATCGAAGCCTGGATGCGTGAGCACTGCAGTGAATTGGGATCAATCGCCCAGCGATGGTTTGAGGTCATGCGCGAATGCGGAGACGATGTTCGAGAGTTATTGCATGACGGCTATCCTACTGCCTGTGTAACTGACGCGGCGTTCGCCTATGTCAACGTTTTCACGGCTCACGTTAATGTCGGGTTCTTTCGTGGCGCCGAGATTGCCGATCCGGCTGGCCTGCTGGAAGGCACTGGCAAGTTCATGCGCCATGTGAAACTGCGGCACGACCGTGACGTCGATGGCACGGCGCTGATGAAGCTAATCGAAACTGCATACGCTGATATGAAGGGGCGCGTGGAAGGGGAACAGTTCGCGGGGTTGTAGATCGCATCCTAACCCGGAAACGCTAACTGCAAGACCAGTGCGACTTAATACTGTCGTTTCCATTTACCTTGATTGCTCATATTGGTAATCCGGTTAAAGTATAGTGAAAGCAACCCCCGGGACAGGAACATGACGACGATTTATGACACTGTGCAATCAATCTGTCTGGGAATGCCCGAGACTGAGGTAATCATTTCCCACGGTTCACCTTTGTTCAAAGTAAACGGCAGGGGATTTGCGACTTATTCTGTCAACCACCACGGTGATGAAATCGTGGCGCTGATGGTTAAACTGAGTATGGAAAGCCAGCAGATGCTGGTGAAGTCGGCTCCTTTGTACTACTTTGTCCCACCCTATACCGGACCGGCAGGCTGGGTCGGAATCGAGCTAAATAAGGGACTTTCCTGGGACCGTGTTTCAAAGCTAGCCTGGGAGGCCTATATTCAGCTTGCGCCCGTTTCCCTGGCCAGGACTGTTCGTCCGGTGAAAGTGAAGCCGCCGACTGAAGAGATGAAGCTGGAGGACATCAATCCAATAAGAACCGGGGGAAACCAGGATATCCTGTCCCGGCTTCGTTCGCTGTGCCTCGCGCTTCCTGAAACCATTGAAGACAAGCAATTCGGCAATCCGGCGTTCAAGGCAGGTAAGAAGACTTTTTGTACCCTGTCACACCGGGACAACAGGCTCAATTTACAGATCTGGGTCGGACCAGATCGCCAGGCATCATTAACTTCCTTCGATGAACGGTTCAGCGTACCGGCTTATACCGGACACAACGGCTGGATCAACCTCAATCTCTCACCCGTGCAGAAATGGAATGAAATTGAGGACTTAACTCGTATCAGCTACGAACATTTCGCCCTGAAGAGAATGCTCAAGGCCCTGTAAAATTTGTCTCAGGCTTAAGGCTATCCCGTGGCAGTTCGTGTGGTGTGCGGTTTTCATGGCTGTTGGTTTTCAGATGATGCAGAGACTGCAATCCAAGTAGCTTTGGATTTTGGATCGGTGATACTATTGCTACTCCACTTTGAGAAGTAAGTGTTGGACAAATAGGCCCAAAGAAAATAGCTGTCCTGAAAGGCGTATTTGCTTTTATATGTTTTTGTAGGAGGAATTATGAGTGTTTATAAAGTTATCGAACTCGTTGGAACCAGCGAAACATCATGGGAAGAAGCTGCAAAAAATGCTGTTGAGCGTGCAGCCAACACTCTTGAGGACTTAAGAATTGCCGAGGTAGTTACCCAGGATTTAAAGATTGAAAATGGCAAGGTTGTGGAATACCGCACCAAGGTCAGCCTGTCTTTCAAGTTTAGGGAAGAGTAGTCTCTCAGGAGATGTGCGCTTATCGCAGCATAAGACCCAGGATTGCAGTTTCATTTTCGACATCCGGATCTGTGCCGGTGATGAGGTCAGCGTAGAGGAACGACTCGACGAGTCGAGTAAGCGCACAGGCCATGACAGCTGGTTCAACCGGTATCGTCATGTGGCCATGATCGACTTCGTCTTCAAGTAGCTGCTGAATATTCGCGATGGTTCGCGCCTGAACTGCTGTGTGATCTGAAGCCACTATCTTCAGAGCTAATTTCGCATCTTTGGCCAGAAATTGCCGTAACGGTCTGAACTGACGAGCTTCGCCTATTACCCTGGTCAACACTTCGAGCACTCGCTCACTACCGGTGCTGGTTGACCGTTGCAGGATCCGCCGGAAGGTGTCATCAACAATCGAGGCGAGCACATCGCCGACAAGCTGCTCGGCGCTACCGGCCCATCGATAAGCCGTCGCCCGAGAAATGCCGAGTTCCCTGGCCAGCTTCTGAAGTTCGATACGTTTTGCGCCAATGAACCACTGCCGGGCGAGGCTGTGCAGGTCAACGGGTTGGCAGGTATGCCATGTTCTCCGCCTCATGAGCGTCTCGTTAGCGTTCTTGCTGCGAACTTTGTACTTCTCCGGCTTCTTCCGAGTCCAATCTGGCAGCTCCGTAGACAAATTGCTTCCATCCCGTTCTTTTAAATGGTCGCCAGTTATCAACTGGATTTGCCAGACGATCCGCCAATGCGTAAAGCACGGAAGCGTTGAACCCCAGGCCGAGATGACTTGAAAACACCTCTATATTGTCTGCTATTGCCGATGGTTCCTGTGAGGCGATCTGCCAGGGCACGATGCCGTCGGATTTACTGAAAATTGCTGTGCTTGGAGTATTCGACAAGGGTTCGCTCGCCAGCAGACGCAAGTGATTGGTTGGAATTTGTTGCAGGGGAACGCCGTTCAGTAACCGGAAGATTGGGTAGGCGTTGGTTGACCGTGGACTGCCAGCGAATGGACTACCGAGGGTAATGACCTGGCGGACCTTGTCGGGATATAAGTGGGCCAGCATCCGGGCGTAGACACCTCCGAGACTCCAGCCCACAAGACTGACTTTCTCATCGCTGCTATCTGAGAAAATCTCGTCTAGTCGCTCGCTCAATTTGCCCGGGAGATCCGACATGACCGGGCCCAGATTCCTGCCAAGATTCCAGGGGTGAGTCACGTAACCTATTGAGTCAAGAAACCCGCGAATGACTCTGGTGGATCGGTCGCCCGCGCCAAATCCGGGTAGCACCATGACCGGGTGGCCATCTCCTCTAGGTGAATTAAAGAGGAAGGGGGCTGCAGACAAGAGCGAGGCGATTTCCGATAGTACTCTTGGTCCTTCGGCCATAGCCAGACGACGGTCTGGCCGCTGATAGATGCGATCTTCCATATTCTGAATTTCCTGTGGATGAAACAAAAAACGATTCTGTCTCATTTATGAGACGAAATCAATAAATATCTCGTTTCAGCCTTCAGGCGCCATACCAGGCTGTATTTTAAAGACCCGGATGGGTCAGACATTCCCTAGGGTGAGGCGATGGCATGGCCAATCATGGTGTTGCCTTCGAAGACTGCGCGATCCATGA
>SMVB01372346.1_pt1 | contig 16445 bp, 8 predicted proteins | sample 2456461 | NCBI WGS metagenome assembly SMVB01 (sample SAMN11095934, study PRJNA526329) | marine sediment metagenome | biome: Marine sediment; feature: Surficial sediment; material: Deep marine sediment; isolation source: Hadal surficial sediment | place: Pacific Ocean | collected 2014-05 | depth 0-1...
CCGCCGCTCGCTCCCGGTACGCGCGCGATGCCGGGGGCCATCTACTCTCCCTTTGCGGATCGCATGTCGGAACATCAGGGTCCGGTTTTTCCCCTGCATGTGGGCGACACCTGGCGCGATCCGTTTCCGGCTGCACGGTCCGAGGCCATTCGGTCCTCCGACCACCCCCGTTTACACGCCTACGGGAACACCCGGGGTCTGCCCGAACTGATCGAGAGTGTTCGCGAGAAGCTCGAAGTTCGGAATCGACTCCGACACCCGCCCGAAGAAATCTTGATCACCGCGGGAGCGACGGGAGGGCTGGCCGCACTGGCGGGTGCCGTTCTTTCGCCCGGGGATGAGATCTTGATCCTCGCGCCTTTCTGGCCGCTGATCCGGGGGATCGCCCAGAGTTTTCGTGCCACGCCAGTCGAAGTTCCCTTCTACGATCGGGTCGACAGTCCGAGCGAGGCGATTCGCGTGGTCGAGTCGAAGATCACGGATCGCAGTCGAGTGCTCTATGTCTCGACGCCTTCCAATCCGACCGGTCGCGTGATTCCGGCGGATTGGCTCGAAGCCCTGGCCGAGCTGGCACGCCGGCATGATCTGTGGGTCTTCTCGGACGAAGTCTACGAGGACTACGTCTATCGGGGTGAGCATGTCTCGATGGCGCGTTTCGCTCCCGAACGAGTCGTCTCGGTCTATTCCTTTTCGAAGAGTTATGCGATGGCGGGTCAACGCGTCGGCTATCTCGCCGGCCCGGAGCGAATCGTTTCCGAGGCACGAAAGATCGCGACGCATCTCTACTACCACCCGCCCATCGTGGGGCAATACGCCGCGAAGGCGGCGCTCGAAGGCGGGGCGGAGTGGCTCGAGACGGCCTGCCGGGAAACCCGGACCAGCGGAGCGGAGGTGGCCGAGTTGCTCGGTCTTCCGGCGCCCGAGGGTGGGACGTTTCTCTTCGTTCCCGTGCGCGAGCGGTTCGACGGTCGCGGCCTACATGGACTTCTCCAAGATTGTTTCGAACGGGGCGTGCTGGTGGCGCCGGGTCTCTCGTGTGGCGAGGAATACGCGGACTGGATTCGACTCTGCTACACGGCCGTGCCTCCGGATGAAATTCTCGAGGCGGCGCGGCGTTTGGCGGGGGTGCTCGGCCGGACATAGGCGTTTGCGCCTTCTGCCACCCGGACTCCTGGGCCCTCTTCGAGCGGATGGCACTCGTCTGGACCGGATGCGATCGAGTATGCTTCGCGTTCGGGATCCGATGGACGTCCGTGCTCTATTCGAGTTGTCACAAACCCAAGTCCGAGGAAATCGCCATGTCCATCGAGCTCGTCATCCAGGCCCCGAAGACGCCGGCGCGACTCGCCAGTATCGAATCCATGAAGCTCGCGATGGCGGGCGATGCGGAAGCCTGGATCGATCTCTTTGCGGAGGAGGCCGTGCTCCAGGATCCATACGGCGTTTCCCCGATGGATCCGACGGGCAAGGGTCGTGTCGGCAAACAGGCGATCGCCGCCTTCTGCAGTGTCTTCATCAAGCCGGACACGATTCGATTCGAGATTCGACAGACCGTGACGTCGGGTCATGCTTGCGTGAATATCGGAACCATCTTCGCCAAACGACCCGACGGAAGCGTGGGCTGGAACGAGGTCGTGAATGTCTATGAGGTGGATGACGCGGGCAAGATTCTGTTGCTGCGCGCCTACTGGGACTTCGACGCGAACATGAAGACCGCGTTTTAGGCGCGCGCTTGCTCTTCATCGAACGTAGCAATCGGACAGAGAGACTTCTCGAAGGTCTCGCGCGAAGGCTGATGGCGCCGGGACAGGATCCTCTCGCGCCCGATGTGGTCGTCGTTCAAGGTCCGGGGATGGAGCGATGGATCGCGCAGTCGATCGCTCGCGAATATGGCGTTTGTGCGAACACGTCCTTTCCCTTTCCGCGGGTCTTCCTCGAAACCGTCTTCCGTGCGATCCCCGATCCGTCGTTTGCGAAGACCCATTCGGGCTGGGAAGTTCGCGGTTTGACCTGGCGGATCGCGAAACGCCTGGCCCTGGGCCGCGACGAGCCGGATTTCGCGCCGCTCGCCCGTCAGCTCCACGCGGTCGACGCCGATTGGCGACTCGTTCAGCTGGCGCATCGGATCGCGGATCTCTTCGATCACTACCTCACGTTTCGCCCCGATTGGATCTCGGCCTGGACGCGTTCGGCGGCGTTGCCCGAGGCACGCGACGAGCGCTGGCAAGCTCGCCTCTTTCGAGAGCTGGCGGCCGAGTTGGGCGCAGGTCATCTCGCCGATCGCGCCCAGGCCTTCGAGCGAGCCCTGCATTCCAGCGATCGGCGAGAGCTCGAAGAAGGCTTGAAACGGGCGTTTCCCGGTGTGATCGAAATCTTCGCCGTTTCGACGCTGCCGCCGCTCTATCTCTCGGTCATCCATGGCCTCGCCCAACTTCGCGATGTTCATCTCTCGGTCTTGAGTCCGTCGCGTCATTATTGGGCGGAGCTTTGGCGCGAGGTGAAGGACGAGCAGGCGATCTCGTCGACGGGGGACGCGCAGACCGGCGTCTTCGATTCGACTCTGGCGACGCCGGCGGCCTCATTGCTGGCTGGACTCGGGCGACTCGGGAGTGATTTTCAGCGGAACCTCGAGGCCTATCCGGATGTCCATGAGGGCGATGCGGATCTTTTCGAGGCGCCCGCCGCAGAGAACGGGTCGCCGAGCCTATTGCGACGATTCCAGACTCGGCTGCTCGAACTCGATGGCGCGGATCCCGACCCGGGAACTCGAATCGTATCGCGAGAGGATCAATCGATTCGGATTCATGTCTGTCATGGCGCGCGTCGCGAACTCGAAGTCGTCGAAAACATCTTGCGCGACGCATTCGAGCGAGACGAAACATTGAGGCCCGAGGACGTGATCGTGATGGCGCCCAGGATCGATGAGATCGCGCCCGACATCGAAGCGGTCTTCGGCGCGTCTGCGGACGGCTCGGCCGCTGGTTCGGCCGCTGGTTCGGTCGCTGGTTCCGCCGGCATTCCCTACCGGATCGCCGATCGGGGGGTGTTTCGTCGATCGCCCGTCGCGGAAGCGTTTCGAGGTCTGCTCGAATTGTTGGGTGGCCGAGCGGGACGGAGTGAGGTGTTGGAATGGTTGAGCCGAGCGCCGGTCCGCGCGCGCTTCGGACTCGACGAGAGCGCCGTCGAAGGGCTGGTGGAGTGGGCCGAACGGGCCGGGATTCGTTTTGGCCTCGACGAAGATCACCGCGAGAGGCTCGGCCTCTCGGGCGGTCGGGCCCATAGCTGGAGCGGGGGACTCGACCGACTGGCCCTGGCCCACGCCGTGGGCGCGAGCGACGAGGTCTTCGAAGGACTCACAGCCACGCCCTTCGACGCGTTGGGCGATCCCGAATGGTTGGGCGCGATCGGGGATGTCGAGTCGATTCTCTCACAGGCGTTTCATATGATCCGAGAGTCGCGCAGTGTGGCCGCCTGGTGTTCGTGGCTCGCGTCGATGCTGGAACGAACGGCCGAGCAGACGGAATCCAACGCGCACGAACATGCGACGATTCGGAGCGTCTTGAACGGCATCGCGGCTTCGTCGATCGCCAGTGATTTCGGCTTGTCGATTCCCTTCGAAGCGATTCGGGAGCGCGTCGTCGAGGGGATCGAATCGACTCATGCGGCCCAGCCCTTCCTCTCCGGTGGGGTCACGTTCTGTGAGTTGGTGCCCCTTCGCGCGATTCCCTTTCGTGTGATCGCGATTCTTGGGATGGGCGACGATACGTTTCCGCGCGCGGGCAAGACTTTGGGCTTCGACCTGATGGCACGGGACCCGAGGCCGGGTGATCGCTCGATGCGGAACGATGATCGCTATCTCTTCCTCGAGGCGCTGCTCTCGGTACGCGACCAGCTCATCATCACTCTGCCGGGCTACGACATGAGGGACGGAAATCGTCTGCCGGCGTCCGTCGTTGTTTCTGATCTCGTCGAAGGGCTCGACAGCCTCTTCGATCTCGAACTCGATCCAGATGAAAGCGAAGCGCGTTCGTTGAAGGATTGGCTCGTCGTGTCGCATCCCTTGCAGGCGTCGAGCCCACGTTATTTCGAGTCGCCCGGCGATTCCCGATTGGTGAGTCGCAACCCCGAGGCTTTTGTGGGCGCGCAAGCGCGCCGCGCGGCGACCGACGGGGCGGGGGGAGTCGCACGACGATTCTTGTCGGAAGCAGTGACGAGCGACGGGTCGGAACAGGCCCTCGACTCGGATCCGCCGACGCTCACCCTCGATGAACTGGTCGAACGATTCCTTCGATCGACTCGTTTCTTCTCCAGACATCGGCTGCATCTCCGATTGCCTCGACCGGAGGCGGCTGCCGATGACCTCGATCCGGTCGAACTCGATCCGCTGTCGCAATACGGTCTCGGGAATGCGCTGCTCGACCAACTTCGCGCGGGTGCGACGCCGGAGCAGGCCGCAGAGCGACTGATCGCCAATCCGGCCGTGCCCGTTGGCGCGGTCGGCCGAATCTCGATCGATGTGCTTCGAAAAGAGGTGGAGCAGGTCGCGCGTGTCGGCGTTGCACGCTGTGCGGGTGATCAGCGGGACGATGTCGACTTCGAGTTGGACCTCGAAGAGGTCGAAGGGCTGGGTCGCTGTCGTCTCATCGGTACCCTCGATCGGCTCTGGCCGGGAGGACGAATCGAACTCGGTTTCGCAAAGATCGGGCGACGTGCGGATCTGGATCTCTGGATACGACATCTGGTGTTGTGTTCGCTCGTTTCGAAGGGGGCCAACCTGGTCCCTCGAAGCGTTCTGGTGGGTCGAGCGGAATCGAAGGGCTCATCGGATCGCGTCGTGGTCTACGAGAACCTGTCCGATCCGCAGGCTCCTTTGGCTCGACTCTTCGAATGGAGTTGGAGCGTGACGCTTCGGCCGCTGGCCTTCTTTCCGAAGACCGCCTGGGCGTTTGCGAAGCCGGCCCTTGCCGGGAAGAGCGAATCGGCATGGCGCGCGGCCTATCAACAATTCGAAGGGGGGGACTCTCAGAACGCGGGTCTGCCCGAGTCCGAGGAAGAACTCGAATACGCACGAATCTGGGAAGGCACGTCTCCTCTTGATTCGGCGGGCGCACGGTCGAGCGGGTATTCCTTCGAAGATCTAGCCAAGGAATTCTTTGCCCCCCTTCTCGAGGCGCGTGAGGTTCATCGCGAATGACGGACCTCGATCCCTGGAAGCTTCCGCTCGCCGGAACGAAACTCATCGAAGCCAGCGCGGGAACCGGGAAGACCTTCACGCTGACCACGCTCTACCTTCGACTGTTGGTGGAGGAGGACCTTCTTCCGCGAGAGATCCTGGTGGTGACCTACACCCACGCTGCGACCGCCGAGCTTCGCGAACGCGTGCGCGCGCGAATCCAGCAGGCGATTGCCGCAGGCGAAGCCGCGAGCGCAGGGTCCGCCGAGAAGAGGGACGATGTCGATTCCGAATTGCGCGAGCTTGCCCTCGCGGCGAGAAGGATGAGCGAGGGATCCGGTCGGCCGGATCCGCTGCGCCGCGCGCTTCAGGAATTCGACGAGGCCGCGATCTTCACGATCCATGGATTCTGCCACCGGACGCTCGAGGAGAACGCATTCGAGAGCGGCGTGGCCTTCGATGCCGAGCTGGTCGAAGATTCGGAAGTGCGGGAGAGGACGCTCGCCCATGACCTGTGGGCACGGATTCTCGATGACGAGGATCCCGACTTCATCGAATGGCTGCGACTCGGGGCAGGGAAGAAATGGAAATTCGAACCCGAAGCGCTTCGGCGCGATCTGTTAGGCGAGTTGGGGGCCGACGAGGAGATGCCGATTCTTCCGCGTTCGGTCGAAGCCGGGAAAGCGAGCGAGCGAGCGACGTTGCGGCGCGAAGTGGAAGAGACCTGGCTTCGCTGGGCGCGCGTCTGGGGAGAGCGTCGCGAAATCGTGTCGGGTCTGCTGCTCGGCGACAATGATCTGAACGGGAGAAGCTACAAGCCAGCGACGATCGAGACGAAGTGGCTGCCCCAGATCGATGTCTGGGCGGCCGAACTCTCCGATTCGGGTCGCGCGGATTCCATGAACGCCGTCGAGTTGCCGAATTGGTGGAAGAATTGGACACCGGAGGGGCTCGCGAAGGGATTGAAAAAGAAGGGTCGGCCCGTCGAGGACGAGTTTTTCGAGATCTGCGGTGAGCTGTCGGAAAGGATTGCGAAGCTCGATGACGCGAGGAGGGGCCGGGCGTTGGGACTTCGGTTGCGCTTCGTCGAGGAGGCGCGCGGCGAAGCGCGCAGACGTCGCGAGGAACAGCACGTCCTCTTCTTCGATGACCTGCTGAGCGAGCTCCGCGCAGCACTCCGCCCGCCCGACGGAAATCGTCTGGTCGAAATTCTTCGTGCTCGCTACCGCTTCGCGCTGATCGACGAGTTCCAGGATACGGACCCCGTCCAATACGAAATTTTTCGCCGAGTCTGGCATGTCGAGAGTGGCGACTCGCGTCCCGGCGGTCTGGTTCTGATCGGTGATCCGAAACAGGCGATCTATTCGTTCCGCGGGGCCGATGTCTTCACCTATCTCTCGGCGCACGAAGACGCGGGGGGCGAGAGCTTGGGGCTCGTCGTGAATTGGCGCTCGAATTCGGGACTGATTGCCGCCGTGAACGCGATCTTCGGGCGGACCGAGCAGGCGTTCGGATTGGCGGCCATCCATTTCAATCCGGTCTCGGCACGTCCCGAAAACGATCCGGGTCTGAAAGTCGGGTCGACGTCGGCGCCTGGCTTTCGCGTGTTGATGGCGGATCGAAAGGCGGCGGCGGAGTGGCTCGGCGAACCCGTCTCGAAAGTGTTGCCCCTTCGTTTCGGTCGAACGGTTTTAATGCGTGCGGTCGCACGGGATATCGCCGACCTGCTCGATTCCGAGGCCACGATCGATGGAAGGCGGGTCGTTCCCTCCGACATCGCTGTGCTGTGTCGAAGGAAATCCGAGTTGGCCCGCGCGCGCCGTGCACTCGAGGACCTCGGCATTCCGTGTGTCGATCGGGGGGACTCCGACGTCTTCGAATCGCGGGAAGCCTGGGAGCTTGCGAGCATCATGCGGGCCATGTTGCGTCCGGGGGATCCCGCGATCCTGCGTGGTGCGTTGTCGACAGGATTCGCGGGATTCGACGCTGAGGCGATCGCGACGCTGGCGGACGAGGCTCCGGAACTGGCGGCGATCGGCGAACGCTATGGGGAATACGGCCGAATCTGGAGCCAGTCGGGTTTCGGCCGAGCCATCGTGGCATGGCGGCGCGGTGAAGGCGTCGTCGAACGGCTGCTCGGGTATCGGGATGGCGAGCGTCGTCTGACCAACGGGTCGCATCTGGCAGAACTCCTGCAACGCGTCCAGGCCGACCGCTCAACCTCTCGATCGGGTCTCCTTGAATGGCTCGAGCGGGCGATCAAGACTCCGGCGGCGCGTAGCGAGGTCGGCTCCGAAGCGTCGCTGCTTCGACTCGAGCGCGACGATCATGCTGTTTCTCTCGTGACGCTCCATCGAAGCAAGGGCCTCGAATACGAAATCGTGTACCTGCCGAGTCTTTGGGAAGACGTCTCGGGTCGTGGCCCCAGCGCCGAGTCGGCGCGGGACGAATCGAAAGCACGCCCGCCGATTCGGTTCTTCGATGAGTCGAGTGAGAAGCGGACACTCGATCTCGGTGGCCCGGACTACGCAGACCACGTCTCGCAGAGTCTCCTTGAGACGCGCTCGGAACAGATGCGGCTTCTCTACGTGGGTCTTACGCGCGCGAAGAGGCAATGTGTCGTGGTTTGGGGCGCTATCGGAACGGCCCATTCGAAGACTCCGCTGGCGTGGCTACTCCACGCGCCCCGCTGGCAGGCCGAGGGAAAGGATCGGGAGACTTCGCCGGACGCACTCAAGAAATGGGACGATGAAGCGTGGCGGGCGGCGTGGCAGGACGTCTCGGACGCGGCCGGTGAAGGCGCGCTTTCGATCGAGGCCGCGAAGTTCGAAGAGAGGGTGCGTTGGCAGGCGGCGAAAGCCGAGCTTGCGCCCCTCGTCTTCGATGCGCCTCGTCGAATCCTCGAACGTTCCGTGGTCACGACGAGCTTTTCCGCGCTGATCCGGGATGCTCACCGACTGCCCGAACTCCTTTCGGGCCCGCTCGTCACGGGACGCGACCGCGACGCCAACGTCGCGAGCGATGAGTTGGCTGAAAATGACGAGACGGCCGATCTGGCAGCCGGGATGGATCTTTTTCCGCGTGGCCCAGAGGCCGGGACGTTGCTGCATGACGTGCTCGAGCGGATCGATCTTTCGACTTATGGCGAGGAGGAGCTTCGAAGTTTGGCGACCGAGACGATCGAGCGGAGTGGCCTCGATCCCGGCTGTCTCGAACAGGTGATTCATGTCGTCGACTCCGTTGCGACAACGCCCCTTCCCAACGGGTCACACTCGATTCGATTGGCCGATGTGGCGCGGGGTCAGCTGAGACCCGAGATCGAATTCACCCTCGCCGCGACCGGTCGCGCTCGGGGCAAGGCATTTTCGCCACGGGCTCTTTCAGAGCTGCTCGCAATAGCGCCCGTGGACTCGCCACTTCACGCCTATGCCGAGCGCGTCTCTTTGATGAGTTGGCAGGAACTCGATGGCTATCTTCGCGGCTTCATCGACGCTGTCTTCCATGACGGCGAGCGCTACTACTTGATCGACTACAAGTCCAACTATCTGGGTCGACGACAGGCCGACTACGTTCCCGATCGATTGCTCCAGCCGATGATCGATCACGACTATGTTCTTCAGTACCTGATCTACGCCCTCGCACTCGATCGACACCTTGCACAGAGGCTCGAGGGCTACGACTACGACATCCATTTCGGGGGCGTCTACTATCTCTTCCTGCGCGGATTGGCGCCGTCGCATGAGTCGGGCTGCGGCGTATTTTTTGATCGTCCGCCCGCAGAGTTGATCCGGAACGCTTCGGCTCTGCTGGGCGACGCGCCCAGGTCGAGTTCAAAACATGCGTCGGAGGAGTCGGGATGAGTGTCAGCCTGCGTGAATGGCCGCGACCTCCCGAGGAGGGGCTCCTCGAGTCGGCTCGCTCGCTCGGGCTCTTGTCGGCGCTCGATCATCAATTCTCGCGCCGATTGTCGGCGCTCTATCAGGAGCGGGCGCCGGGTGTTCGTTGGGCGCTCGCGATCGCGAGTCGACAGGAGGCCGCGGGTCATGTCTGCGCCGATCTGCGGAGGCTCGCCGCGGAGGGTCTGATTTCCGAAGGGGGAGGCGAGTCGGCGCTCTACTCGGCTCTGGCCGCGAATGATTCGGTCGAGGATTGGATCGCAGAGATCAGCGCGAGTGCGCTCGTCGAAGTGATTTCGTCGACGCCGCAAGAAACTTCAGATCCCTGCCCACTGGTGCTCGACGAAAAGGGTCGGCTCTATTTGCGACGCGCTTATCAGAGCCAGCTCGCCCTCGCAGCCCACGTTGATGGGCGAGCGGGTCGATCCGATCTGCCAATCGATTGGGCCGTCGTGGAAGCGAGACTCGATCGCTTCGTCGCGGGGGACGCCGGCGACGACGATTCGGCGCGGGAGGCGCTCAAGATCGCGCTTTCGCGTCCGCTTGCGATTGTGACCGGCGGGCCGGGAAGCGGGAAGACGACTCTCGTCGCGAGACTGGTCGCTCTCCTCGTCGAGCAGGCGCTCGCCAAGAGAACCCCGCCGCCGCGCGTGCGACTGCTTGCGCCAACGGGCAAGGCGGCTGCGGCGATGACCGCGGCCTTCAAGCGCCAGCGTGAGGCGCTCGATCTCTCTCCAGACGTCCGCGCGGAAATGGAGGTGACGGCGGAGACGATCCATCGGGCGCTCTTCCGGCAGACTCGCCATGATGCGCTCGGTCGGCCGCGCGCCCTGTCCCTCGCGGCGGATCTCGTGGTCGTCGATGAAGCCTCGATGGTCGATCTCGAATTGATGGCTCGGCTTTTCGCCGCGTGTGAATCGGTCGAGCGCGTCGTCTTGTTAGGCGACCCGGACCAGTTGGCATCGATCGATTCCGGAGCTGTCCTTTCGGAACTCTTGATGCGCCCGAAATCCTCCCAGGCGCGCTCGGGGCTCGCGAATTCGCTCGCGAGTTTGAAAACGAGCCATCGATTCAGTGAAGCCGGGGGCATCGGGCGGCTGGCGGCGGCCATCCGGGCGGGCGACGCGGATGGCGTGCTCGAATTGCTGGACGACGAATCGTTGCCGGAGATCGAACGCTTCGACGTCGACTCGATCGAGGCCGTGCGCGGACGATTGATCGAAGAGAGCCGCCGGGTTCAGCATGCGATCGAAGAAGCGGAAGCACCGAGTGCCAAGCTGGATCAATTGGGCCTGTATCGTGTGCTCTGCGCCCATCGACGGGGTCCCCTCGGAGTCGAGGCGATCTGCGCCGTTCTCGACGAGGCGGCGGCGGCCATGCGGCACACCTCGCGTCATTCTGGCTGGTGGCTCGGACGAATGCTGCTCGTCACCCAGAATGCACCGGACCAGGATTTGTGGAACGGCGACGTTGGATTGATCGAGAACACGCCAGCGGGTTTGCGTGCCTTCTTTCCGGACGGGACAGGCGGCGTGCGGACCCTTTCGGCGGGTCGACTGCCGCCCCACGAGAGTGCGGTCGCGATGAGCGTTCACAAGAGCCAGGGATCCGAGTTCGACCTCGTCGACCTGGTGCTCGGCGGCGTTTCCTCGCGCCTGATGACACGCGAGCTGCTTTATACGGGAGTGACCCGAGCCCGTACGCGGTTGCGCGTCCATGCGAGCGAGGCGGTTCTTCGTGAGGCGGTCGAGACGCGAGTGTCGCGCGATTCGGGTCTCGCCGAACTCCTGTGGGCGGATTGAGAGATGGCGCGATCCAAGAAGAAGACGGGGGGCGCGCGCGAAGAGAATGGAGAGCCGGGTCGGGTGGTCGCCCATCACGGCGTCGCGGTGCTCGTTCGCTTCGATCACGGTGGCGAGCGTCAGATCTGGCTCCTGCCCGAACAACGCGCGGTGGCAGGAGATCGCGTGGTCGTGGTGGACGAGCGTCTCGAAGTCGAGCCCGCGTATGGCATCCTTCGCCGACGCGACACTCGTGGGCGCGAGCGGACGATCGCCGTCAATTTGGATCTGCTCGGGATCGTCGTCGCCCCGGAGCCGCGCGAGCCGCCCGGCTATATCGACCGTGGCTTCGTGATAGCGAGAGCGGCGGGAATCGATGTGATCTTGCTCGTCAACAAGATCGATCTGACGGCGGGTAGGGAGTTGGTCGAGCAGCTGCACGAAATCTACGACGCCTCCGGTCGCGTGTTGGCGGTATCTGCGACGACTGGTGAAGGCGTTGAGGCGATCGCGGAGACGTTGGCCGGCGGCAAGCTCGGTGCGCTCGTCGGGCCTTCGGGTGTGGGCAAGAGTTCATTGTTGAACACGCTGGTTCCCGACTTGAATATCCGCGTGTCAGAGCTCAATCGTCGCAGTCAGAAGGGCCGGCACACCACGACGACGGCGACCTTGGAAGAGTTGACGGGTGGGGGCTTTCTCGTGGACACGGCGGGCTTCAAGGATTTCATTGCCGTCGATGTCGGTGTGCTCGAGGCGGCGAGTTTTTTCCCTGGTTTCGAAACGGCCCTCGAAGGGCGTTGTCGATTCCGTGACTGTCGACATCGAAGCGAACCGGATTGCAGCGTCCTGGCCGCCGTCGCGTCCGGGGAAATCGCTTCGCGACGACACCGAAACTACGTCGATTTGCTGGATGAACTCGAGCTTTCGCCCCGCTCCGCGCGACGTTCTCGATAGGCCGAATGGTCCTCGGGCCGCTCGAAACTGATGGGGCCAATCTTTCCGCCGCGGAGTTCACGCAACAAGAGATCCGCCGCTCGATCGAGGTTGACGTGGCCGCCCGCGCGCAAAGCCCCCCGCTTTCGCCCGACCGCTTCGAGCAGGGCGATGGCTCGCGAAGCGTCCGCGGGGTCGTCCGAAGTCGAGCCGACGATTTCGTCGATGACGTCTTCGAGACCGAAGCGCGCCCCGAATGCGGCGCGGTAGCGCTCTGCCAGAAAGCACACGGCCCAGCCCGCAACGTCGACCGCCTCGAAGGCCGCCGCTCCGATCGCGCCGCTCGCGGCCAATCGCTTCGCACCCTGTTGGTCGTCGAGTTTCGGCCAGAGTACGCCCGGGGAATCGAAGATCGACAGATCGGAGTCGAGCTCGAATCGCTGGGCTCGCCGGGTGATCGCCGGGCGATCCGCGACTTTCGCGATGCGTCGGCCGGTCAATGTATTGATCAGCGTGGACTTTCCGACGTTGGGAATGCCGACGACGAGTGTTCGAAGCGTGCGACCGGGGCCACCCCGATTGGGTGCCAGCAGGCGACAGCGCGCGAGAACGGCCCGCACCCCCTTGTGGTCGCCCATCGTGAGTGCGAGTGGCGAGGCGTCGGACCAGGCGTCCAGCCAAGACCGTGTCGTTTCGGGATCGGCCAGGTCCGCCTTGGCCAATATCGTGAGGATCGGTTTTCCCTCTGCGAGTTGATGGAGCAGCGGATTCCGGCTCGAATGGGGCAGTCGGCCGTCCACCAGCTCGATCACGACATGGACCTTTTGAATGGCCGCCGCGATTTCGCGACGAGCCCGATTCATGTGACCCGGAAACCAATTGATCGGCATCGAAGACGTCATCAAACGCTCTGTATTGTCCACTCGGAATTCCCGACGATAGCGGGCCTTCGCCGGATCAGGGTACTCTTCGATCGGGGAGGGGAAGCAGATGGCGGTTGAAACGATTCGGAGTATTCATCGGCGTTCGGCGGCTGGCGGGCCAGGAAAAGTACAGGGTTGGCTCCGCACCGTGCGACACGGGAAGGCGGTCTCCTTCCTGGATGTGTCCGACGGCTCGTGTCTGGACGGTCTGCAAGTCGTAGCGAATCCCGAGACCGAGGGCTTTGAATCCGTCGTTCGAAAGTTGGCGACCGGCGCCGCGATCAGCGCGGAGGGCGAGGTTGTCGAATCCCCCGGCAAGGGCCAACGCTATGAGCTCCATGCGACGAAAGTGACCCTCGAAGGGGCAGTGGCTGCGGGCTACCCGCTCCAGAAGAAACGCCATAGTTTCGAATTCCTGCGCACGATCGCACATCTTCGCCCCCGCACGAACACGATTGCCGCGGTCTTCCGTGTTCGGAACGCGGCCTCGATGGCCATTCATGATTTTTTCCAGCGGGAGGAATTCATCTACCTGCATACGCCGATCGTGACCGCTTCGGATGCCGAGGGGGCAGGCGAAATGTTTCGAGTGACGACGCTTTCCGACACAGAGCCACCGCGAAACGAAGAGGGCGGAGTCGACTATTCGCAGGACTTCTTCGGACGACCGACTTTCTTGACCGTGTCCGGCCAGCTCGAAGCGGAAATCGGCGCACTCGCGTTGTCCCGTGTCTACACCTTCGGGCCGACCTTCAGGGCGGAAAATTCGAATACCGGGCGCCACCTCGCCGAGTTCTGGATGGTCGAGCCGGAGGCCGCGTTCTGTGATCTCGACGGGCTCGCCGATCTTGCCGAGCGTTTCCTCAAATCGGTCTTCGCCGATGTGCTCGATCGCTGCGAGGACGACATGGCCTTCTTCGCGAAGCGGATCGAATCCCAGGTGATCGAGCGGATGAAGACGGTGATCGAGGAGCCCTTCGAGCGAATTCCCTACCGCGAGGCGATTTCGATCCTCGAACGCTCCGGCGAGAAATTCGAGTTTCCGGTCGGCATGGGGCTCGACCTGCAAAGTGAACACGAACGCTGGCTGACGGAACAGCATGTGGGACGGCCGATCGTCGTGACGGATTGGCCGGCGGCGATCAAGGCCTTCTACATGTACCGCAACGACGATGGAGAGACGGTTGCAGCGATGGATGTTTTGTTAGGCGGGGTAGGGGAGATCATCGGCGGTTCCCAGCGTGAACATCGCCTCGATACGCTCGAGGATGCGATCCGTGCCCAGGGCCTCGATCCCGATGATTATTGGTGGTATCTCGACCTGCGGCGCTTCGGAAGCGTGCCGCACGCCGGTTTCGGGCTCGGTTTCGAACGAATCATCCAATTCATGACCGGCATGTCGAATATTCGAGATGTCGTTCCCTTTCCGCGTGCGCCGGGTCAGGCGGAGTTCTGATCGAATTCGTGCGGGCGGGTGCGCGGGGAGCGGTTTCAGCGATGAAGCAGGTTGTAACGCGAGTCGCGCGCCACGTACGCGCGAAGCGGTCACGGAACTTTTAGAATAGCCCGAGGAGGTTTCGATTCGTGAAACCGTTGGAAGGAGGCATCCGCAAGACCTTCGCGCTCACGATGAGATGGATACTCTGGTCCGAAGTGCTTGGCCCGGTCATCGTGATCGGACTCGCCATCCCCGGCATTGTCGTCCTGGAACCGATGAGAGAAGCGGTTACGCTGGTGGGCACGATCGCAGGGGCGATCATGTTTGCCGCGTGGGGTGTAGTGTTCTTCTTCGTACGGATTCCGAGTTTGATTCTTGCCGCCTTGATCCTGGCCGTCCTTTCCCAAGTGAGGCCAGCTTTGGAAGCGAGCGTCGTCGTTTCGACATGCGTTGTCGTGTTGATCAGCTTCGTCGCAGCGAAGTTGAGTTTTGCCCTCATATCGGGTGGATCGCCCGGAGATATCCCATTTATCTCCTGGCTGGTCTGGATCGGCGCCTATTTGGTCGGACCCCGGCTGGCGATCGCCAGCATCCGCCCTGGAGCCTTCGGCGATGCGCTGCGAATTCGAGAGGGATACGACGCGAATGCGGGTCGTTTTTCCTAGCCATCTATCCCTAACGTTTCGGTAGCCTTATTGTGTTAGGCCTCGTGAAACTCTCCGCTCTAGGGGCCTGTCCCGGGACTCCCCGAGTCGGGTTCGCCGACGAAGATCGGGCTCGACCAGGCCACGCCTCCCCCCTCTTCGAGGATGCGCACATAGTGGAATTCGCCGGGCTGGAGCCGAGGGATCGCGCGTTCGAGATCGAGCGAGAGCGTCAGCGGGCCCTCCAGGCTCGCGACCAGGCCGGAACGGATGAGGTCGATGCGCGTGATCGGTGTGGTCGCTTCGTAGCGGATTCGAAGTGTGAGGTCGCCGGTTTGCGTCGGGAGTGTGCCTCCCATGAACGTTTCATCGAGCGTGACTTGCAGCCACGGCCGAATTCCGTTCGTCGCGAAGGTGCGTTTTCGTTTCATGGCATCGAGCAGGGAGCGTCGATCCAGCGACTCGGTAAAGATTCCAGCGAGTCCCGATTGGTTCGTGCTGAGGGGGGGCAGGCCGGGATGGCCGTCATGCGAATCGCCGCTGCCGATGAAGCCCAGTCGGTAGCCGCGGAGCAGGGCATCGCGAATGAAATTGCCTTCGATCGCACCACGCACCGGCTGGGGTGCATCGGCCGCCTCGCTCATGCCATGTATCGACGAAATTTCTGTCAGCGGTTCGAGTTCGGGATCCGGCGGGTAGGACCAGTTGGTCGCGACCGGTTCGCCTGCGGAATGATGGGCGAAGGTCAACGCGGGTTGGCCGCGAAGCGCATCCCAGAGTTCGTCGGGACTGTCCGTCTCGGGGTCGATCGCCGAGTAGATGGGCAACTCGTCGGAGAAATACAGTACGTGTCGATGGCCGTGGAGCCAGTTGGTCCACTCGTATCCGGGTATCGTGACGAATCGCCCGGGTTGATTGAAGCGGAGCGCGGATCGTAGGATCGATTCGACGAGGTCCGGGTTCGAGTCGAGCGGCCGTATGCCCCAATGGTCGTGGTCCGTGAGTGCGATGACATCGAGCCGCGCGACGTCGCGCGCATAACTGAAATAGTCATCGGGAGTTCCTGTGCCATCCGAAAGGATCGAGTGGCCATGCAGGTCGCCCCAAACGAGTCGTATTGGTGAGGCGCGAACCACGATCGGGTTGATCACGGCTGCAAATCCTTCGAGTGCGTCGCGCCCGCGGATCGACAGCCGAATCGTCGTCTCGTCTTTGGGCGCCACGAAGCGGATTCGACGGGGCTCGTCCCGTGCCGCCCGCGTCGTCACCTTCTCCGACAAACCCAATTCGGCCAGGCTCGGTCCAGCCAGACTTTCGATCGCAAAGAGACTCTCGCCGAGATCCAATTCATCGTCGGCCTCTTCGGGTCCGTCCGCAGCGACGGGCCAGACCGCCCGATTGCCATTCGCATCGAGGATCGCGATCGAGATTTCGATCGCTTCTCCCGGAGCGACCTCGGCGGGTCCGAAGGCGACGATCCGGACTCCGGCCCGGGCGGCGATCTCGATCTGGACGGATTGGGGTAGCCAGACTCGAAATCCGTCGCCATCGGCATCGACGGCGATCAGGATTTCAGACCCCCGCTCCGCGAACTCATCGACTCGCGTTCCGCGGGGTCCGGCACCGAAAACGATGTCGATTCGTTCACCGGCTTCGA